>ERZ1046568.195-NODE-195-length-51360-cov-7.190917_pt1 | contig 51360 bp, 79 predicted proteins | sample MGYA00383092_ERZ1046568 | MGnify/ENA primary metagenome ERZ1046568 (study PRJEB29581, sample SAMEA5548362) | metagenome | biome: marine; feature: coastal; material: water | depth 1 m | study: Short-term variability in the microbial, nano- and picoplankton dynamics... | reverse complement strand
CACATAGAGAACAATTCCCTGATCAGTATTCAGAATCGGATGAATAAGAAATGATCAATTTTAAAAAATACTTAGAAGAAGGCAGGTACTCCAACTATGATATCATAGAGAAAGAAGGAGAAGGTCTTTCTGGTAAGTCTAAGAAATCTGGTATCTCAGTAGATACACTAAGAAAAGTTTATAACCGTGGAGTCGCCGCATGGAAAACAGGACATCGGCCTGGCACCACACCACAACAATGGGGTTACGCAAGAGTTAACGCATTTATCGTTAAGAAGAAAAAGGGTAACCTAAATCACGATAAGGATCTTGCATGAAAACGTTTAACGAAGTTAGGGGAAAACGACCACCTAAGATTAAAAAGGGTCTTAGAGATAAGAAGGGTAAATTACATACTGTCGATATGAAACTCGATGGTAGTAAGTTGTCATTTAGAGTTACCGATGAGTTCGGTTCATTCAAAGTAGTTAATACTAAGCAATTAGCAAAAATGTTTGAAGGCACTGACGTTGATAAGTTTATCGAAGAAGCACGTAAACCTGTATCTCAGATGACACCTGCTGAAAAGAAGAAGGATGCCGAAAGACGTAAAGAGTACAACGCATACCAGAAAAGTAAACGTGAAGATGTCAAAGAACAAAACTGTGGATGTGGTAAGACTCCATGCGAGACATACGGTGACGTTGACGAAGCAATGAATCCCAAGGACAAAGCAAAACGTCTAAAACTGATCAAGAAAGCAGTTGAGAGAATCAACAAGAACAATGCAGAGAAAGCAAAGAAAGATGCACTCAAGATGATGAAGGACTCTGGGATGTTTGATGAGTCTGTAGAACTCGAAGAAAAGTGGAAGATGGGTGATGGTAGACCAAGGAACGGTGCTCGTATTGAAAACGATAGGTTCTGGAACTTACCAAAAAAGTCTTTGGAGTTTATTAGGAAAGATGCATCTGATGCCATGAAAGCAAATCCTAAAGGGAAAAAGGCAGGAAAGTACGCAGACGAAGTCAATGATGCCGAAACTGTTTTGGGTTGGAGAAAGAAAAACAGTATAAGAGAGTCTGTAGAGATCACTGAAGCAAAGCAATCTTACGTAGATCAAATGCGTGACATTGTTGCAAAGAAACAAGCAAAGAAAATTAACGGTGTAATGGTAGATATGTTTACAGCATCTGCCGTAGTAAAAGTCTATGATGCCATAAACGACACCAACAAGGCAAAGATGGATAAAATGACTGTCCCTGCCATGGCAAACGTAGCATTCAAATTATTGAAAAAGTAATATAGGAGTAAAATTGATAGATAGGATTTGGAGAAGATTCTCCCACATGATGAAACGTAATAGAATTCAACGAGTATGGAACAAGGTACTATAAATGAAAAAATTTAACGACTACAACGAGATAGATGCACATTGCGAATGCAATGATCTATTTGAGGACTTAGTGATAACTGAGTCAGAATACCAAGGTAAGAAGGTGAAATTAAATGATCCTATTCGCACATCTGAGAACCCTAATAAGAAGTTCAAGGTATATGTGAAGAACGACCAAGGTAACGTTGTGGTCGTACGTTTCGGAGATCCAAAGATGTCAATTAAACGAGATGACCCTAAACGTAGGGCATCTTTCAGAGCAAGACACGACTGTGCAAACCCAGGCCCAAAGCATAAAGCAAGGTACTGGAGTTGTTATCAGTGGCGTGGTAGTGCTAAAGTAGACAATTAATATAAATAGAACTAACCACAGGAACTAACATGGCAGACTTATCAGATCAACGACTCAGTCGGATCGAAGAAAAAATAGACAAACTATCCGATGCGATGGTAAGTTTAGCACGTACGGAAGAAAAGATTCTTGCAATGGAAAAGCAACACCAGAATACGTATGAACGTATGAACAAGTTTAGTTTAAAACTTGACGTTATAGAAGCAAAAGTAAACGACAACGCTCACACAGTGAGTATTATAAATAAAGTGACATTTATAGGTGTGGCATCAATAATTGGTGCTATCATCAAAATGTTTTGGTTTTAAGGAGACCGTAATTATGTCAGATATAAAGAAAACAATGGAGGCATATTTGTCAATGGTCTCCGAAACAGCAGAGATTGACGAAGCACGTCAAATGAAAGATCCCAAGAAGGACTCCATGGTTCAGAAGGGTGGTAAGACTATCGTAATTGATAAGTCAAAGGAAAAGGAATACCTCAAGAAAGGTTGGCAACTTGCTGAGAAAAACCTTGATCCTGTCGATGACAAAGCAAACGATAAGAAGTTCAAGAATCGTAAAGACAAGGACATCGATAACGATGGAGATGTAGATTCTTCGGACGAGTTCCTGCACAAGAGACGCAAGGCAATCGACAACGAGAAAGACGGTGGAGAGAAACCTGCTAAGAACGAAAAGGTCAAAGCAAAAGAAGGTGAGACCGAAGCAGAGAAGGACGAAAAGGAAGCAGATTCAGTTGAAGCAGATGGTGAGACTGAAGATAAACCTAAAGCAGATCCTAAGAAGAAGAAGAAGAAGTTACCTAACAAAGATGACGGTGACGATACTCCAGAGATCTCTAAGATCGGTGAAGCATCTGCTGAGTTCATCAAAGACCTCGAAAGTCTTCTTGAGAAATTGAAAGCAGGTACTGAACCAGAAGGGTTACTTGATAAAGAGTCACCTAAGTCTAAGGAATTCATTGCTAAACACAAAGTTGACAAGAAGGATCATGAGGATATGGAGAAAGTTCTCCCCCCGAAAGAACCTAAGTTAAAGAAAGAGATGGCAGAGTTCGAAGTTATTCGTGCTATTCTATCTGGTAAACCATTAGACGGAGAATAATTATGGCAATTAAAGCGCCTGGTTGGTGTGCACAAGCAGTGCCAACAAGTAAAGGTTGGGAAGATCCCGACAGTGGAGAGTTGTTTGTATCACGTAAGTTTGCACAAGCAGACATTGATGCATTCCATGGTAAGGTTGCAAAACCTGCACCTGCTCCAAAACCTGCACCTGCTCCAAAACCTGCACCAGTAGTTGAAGAAGAAGTAGTAGTTGAAGAAGATCTTGATCTTGATTCAATGACCAAAGTTGAATTAGAAGCAGTTGGTCGTGAACATGGTGTTGAGTTAGATAGACGTGAGAGGAAGTCTTCTCTATTAAGTAAGATCAAAGCAATCGTAGAATAACTTACAAGGATTTGTTATGAAGGTGTACATACTCACCTCTCGTGATATCGAGAGGTTGGCATGGATTGATGAAGTTATACCGCAAAGAGAAACCGTGGTCGTGATCAATTCTCTGGATCCCGACTACGGTGCGGTTGCATCTAAATGGTGCGATGAACGTGGATATAAACACCACATCACAGAGTCAGATGGCACACCCGCAACGGGTAAGAACTCAGTCATCAAACTATTCCTAGAATCTGGTGAAGACTACATGGTTGCCGTGGATGGTGATGATGTACTTACTCGTTATGGATATAAGTTATACACTGCCATAGCAGAATCTGGTAAAGCACCAGATATGATTGCATTGTATCGACAACCTCAGATAAAGGCATTACCAATAAATGTAGAATGGAGTGGGTTCCTTGACCGTATTTCCAATCTTCACGATATGCCACAGTCACTAAAGGATCATTATAAACTTGAATACCCATGGGACAAGTCTCCCTCAGAAAAATTCAATCCATATTGGCAAACTACAGAAAACCTTTACAATGTTTTTAGACAAGAACCGTATAATAAAGATGAAGAAAAGGCATTGTGGTGGGCACATCAAAGAGAGAAGTTTAATCACCTTATGATTGCCTATAGTGAGGCAGAAGAGTACATGTGTAGGATGGTATTCTTCTCAAAAGAAATTGCTAAAGAGATTAATTATGATAATAGTCTAATGATTGGTGAGGACACATATCAATTCTTGAAATTAAAATTACTACATCAACAAGAGAAGTATACTATTACACGTAGGAAAGAAAGACATTATCCTACATACATTGCAATTAAAAGTGATAACTCAGTTACACTTACCGAAGGACTATATAATTATGATTGGTTGGAACACTTGAACAATAAAGTACAAGGACTCAAGACGTTAAAACCAAAGACACAAATAATGGAAATAATCGATGGAACTTACTTATAAAACATTTCAACTCTGGTCTGCCCAGAAATACTATAACCCCACCTGTATAGACAGTGAAGAATTCTTCAATGATTTGAAGAGGTTTAAGTATGTTAAACGATTGTTGAATAAGTATGAGTCTTCCGGTGAACTGAGTGAAAGACTTATTCTAAATCACCTAATTGTTATTATGAATTGTTGGGGTGCTGAGAACATGGTAGAGATGTTGGCACTCAAGATTGATCCCCATCACTGGTCTGCATTAAAACCCTTTCTGTTATTCACCAAAGCAATAGAGAACACAGATCTTACTGGAATCGAATTAGATCCAATCGTAGTAGAAGCACTGAGAAATTTATGATCGAACCCACCGAATCTAGATGCGGTGACTGCACTGTATGCTGTGAAATCATGGGATATACTGGTGGATGGTCATTTGCAGATAGATACAATGAAGCAGACAAGTATGGTGTGGATTATGGTGTATGGAGTACGTGTAATAAACTATGTGATACTGGTTGTTCTATCCAAGAAGATAAACCAAGAATCTGTGATGAGTTCTTTTGTTCATTCATTGAACATGACCTTGAACCAGAATACAGACCAAAGGACTGTGGGTTTGTTTCACACATTGAACCTGCAAGTGGAGATATGGGCATACTATCAATGGACAAGACTCTACCACCAGAGATTCAGTATGATAACAACAAAAGATTTTTGGATGGATTAATAGAAGAAGTAATGATATCAGAAGGAAAAAGATTGAAAGTTTTCTTCTATACAAAACAAGGATCAATCAGATTACGATGAAATATTTTATATGTAAAGATGCGAATAAGTTCACTAAACATGAATATGATCAATATGGTCAATGGTTCTGGTATGCAGATGATCAAGTCAAATGCTACCAAGGTGATGATTACATTGTATTGTACTGTGGTTATCTTATTGAAGGTGATATAGTAGATGCTTGTGAACGATTAAGTTTCCACGAAGAGAATGGTAATTTCTTTGCAGTTAAGTTGACTCCCGAAGGTGGATTTGAGTTGTTTCTTGATTACTTCAATAATCATAAGATCTTTATCGGCAGGAAGTACGGCACAGAGATATCTAACTGGTTACCCTTTATGACATGTTATGAACATGATATTGTACGGGAAGCACTTGTATATGATATGCTCCAGAGAGAGTGGTCACAACCACAGTCAGATACTATGTTCGAACACATAAGTAACTTTCTACCACCCTATGATTATATGGGTGACTGTAAGAAAGCAATGGAAGAAGAAAGGGATGAAGAGTCCTATCTTACGTATTACATCCACGAGTGTATGCAAGAACACGCAGAGAAGATAAAATCCTTGTATCCAAAACGATTTATTTCACTAAGTGAAGGGATGGATTCTGCACTGCAATCACAATACTTTAAAGATGATCCTCAGTATGGATATACTATAGACCCCTGTGATGCAGGAGAGAAGGGGTTGTTATGGAAACAAAAGCAATGGGATAAGTTTGAAAACGTATCCGTGTTCAACTTCGAAATGTCTAAAGTAAAGGAGTACATGGACAAGTACTTTTTTGATTCCACAACAAGGTGGGCAAGTATTCTACCTACAATGATACAGGTAGCAGAAGCAGATCCAGATATCGTTCTGTATGGTGTCAACGGAGACGAGATGTTCTTCCGTGACTTAACACCACATTTACATGCAATATGTTTGCATTACCTCCCAAAATGTGATACAATAACTCAACTGAAGCAATACATTAGAAATGATATTGGGTCTAAAGTACACATGTATGGTGCTGACTACACTGTAGGTGATGATCATTGCCCTTGGGATTACGTAGACATATACTTTGATTATTGGTGCAGGAGTATGCCTAAGTGGAGAGATAAACATTTCATGGAATGTGAAATGATAAAGCAGATGACACCTAAATACTACACACGTGCTATTAGTGCAAACAATGATGTCATGGTTGCATCATTGTATAATGACAGAAGAATCTATCACGAGGTATTTAAAATGAATAATGAATACCTTAGAGAAGAAGCAATGGATTCACCCATACAAAGAAAACTCTTGGATAAGTTTGGGTTTGAGTTTGAAACACCGTGTAAGGATGTATTGTATGCAGACTATGATGGATTGCATGAGAATATTTTTCCATCTACAGTACCACATTGCTTGGAACAGAACATTTAATAGGTATAAATAGAACTATGGGTATATTAAAATCAGCGGCAGACCTCGTATATACGATACGATTCTTAAAACTATTGGTCACACCAATAGAAGATACTGGAGCGTTTAAAGCAGGTATCATAGATGAGAAGGGTAAGAAGAATAAAGAATTTAGTTTAAACAGTTCAGATGATAGAGAAGCATATAGAACTCATTACACTACATTCCACCGACTAGTATTTAATCTCAAAAAGATTATGGCAAAGGCACCTGGCGGTTCCTCTATTGTCGCAAGGTACGGTGCCGCTCTAGCACTTATCAAAGAGCACGGAGAATTGAAAGACTCACGTGTAGATCAGATACACAATGAAACAGGCATTGATATTCTTGATTGTCTTGCAGAAGAATCACAGTGGTTCATGCAAGAAGGAGACGAACTTTGCGAAGGCATGTATCGTATACAATATGACACTATGACTACATCTGGTGAAGATGCAGTTAAGAAAGGTGATCAGATTCGAGTAAGCAATGGTAGTCCTGTTCATGAGGTATTGGGTTTAAAGATATATGAAGGTACCCACATAAAAACTACACATAGAGTGTTGTTCTCAACCGCAGAGATTACTAAATGAGTGAATTATTAACCACACAAATGAAGTTCGATGAGATCATGAAGGATGTCAAAGGACACTTCAGAGGAGAGAACGAACCAGAAGGTCATCCACTACTAAATGGCACCTATGATAAGATTGTTCAAGCAACTGGTCGAAAATGCCAACCATTAAAGATGATGGAAATTGGAATGAACGCAGGACATTCTGTGGTGGCATATCTAGAAAATATTCCAGACCTCGTAGTACATGCAGTTGATATATGTGAACACCCATATGTAAAAGATTGTGCAGAAGCACTCGAAGCAGAGTATGGTGACAGATTTCAGTTTGGTCAGTGTGACTCACAAACTATCAATAAGGATAGTCTGATCGGATATGATCTTGTACGCATCGATGGTGGTCATCATATTAGTAATGTTACCAGTGACTACGACAAATGTAAGGTAAGTGGTGTTAGGTGGATCATTTTTGATGATATGGAAATGGTTCAAATACGAGAATTAGTTCACCACGTTGTTAAAAGTCCTAACCATCCATACAAACATATTGGTCGATCTACGTATGCTAATAGTGATGGTGGTAACTCAACTCAAATAGTTTTAGAGAGGTTTGATTTTGACACAGTCCACCCGACTCGTAATGTCAGTTTCAAATTATACTCTCGAAGTCACGTGGAAGACGAGGAGGTCTAACCATGATTCGATTTAAAGAATATAAAGGATGGAAAGGGGTTGGATTTGAACCTCATATGATGTATGATCCCAAGACGGGCAAAGGTTACAAGGCAGAGAAACCCGCAGACCATGAACGCATGAAGAAGATGGGTTACACTCACGACAAACCAAAAGACGTAGACGAGGAAATGACATCTACTGGATCCGTAGTAGGAACAGGTGATGATAATCAAACCGTGGTCATGCGTAAGAAGTACGACAAGAAGACCAAACGTAAAGATCAGATAGACGTACTCAAAAGATTTATTGCGAAACAAAAGTAAAAAGATGGAACTGACTGATACTGCCATAGACCATGCCACCAAAAGAACAGGTGGTGAGAATCCTCAGTTCATTAGAGTTGGTGTTACTGGTGGAGGATGTGTTGGATACGAATACTATATAGAGTATGCAACAGAAATTGCCAATAGTGATAAGATTACTGACTATGGACAATTCAAAGTGGTTGTGGATATAGACTCGCAACCATTCTTAGAGGAAGCAACATTAGACTATACCAAAGAAGGCATCAACGAGTTCTTCAAGATAGTCAACCCCAAAGAGACAGCAACCTGTGGATGTGGAGTTTCTATAGGTTTTGCTTGACAAACGCATCTGAGTTTGTTATAATGTCTTAAACAAATCAAGGATTATATTATGCAAGAAGACTATTGTTGCACCTACATGGATCATGTAGTGTGTATATGGTACGGTGACCAAACACCCGAATGGGTTCAGAAACTCTCGAAAGAAACACCAAAAAATAAAATTATCTTCGTACCTTTAGATGGTTCCGATGATAAATACCTCTACCCCGAAAGATTTATAATCCAGAACAGGGAAGCATCTCTAATGAACCATTTCTTATGGGAAGAGTTGTTGACCGAAGAAGAGCAGGACGTTAGGTTGTGGACGATGGTTGGTGAATTTGTTGACAAGGGGAATCAATATATAATAGAAGATTACAAGTTCACGCAAGATGAACCATTTTACGACTACAGCAGCGGAAGGGATTGAATGAAAATAGATAAGAAAAAAGATAAGTTATTAGCAGATTATGCAGTTGGAATGTTGAAGGACTTTTATTTGAATGAGAATGAAAGCAGTCCTCAAGAAGCATATGCAAGAGCAAGTACAGCATGGAGCATATACAAGGAAGAGTTAGACGAAGATCTCGCAGAGAGATTATACTCATATGTAAGCAACAAGTGGTTCATGTTCGCATCCCCCGTTTTATCAAACGCACCAAATGGATCTAAGAAAGGTAAGGGTTTACCTATCTCTTGTTTCCTAACCTACGTACCAGACACCTTAGAAGGTCTTATATCGCATAGTAGTGAGTTGAGATGGTTGTCTGTGTTCGGTGGTGGTGTTGGTGGTCACTGGAGTGACGTACGTACCGTATCAGATATTGCGCCAGGCCCTATGCCATTCATTCACACAGTAGATGCTGATATGATTGCATACCGACAGGGTAAGACTCGTAAAGGATCCTATGCCGCTTATATGGATGTGAGTCATCCAGACATCATTGAATTTTTAAACATGCGTATACCTACAGGTGACGTACAACGTAAAGCACTGAACTTACATAATGCTATCAACATCACCGATGAGTTTATGGACGCAGTTGTGAATAATACTGATTTTGATTTGCGTGATCCCAAAGATCAAGCAGTAAAAGAATCTATCAATGCTCGTAAGTTGTGGGAACGTATTTTAGAAACAAGATTCCGTACAGGTGAACCATACTTAAACTTCATTGATACTGCAAATAAGTATCTACCCGAACCATTAAAAGATCTTGGACTAAAGATCAATGGTAGTAACTTATGCAATGAGATACACTTACCTACATCCGAAGACAGAACCGCAGTATGTTGTCTTTCATCTTTAAACTTGGAGTATTATGATGAATGGAAAGAAACTACTATTGTTCGTGATCTTGTGCGTATGCTTGACAATGTGCTCGAATACTTTATCGAAAACGCACCCGACACAATCGAACGTGCTAAGTTCTCTGCGTACAGAGAGAGGTCTATCGGACTTGGAGCAATGGGATTCCATTCGTTGTTACAACGTCATGGTGTCGCATGGGAATCCGAAGCGGCAAGGGAAATCAATAGTGTTGTGTTCTCCAGAATTAAATCTGAGGCAGTTGCAGAAACTGAGTTGTTGGCAGAAGAACGTGGGTCGTATCCAGACGGTGAGATGTCTGGACGTAGAAACTCCCACTTACTTGCTATTGCCCCAAATGCCTCGTCTGGTGTAATACTATCAACGTCTCCGTCCATTGAACCATTAAAGGCAAATGCATATACACATCGTACACGTGCAGGATCCTTCTTGGTTAAGAACAAGTATCTAACAAGATTACTTGAATCAAAAGGTCAGAGTAATGAGTCCAACTGGACTTCTATTATTACAAATAAAGGTAGTGTTCAACACCTTCCGTTCCTTACAGAAGGTGAAAAAAGTATATATAAAACAGCACAGGAATTAGATCAGAACTGGGTGGTACAACACGCAGGAGATCGACAACCTTTTATCTGTCAAGGACAGAGTGTAAATATATTTTTCCCCGCAGGTGCAGACAAGTCTTATGTAAATAAGGTGCATCTCAAAGCATGGAAGGATGGACTCAAAGGATTGTATTATCTACGCACCGAAGCAAAGTCTCGTGCGGAAAATGTCTCAGAAAAAGTAGAACGTGTCGCACTCCAAGAGGATACACGAAACATCGTGTACTCCAAAAAGAATTGCCCGTTCTGTTCCATGGCAATGGAAGAACTGAAGTTGAGAGGAATACCATATGATAAGATAGACCTTGCAGACATTGGTAAAACTGCGGCGGAAGTGACAGGAAGGAAAGTAAAAACAGTTCCACAGATATACATTGGTGGTAAGTATATTGGTGGGTATGAAGAGTTAATGACTCATCTCGAAGCACCATTCGAAGATGATTCAGAAGAATGCAGAGCGTGCGAAGGATGATTAATGCGAAAGTTAGTGTTGTTTGGGGACAGTTGGACTAATGGTTTTACAAAAGAAGACGGGGTTGTAAGATATATTGAGGACAATTTAGGCAAACAGATATCAGACCGTTTGGGTATTAATGTAGGTAACAATGGAGAAGAAGGTTCCTCTAATCAAAAAATTGCTAATAGTGTAATTAGATATATACAGAAACATGACTGCTCCAACATTGCAATGTTTATTGTTTGGACTGAAAAGTTGCGTATGCCTGTGATACACAGAAGAGACGATAATGGTAAATTTAAACACCACCATAACGATCCAGAGTTTCTAACACATATGACACTAAAACAATGGAGAGATGTTGTAAAAGTATATCCAGAAATTGGTGATTTTGCTTTTACCCGAATGTTAATGGAGCATAGTATACATTCTGTTAGGATGGTTTTGAAGGAAAATAATATCCCCTATTTGTTTTCAAACTCAATTGATAATTTTTGGATGTATGACGAGATGAATTACTTTCATGGAAAAGAATCTAAGAGTGAATTTGTAGGTGGGGGGCAACTACATCATACTCTTCTTGATATACTTCTTGGTTTCTATAAAAACCCGAAGTATGAAAAAGAAAATTACAATCTTAGACAGAAAAGAGAAATAACAAAGGTGTTCAGAATGAAACCACACCACGATAATCATATTGGGTCAGTACTTACCAAATGTGAACATCCCACAAAAGAGGGAGTTGGAGTGATCTTAGATAACATCTTACCAGAAATAGAACAAATAATAAAAAGGAAAAAGAATGGCACTACTAGATTTTAGCAAAACATATAAACCTTTCCAATATCCATGGGCAGTGGAATTGGTAAAGAAGCATGAAGAGATCCACTGGGTAGAAGACGAGGCAGAACTCTCGGAAGATATCCAAGACTGGAGAACTAAATTATCAAACGAAGAAAAAGAATTTGTTACTCAAGTACTGAGATTGTTTACACAGTCAGACGTACAGGTAGGGGAGAACTACCACGAGTTATTGATCCCGAAGTTTAAGAACAACGAGATCCGTAACATGCTATCATCATTTGCTAATCGTGAAGGAGTACACCAACGTGCATACGCACTATTGAATGATACTCTGGGATTACCAGATGAAGAGCACCATGCCTTTCTTGAATACAAAGAGATGGCAGACAAGATTGACTTTATGAAAGAGGGTGACATTAACTCTCACACTGGTCTTGCACTTGTACTGGCACAGTCTGTATTCAACGAGGGTATGTCTTTGTTCGCATCATTCGTGATGCTATTGAACTTCCAACGTTTCGGTAAGATGAAGGGTATGGGAACAATCGTAGAATGGTCTATCCGTGATGAGACAATGCACGTACAAGGTAATGCAAAACTATTCCGTGAGTTCTGTGAAGAACATCCACGTATTGTAAACGATGAGTTGAAGTCTAAGATCTATGAGATGGCAAAGAATGCGGTAAGATTAGAAGACCGATTCATCAAACTTGCATACAAGTCTGGTACTATCGAAGGTCTAACCGAAGAAGATGTTAAGCAATACATCCGACACATTGCAGACCGTAGACTATTACAACTAGGTATGAAACCTAAGTTTGGTGTTAAGGACAATCCACTACCGTGGTTGGACTGGGTACTGAATGGTGCGTCACATGATAACTTCTTTGAGAAACGTGTGACTGAGTATTCCGTGAATGGAATGGAAGGTGATTGGGGGTGGACAGAAGTCGGCCCAGAACCAGAGGTATGTGGTCTTGATGGACAAGGATGTGTGGCGTGAGTGGTAAATACGAGATAGAATGTGGTATATGTGATATAACAACTGTCGTAGAAGTATTGTATGACAATGATCATCCACAGCATTGTCCTATGTGTGGAGAAGACGCAGAACCAGAGTTTATTGAAGGAGTTGAGTAATACCTATATAGAGGTATGACTTGGCATAAAGATAACTTAATATTCGAACCAACGGAAGACGAACTCGGCAAGTATGTCGGGTTCGTCTATCTTATTACAGAGCGTGATACTGGTAAGAAGTATATCGGTAAGAAATTCTTCTGGAGCAAACGCAGACTCCCACCATTGAAAGGTAAGTCAAGGAAACGCACAGTAGTCAAGGAAAGTGACTGGAAGGACTACTACGGATCCTCAGAGCATCTGAAGACACTTGTAGAGAAGAAAGGTGGAGATGCATACTACCGTGAGATCCTACACTTGTGCGAAACAAAAGGTGAATGTTCCTACCTTGAAGCAAAGGAACAATTCCTACGTGACGTTCTGTTACGTGAAGATTACTACAACGAATTCATAGGTTGTAAGATCCACTCAAAACATCTACCCAAGAATAAATGGGAACGAGCAATATTTCCGTGAACCACGACTGCATAGTTGCATTCTCTGGTGGAGTAGAGTCCACTGCATTACTATGTCATGTTGTAGAGCAGGGTATGAAACCATTAGCAATACATGTAGAAGTTGGAATGGGTTGGAGACAGCAATCTGAATGTGCTGATCTTATTGCGTCCAATCTTGATGTTGATCTGAGATACATAGAATATGTCAACGAACACCCCCTAACCGATAAACAAAAACTATTGGATCATTACTATGATCTTGGTATCAATCCCCCGTTCTTTTTTACATGGTGTAACATCATGCAGATGGTGAATATCAATAACCCCCACATTCATAAGATCTATTATGGGTTTAACTCATCAAATGATAAACAGTTGCCCTACGCAGAAGAACATCATAGATCAATGGAACGTGTATTGAATCTAATCAATATCCCAACTAAGATATCCTCACCACTTGGTCATATGACTAAGAAAGAGCAGTGGGACTCTATCCCCAAACACCTCCAGAAACATGTACATTCTTGTGTACATTCATCAAAACGAGCATGTGGCAAGTGTACTAAGTGTACAGAATTTCACCAAATTAGTGAAAAAAAGTAAAGAAAACGCTTGACATTTGTATTGAAAACAAGTATAATGTATATGTAAGATTGAGAAGAAGGAGTGAATTATGGATCTAACGTATGTTTCTTTCAAAGACGGAGTAAGTTTTATTGCTCCACTAGGAACGTTTTCTATTCTCCCAGACCACTTCTGGGATCTAACTAACTATCGACCAGTGAGGTTTCCGGAATGATTACTTATGTTACTGCCAACCATATGGAGTTGGAACTGTATTCGGATGATGAATTAGTTGTGCGAAGTGCAGACCCTTACTTCCTTGCCCATGTTGTGGATAAGGTAGGAGGAATGTCAAACACTGTGAGGAGATCTCCGTTCGAGGTCTGGACAGAAGAGATGGATGCTTGTTTCAGAAAATTATGCAAATTAGTTTGAGAAAACGCTTGACATTGTTATGAAAACAAGTTATAATAGGTTTTTAATTAGGAGGACAAGATGGAAGATTTGGTGTTCTACATTCAAGAGAGTGGAGAATTGAGAGAAGAGGTTTTTGAGACGAAGGCAGAAGCAGAAGAGTTTGCGGTTGCCAACGAGTTAACAGACTACTTTGTAGTCGCATTTGATTGCCAGTAGGCAGGAGTTATATTATGGGAATTCATGTAAGTACATATAGACAGGCACCGTACGGTGATCCGTTCTTAGATAACATGGACTGCACCGCAGGTGGTGAGTCTAGTTATGCAAAAGGTTTCACTGTGGTAAACGCAGAAGGGCCGTTCGAACCGTGCGAGGAGTACCCCGCCGCAGAGTTAGTGATGGCAGAACCAATCGGTGGAAGGAAGATCCTCAGATTGATTCCAGTGTCTAAGAAAGACAAGTGGACTATGTTCGGTGGAAACTACGCAGGAACAAGTGACTCAAGGTTCTCAAGACTTTGTGACAAACTACTTGGTGGTACGTTCTACGGTGCCGTTGCCATTCACGATAGAGTGGAGGGATAATGAAGAATTTATTGATAGCAGTACTGGGAGTGGCAGTTGCCATTCTCGGATACTTCGCAATGGGAGCAATTTTAGATATGCCAGACGTACTGGTATCGAACTCTACCAAGGAGTGTGTAGAGGTAATTAACTACGGTGACACTGACTGGTCATGTGACAACCTACCAAGCAGATACAACCACATATGGGTGAAGTAATGGAAAATAGATATGTAGCAACAGTATCGTACTATGTGTACGCAGACAGTCCAAGGGACGCAGAGAGGAAGGCAATAGCACTGTGCCACTCTCAGAGAGAGAAATACGACAACCAGTGTGCAATTGAGTCTATTGCAGAGCAACCATTTGGTACTCTGGGTAGTAGTCCGATTGAACTGGAGAACCCTTATTTCTAAAAAAACTTGCATTTATTTCAAGAAAAGGCTTGACAAATGTATCTACCTATGAGATAATAGGTACGTTGATTGGGAATTAACCCGCAACAAATTGAGAGAGAATTAAATTATGGCATATGTATCACAAGAAAACAAAAAGCAATTAACCCCTGCAATCAAAGCAGTCCTCAAGAAGTACAACATGAAAGGTACTTTAGCGGTCAGACACCATTCAACTTTGGTGTGTAACATCAAAGAGGGTGCTCTTGATATCATCGGTGCGAAGAATGAAAGCATGTTGAATAGCAGACACTACGACACTCAGTGCAATCCTTACGATTGTCAGTCACTTGCTAATAGAATGAGTGATCAGTACATTGATGTTAATCCGTACTGGATCGAAGATAACTACGGTTCCAACCCGACTGTTGTCAAGTTCCTTGAAGAACTCAAGTCTGCAATGGAAGGGCCTGAATTCTACTGTGAAGATGATCCAATGACTGACTACTTCCACAGAAGTCACTACGTTGATATCAACGTTGGTTCTTACAGCAAACCTTACGTTTGTACTGGTGAGTCAAAAGACTTCAGTGCTGTAATCGAAAACTACAAGCAGAAGGCAACTGAGTTGTTTGCCGCTGCTTAAACTTTCGGGGGAAAATCCGAAGATTGGTAATGATTCCTAAGTGAATGATCCCCCCTTTCGTCCCCTCTTCGGAGGGGATTTTTTTACATTATTTTTGATATAAGTACTCGTATCAAGAACTTAATAACCCTATATAATAGAGTAGAAGGAATAATAAATCATGAATTATGAACCCAAGCAACCAGAGGTCTTCGAGATTTTAGAAGAGTTCACACAACAAAAGAACAAAGCAGGTCGGAAAGAGGTATTGCTTAAATACCAAAACGTACCCGCACTTAAAGACATCTTGAGAGGCACGTTCGATGACTCCCTTGAATTTCTTTTACCCGATGGAAAACCCCCGTACAAACCAAACATTCCAGAGTCCACTCCAAGTTCATTGCTGAAGAAGCATAAAGACTTTGCGTACTTTGTGAAAGGTGGTGCGGATATCCCACAGTATAAACGTGAGAACATATTCATTCGTATGTTGGAGAGCATTCATCCCCAAGATGCGATCATAGTTTTGTCCATGGTGAATAAAGAACCACCAGTGAAATTCTTAACCAAAAAACTAACAGAGGAGATTTTCCCCAACCTAATAGTGACGTAAAACTATATGATCCTTAACCCTTAAACAAATTCACTAACAAAGAGAGGTGTTGATGTCAGAAAAACAACTGGAACGATTAAAGCAGGATAGCAAGGAATTAGATTTCTATATCCGGCGAATGCAAAAGAAAGGAAAAACAGATCTTGCTTATAAGTTAGCAAAGAAGCAGGTCTACTTAAATCAAACCATTGTTGAACAACAAATGACTCAATAAGGAAGGTGACCATATCTCTTCATCCCTCTTCGGAGGGATGTCGTATGGAACGGAAAATAAATTATGCCTATATATGAATTTAAAGATAATGAGACCAATGAAGTGCACGATGTGATGCTTAAAATCTCAGAGTACGATCAGTACTTAAACGACAATCCGAATATGACACGGGTGTATACTACTGCACCTGCATTAACTTCGGGGCACAAGAGTGCACGACAACTTGCGGGATCAGATTGGAATGACCATCTGAAACGAATCAAAGCAACCAGTGGTAAAAACAACACTATTAAGACTTAATCTATGCGTAAAGTAAACCCAGTAAAACCTCGCAAATTAGATGCGGGTAATCTTGTGACCGTGGATCCTATGACTCAAGGTCAAGAAGTAGTATTTGAAGCATACAAATCTGGATCACACTTAGTGTTATCTGGATCCGCAGGTACAGGTAAAACATTCTGTGCACTCTATCTGGCACTAGAAGAAGTACTAGATAAAAGTAACAACATGGAATCGGTTGTTATTTGTAGGTCAATTGTACCTACAAGGGAGATAGGATTTCTGCCAGGCTCACTTGAAGAGAAGTTGGAGGCATACACTGCACCATACGTTTCTATATGCACAGAGTTGTTCGAAGATAAAGAAGCATACTCTAAACTAAGTGAGAACGGTCAGATACAATTTATATCTACAAGTCACATTCGTGGTACTACTATCAACGATGCTGTGGTTGTTGTAGATGAGATGCAGAACTTGACATTCCATGAGTTGGATTCAATCATAACTCGTGTAGGTCATAACTGTAAAATAATATTCTGTGGAGATTATTATCAATCAGACTTTGTCAAAGAAGGAGACAAACGAGGTATCATGAAATTCATGGGCATTCTCGAACTGATGAAGAACTTCACCACAGTGGAATTCACTTGGGCAGATATTGTTCGATCCGACTTTGTTCGTGATTACATAATGACCAAAGACATGATAGGAGAAAGATACTAATGCCAGTTAAATTTAAAGAGAGTCAGATAGTTCGAGCAAAGGGTTCGAATAAAAAAACAGTAAAGCACTTCTATATGAAGTCAACATCAACTGACGAATTGCAGAAAGCACTCGAAAGTCACAATACTGCACCCAAGAAAAGGCAGAAGATCCGTAACGAATTAGTGAGTAGAGGAATAGTTGGGTAGATCATTGCATCCAGAGAGACAGGAATTCAACCTAACGTATCTCATTCAAGAGAAGTATAATAGATGGGAAAGATACGAAAAGGATATGCTCTCTTGGAATTGGAGTTTACCTACTCACGTAAGTGAATTTATAAATAATCATATTACTTTAGAAGGTAAGACAGTTGCGGAAATAGGTATAGGTTCTGGGTTGTTATCAAAACAACACGGTGGATCTGATTGGGATGGATACGACATATCATGGAGAATGTGTGAGTTATCAAAACCACACTATAAGTCTGTAACAATATTGGACATAGTAGAGAAACCATTACCAAAGAAGTATGACTTTATAGTATTATGTGGTGTGTTTACTGAAGGTCATTTAGATGCACTTGCTATAGATAATATCATAGAAAGTTTAAATGAGGGTGGTCAGATTTTAACTACTTTCCCTTGTTTTAAAATGTACATGGATAGATCTGGTTGGAATGATCAGAACAAATTGGAAGAGGTTCTAAGAAGTGAACCTTATTACACATGGGATGATCCACAGGATCCCAACCCGAAATATAACGAGATCCTACTTTGGGATCTGAAAGGAGAATAGAATTGAATAAAGAAGCAGTATTTGAACAATTAAAAATTGACGAAGGAGTCAAGTATGAAGTGTACCACGATCACCTCGGTTTACCGACCTTTGGGGTTGGGCACTTGGTTATCCCTTCAGACCCAGAGCATGGGGAAGAAGTTGGATTCAAAGTTACTGAGGATAGAGTTTGGGAAGTGTTCGAAGATGACCTCCAAACCTCAATCTTTGAATGTTGTGCTCTATACGAAACAGGGACATTTGAAGCATTTCCGGACGAAGTACAGCAGATCTTGGTCAACATGATGTTCAACATGGGACGTACTCGTTTGAGTAAGTTCAAGAAGATGAACAGTGCATTGATTGATGGTGATTGGAAAACCGCCGCAGTTGAAGGACGTGATTCACGTTGGCACAAGCAAGTAACGAATCGAGCAGAACGATTAATGGTGAGGTTAGAAAATGTCTCGTAGTTTGAATGAAAGGATCATAGAGGCGACAAGGAAGTCTTTAGAAGGTAAGATCGAACTTCATAAAGTCAACTTAGAGATCATGCTATATAATCAAGTTGGTGTTGCAGAACACCCAGATGTTATGGAACACTTCGAAGGAGAACTTGGTAAGATTGCTGAGTTTGAAGATAAACTGGAAACACTGAACAAACACTTTTAAAATGAGGACAGGACTGTGTCTAAGTACGCACGTCATGACAATTCAAATAAGAAACGTAATCGACATAAATCGTATTATGAGATGAATAAGGGAACCCGAATCAAGAAAGTCGGGAGACCTACAAATGGAGAAGATAATGAAAAATGCGATATTTCAATACATGGTAATTACACCAGAAGTCGATGATCGTGGAGAAATTAAAGGGCATAATAGATCTCAGTTATACAAGGATGTAGCACAGGTATCTAAAAACTCTTTCGAAAGATATGCCGACAAGATTGGTGCGGACTACTATTACTCGGACGAAACAAAGTTCATTGACACCACAGACAGCACTGCACTCTTATTCGAATGTCTTAGGGTCATCTACGATCCTATGTTCGATCAATACGACAAAGTACTATTCGCAGATACTGATATAGGTGTCAACACCGAAGAGAATATATTCGATCAGTGTGAAGGTGCGGATGTATATGGTGTACTCGAAAGTGATATTCGAACACCTAATGGTGGTGGATATAACTCTTGGGACTTCAAGAAGAAAACACTATTAAACTTTGTCGAGAAATTCAATATGCACGATATTCCTATTGTGCCGTCTTTACCACCCCAGAGTCCATCTAAGTTAACTATCATGAATACAGGTGTAGTCGTGTGGGAACGTGAAGCACGTCTATTTGCACGTAAGCACTTCATGGACTGGAAAGAATGGTTCTACGCAGAACCACAATATCATATGTCTATTATGAATGATCAACCATATCTGTCTGGACAGTTCTTGTACCATGACATGGAGATAGGTCATTTAGACCAGAAGTGGAACGACTCACCCCATTATCATAGTGATGATGAGTTCTTCGAGAAGGCAAACTTCTGTCATTATACTGGTGGAGAGTGGAAACTCGATATGCTCAAGCATGAAAAAGAAGGTAAATTTCTTTAAATAAACGCTTGACACAATACCCATATAGTGCTATAATACGTATGTATTCGGAATGAGGTAACAATGAACGATTTAGATAAAGTAATTTTGACCGACTGTGACGGTGTTCTACTCAACTGGGAGTATGCCTTCCATTGTTGGATGGATGCCCACGGTTTTAAAAGACAGATAGGTGCCACACTGGAGTATGATATATGTGTCCAGTACGGTATTGAGAAAGCAGTTGGTAAAAACTGCGTAAGAACTTTTAACGAGAGTGCGGCGATAGGATTCCTTCCCCCTCTTAGAGATGCTATTAAGTATGTGAGAAAGTTACATGAAGAACACGGATATGTGTTCCATGTGATCACTAGTCTCAGCAATGATCCCCATGCATACAAACTAAGAATGATGAACCTTGAGAAGTTGTTCGGACAAGGTGTGTTTGAGAAATTGGTCTGCCTTGACTGTGGTGCTGATAAAGATGAAGAACTTGCCAAGTACGAAGGTACTGAGTATCTCTGGATTGAAGATAAACCAGAGAATGGTGAAACAGGTGCCAAGTTCGGACTTGAACCGTTGCTGATCAAACATGGTCACAACATGGATTATGACAAGTATCCCAACTTCCCAACGTGGAAAGATCTCTACGAGTTCATCGCAGGTTAAGGATCCCATATATACTTACATAACTATTATGTGAGGTATACTATGAGATATGTTGGAGTTAGTGAGAATTATCACGATGCCGCCTTATCAGTTATCGAAGATGGAGTGGTGACCTTTGCGTCCCATTCCGAACGATACTCTAAGAAGAAAAATGACAAAGTAATTCATCCGTCCTTGTGGGAAGCAAGTTGCAAAGATCTACCATCTTTTGATAGGGATCATATGCATATGGCATTCTACGAGCATACGGAGGATCCTAAGTACGACTCAACCTTTAATCATCATAAGTCGCATTGTGCGACTGCATTCTACACACGTCCATGGGATGATCGTGACACAACGGTCATGGTCTCTATCGATGGTGTAGGTGAAAAACAATCTGCTGTTATTCTTGACAGCAACTTCAATCTAATCATAGAATACCTCGCACCAAAATCAGTTGGATTAGTCTACACAACATGCACAGTTCAGTTGGGGTTACGTCCACTTGAGGATGAGTATGTTGTTATGGGACTAAGTTCATACGGCACTGCCGTTCCCGATATTGTAGACTGGTTAACTCAGTGGTGGGATGATGGGGGTGCAAACTCCGACATGAAGAACATGATGCAGTCATGGGTAGAGAAATACGATGATGCAGATGTGGCATCATCTGTTCAAGCATTTGCACAATACGGTATTATGCAGATTATGCACGAAGCACGTAAGTACGGATCCAAACTTGTATATGGTGGTGGGTGTGCTCAGAACGTGGTTATCAATACTCTTCTATGGGACGTATTCGATGACGTACACATCTCTATATCACCAACAGACGCAGGATCGTCTCTGGGGTGCGCTGGGTACGCACAGGAGGTCGCTACAGGCATTGATAAACTTATCTGGACACCTTATAGGGGTCATGAGATACAAAAGAAAATTAATCCATCCGAAGTAGTAGATCACTTGTTATCAAAAAAAGTATGTGGTATTGCCAATGGCAAAGCAGAGTTCGGCCCTCGTGCACTGGGTAATAGATCTCTGATTGCAGACGTACGATATGATGTAAAGGACACAGTCAATACAATTAAGCAGAGACAGAAGTATAGACCGTTTGCTCCCGCAATCCTCGAAGAGTTTGTTGACGAATACTTTGATGGTGTGACTAATGAATACATGCAGTTTACCTGTAAGGCAAAGCATGACTATTCATCTGTAACGCACGTAGACGGGACTGCACGTGTACAGGTGGTGAAGAAAGACTGTGAGTCAGTCTTCCGTAAAGTGATTGAGGAGTACTATGAGAAAACAGGTGTTCCGATGCTACTTAATACTTCACTAAATATTCGAGGTAGACCCATGGTAAATGACACACACGATGCACATCTGTGGGAACAGAAATATGGGGTAAAGGTATTCTAATGTATAAATGGGTAAAAAAATATAAGATCGAAGAAGATGTCTTCGAACAGGAACGAGATAACATCTTGATGGCAATTGAGATGATTAAAGATGAAGAAGATACTCAATTTGCTAAGATGACGGCATCCGATTATAAAGTTCCAAGAAGAGAACAACGAGTGCCTTATCATAGGAATCTAATGAGAATGATAGAACCCTGTATACAGGATTATATGAAAGAGTGGTTATGTGATGCATATGATATGCAGAATGTTTGGTTTGCGGAATATCGTGATGGTGCAGACTTTGATTACCATAGTCATGAGGGTTGCAATATGTCTGGTGTAGTACAACTAGTATTAGACCACAAAGAGAACGCAACCTATTTGATGAATCATGAAGATTTGGAGTTAGAGGAAGGTGATTGTTGCATTTTTCCCGCAATGTTACCACACAAGAGTCCCTACGTTTTTGATGGACACAAGATCGTAATAGGGTTTAATTTTAATATATCTGGAAGTAAAGCACATTCAGATGGTCTAAGAAGTTAGGAGATAAACATGGCAGAAGAAAAGAAACATATTACCGTTGATTCAGATGGTAGTTTAGCAGGGGCAGATGTCAACGGAGACGGTCACGTAAGTGAATCAGAACTGTCAATGCACCTTGAGTTTAAACGTAAAGAGTTGGAAGACGCAGATGCAATGCGTGATGCACAACGTAAGATGGCATGGTTCTCATTGTATGGTATGTTGTTATACCCCGCAATGGTAATACTATGTGTAGTGTTTGGTATTGATCAAGCATCTAAAACCCTTGGTGACATGGCACCGACATACTTTGTATCAGTCGCCGCAATCGTTGCCGCCTTCTATGCGAAAGATGCCATAACAAGCAAAAAATAATGGAACCAGAACTTATTACTTGGCGTGGTACGCCAGGGGTCGGTGATTTTATGTGGGCACTTAACTCTGCCCACAATTTTTGTTGGGCAGAAAAAACTACTGCTATCTTGGAAATGCACTGGGAACATGGTGAGGATTACATACATCACCCAGATGAGGAAGAGACCATTATAGAACGAATGGCATTCATACATAATTTCTATCACAGGAAAGATGATGTGGAAGTGGTTCACGTCTTCAATGCCGACAGTAGATACAAACACTGGAAGTATGCAGACGATATCATTAAAAACCAAGATGGTAATCCTCAACAAGTAGCAAAGAATTCTAGTGGAGAGAAGGCAAGGTTCTACTTCGATAGTGGTAAGTTTACAGATGAGATAGGTGGAAAGGTACCAGACAACAACTGGGTGTTCCGTGATGACATTGTTCATCCTCGTAGTCAAAACAAGATAGTTCTCTGGAGACCAACCTTCAATGCAGAAATACCAAGAACTTGGAAAAGAGGGTTGACAAATGCCGAATGGGATGATATAATAAGTATGTTGCGTGGGCAGGGATTCAATGTAGTTGAACTTACCTACAGAACACCAGTATCAGAAGCATTCTATGAGATATCTACATGTAGATTAGTATTGTGTTATGATGGTATGTGGCATTATATAGCAAGAAACTTTAGTGTACCTATGATAGTTATAAGTAAAGATGGAGTAACTAAGTATCACACACCACACGCAATAACAGCATCTGGTCTAAAAGAAGACAATTATAACATATGGTGGTACCTAAAAGACATTGGTGAGTTTCTGGGTATACCACGAAAACTAGCAGTAGATCACCAAGAAAGGAGTAAGAAATATTATGAAGTCAGAGATTAAAATTGACAGAGCAGTCATAGAGATACAGGGTGCCTGTAATTTTGACTGTACTATGTGTCCTCAAGATAAAAGGACTGGAGGAAGACATAAGGGTTTCCTTCGTAAGATGAATCTACTCGACTTCGAAGATAACGTTGCTGACTGTAAACAGCATGGAATGAATGTAGTGAATCTGGATGGATCCGGAGAAGCAACATTAAACAACAACCTACCAGAATACATTAAGATCGTTAAGAAGTATGATGCCAAGGCAGTCATCTTCTCTAATGGTTTCCGTATGCATGGTAAGTATATGCGTGATTGTGTTGACGCAGGATTAGACTTTTTTAGGTTCTCATTCATAGGATCCACACCAGAGAAGTATCAAGAGTGGATGAATAACACACGTGGATCTTCGTATGAACAGATCAAGAGACACGTAAAAGAAATGATGGATTATGTTAAGGAGTCTGGGTCGGACTGTGTTGTAGAGACATACCACCTTATTACAGACAACGATAATCTTGAGCAAGAACTGGAGCAGTACAAAGCATTAGTAGAAGAACTTGGTTGTAAGACCGAAATTTGGAAGATGCATAACTGGTCGGGTGCGTATGACATTGGAGAAAATGCGAGGGTTGGTGCTACTAAAAGTTGTGGCAGACCCTTTTCCCCAGATGTAGTCATACGAGCAGGAGGACTTGACGGCAAAAGAGGTGCGGTTCACCCATGTTGTCAAGTCCTCGGCAGGGACGAAGAAGCAGTATTAGGACATACATCTGAGAACACTATTGAAGAGATCATTAGGGGTGAGGAGTATTCCGCACTGAGGCAATCGCATAGGGATAAGACCTATACAGATTATTGCAGAGATTGTGATTTTTTACTTGACGCACCCGAAACTTTAGTGTATACTAATAATAATCGTGCAGAACAAAAAATGATCGGCACGTCATTCTCTTTGGAGGATTACAGAGATGTTTAAGACAATAAAAGACGTATGGTTGACATGGATAAAGGAAGAGTACGAAGTTACCTTCTGGTTTCCGTCTACGGATCAATTCAACCCTCTACCAGTAAAGAAAACCTATAAGGTAAAAAAGATCCACAAGAAAACACAGAAGCATTTTATTGCAACTGATCTTCTTGGAAGACAACTTGAAATTAAAACGACAGAACCATTTGACTTTAGGATAGTGAAGAAGTATTAATCATGAAAAGAATGATATACCAAGTGTGCTTGGGTGAGGCAAAGAATAGTAAATTATATAAACACTGTATCGAGTCTGTGGCAGACTATTGTGAGAAGTATCACATCGAACATATCGTACAGAAACAACCTATACTAAAGATCAAACCCGATATATTCAGCAGTAATCGTAGTACTGATAGTTATGAAAAGCATGGTGGATATCTACCTATCTACGAGAAAGAGAATGCGTTTGACTTACTTGATAATTATGATCAAGTGGCAATCATAGATAGTGACATCTACATAAGACCAACCGCACCCAATATCTTCGATGAGTTTGGTGATGAATGTGATATGGGTGTAGTGTTCGAACGTGAGATGCCTATCACCGAACCATATCTGGCAAAGATCAAGAACTACTCACGTATGCAATACGAAACCTTGCATGTAGGGTTACCTAAGTTTTCACCAAACTCACGTGGATATGAGTTTGCTAACATGGGTATGATCGTAATGAACAGAACATTTAAGACTTGGTTGGCAGATCACAGTGCCAAAGAGTTCTTGATGCGTCCACAGTTCAGAGACTTTATCGATGGTAAGGGAGCATGGAAGTGGTCTACTGATCAGACATTACTGAACTACTTTATCAAGAAGTATCCAGTTAAGGTTAGACACATGGGTCACCAATGGAATGGGTTATTTGGTGCCAACACAAAGTTAGATGAATGTCACTTCATTCACTTCTTCCTTAAAGACTTGTTACCAGAACGAGGGGAAAATGTCGAGGAGTTGATGAGTTCGATATGAGAGCATTAGTTATACAATTAAAGGGACAGTACTTTGATGAGTTGCAGAGAAGTATTGAGAAGCACAATTCAAGGGTTTACACTGAATCGTTTCGTGCAACATCACCAGATACTATCAAGGAAGATATTAAACAGTTCCCGTGGTTTAAGTGGACATGGCCCATGTCTAATAATGACAATGGATTGGATCTGAAAACAGGACTATACAAGTTTGCGTATCAAGCAAAGGATCAGCAGAAGAAGATCGCATGTTCGGTAAGTCACATGAGAGCATGGCAAGAGTGTATTGACTATGGAAGACCTATGTACATATTTGAGTCAGATGCTATTCTAACACGTGAACTACAACCCCATCATTTGACTGGTGCAGATGGTAAACCCAAAGCAGATATAATTGGATTGAATGACCCAAGAGGGGCAACTCGTAGAGCACTTACTTTTCATGGGTATCTGAGTGCCAGACATTCCGAAACACAAGAAGCAATTCATCCAGTTCCTAACCTATCGTCAGTAGGAGAACCACCAGTACCGCATGGATTGGCAGGTAACAGTGCCTACTATATAACTCCAGTAGGTGCAAAGAAACTACTAGAGGGAGCAAAAGAGTACGGGATGTACCCAAACGATGCATTTATGTGCAAAGAACTATTTCCGTGGATCCGCACTGCGTATCCGTATTTTACTAAAGTAAGTGGTGTGAAGAGTACCACTGTTAATTGAGAACATTATGAATTTATTACACAACAACATCCTTGTGACTGAGAACACAGAAAAAGAAACTACCAGTGCAGGTGGTATTCTTCTAACCGAAAATATTACCTCTGGACACAAACCCGCAACTGTACTCGCAGTAAGTCTTGCAGTAGCAAACGAATATAAAGACACACTAAAAGCACGTGACACTGTATACTTGGATTGGTCTAAGTCAATGCCAGTAGAAGTTGACGGACTGAAGTGTGCGGTTATTGACATCGAACATGTCAAGATGGTAATCGCAAAGTGAGAGACAACTTCGTTATTACAATAATGGATAACAAGGATTCTGTCGAAGCATCACAGAAATGTATTGATAGTGCACGTAATTATAATATTATGGTACGTAGATTCCCTGCCATTACTCCAAGGACTGAAGGGTTCGAGGACATGGTAGAAAAGGCAGATCTTAATATAGATGCGTTTGCTACGGGTTACTCTCGACCAGAGAATGCTCTGGCATGTTTCCTATCACATATGTCATTATGGCAATATGCTGTAGAGAACAAATGTAATACAATGATACTTGAACATGATGCGGTATTTAAGGATACGGTAAGAAGCATTCCGTTTGATAGAGTTATTACTATTGGCAAACCAAGTTATGGTCAGTACAACACACCACAGACTCTGGGTGCCCAAAAGTTAATACACAAGAGATATTTCGGGGGTGCACATGCATATATTGTATCACCACTGGGTGCAGACATGTTGCTTGATAAAGTACCAACACATAGTGAACCAACCGATGTGTTTTTAAACAGAGACAACTTTTCGTTTCTTGAAGAGTACTACCCATGGTTAGTCGAAGTAGAAGACACTTTCTCTACAGTACAGACACATGCAGGATGTCATGCAAAACATGGTATGGAAAATAAGGTTGGTAAGTATCTTATATTAGAGGCATAGTATGGCATCATTATCATTGATAACCGTGTGTACCGATAACTATAGTATGACGTATGCACGTAAACTGATCACACGATTCAAAGAACTATCGGAGTTTGAGGTGAATGCTTATTGTATTACCGATAGACCAGATGAGATCAATGATATTGCTGTGACTGTAGAACCACCATATGGTGCCGGTAAAGGTTGGTGGAACAAGATCAAAGCATATGACTCGTTTTATAAAGATGAGTACGCAGTTTATATGGACATTGATACTGTACTGATTAAGAACTTTGATGATGAGATAAAGGTGGCAATGGGGCAATTACCCCGACCAAACTATAAGGTTGCATGTGTCTCAGATGCTATAGGTTGGAAAAACAATAAATATAGTAGTTCGATGATGGTATTGAAGAAAGGTAAGATGCAAGACGTGCATGACCTCTTCAGTTTAGAATCATGGAGACTATTTGATTACGATGGTGGTGATCAAGTCTGGACTGGTAGGTTACTAGAAGAATGGTCGCCTGGTGGTCTGTCAGACGTTTGGTATATGGATGAGAATAATCCCAGTCTGAAATTAAACTTAAAGTTCCATCTTGGTGAGAAAGTATTGGGAACATGGAAGTTCCCGTTTTACTTACCGTCTGAGTGTAAAATAGTGGATTGTGGTGGTAAACCAAAACCACATGAGTTGGAACATTTAAAATATATAAAGGAGAATTGGCACAATGTTTAGTAAATTACTAATGGGTCTTATTCTTATAATGGGGATCGTGGGGTTCACGTATAAGATGACAACAGACCGAACAATCGCAGAGTTGAATGCGACTATTGCAACCCAAGGTTCTTTACTTGTTGCTTTCGAAACAAGAGAAGCAGAACAAGCAAGAACTATTGAGGCAATGGAAAACAACTTAAAGAAGACTACCGAAGCACTTGGTACTCTCAACACGAGGAATGCAGAGATAGAGAATGAGAACAAAAGGTATCTCAGCATCTTTGCACGTCACGATCTGGCACGACTTGCAAGTGCAAAGCCTGGTCTAATAGAAACAAGAATTAACAAGGGGACTGCAAATGTATTTAAGAGCATCGAAGACGATACTGCTATCATTGACACTATTGACGATTAGTGGTTGCTCTACTTTGGGTATGAGTTTTGGTAAACCACCTGCTCCAATCCCTGTAGAGATTAAAACGGTTGAGGTTAAGATCCCCATCATTCATCCAGAACTACCAAGGCAAATAGATCTAAAGGTACCGCAGTGGTATGTTGTATCAGAGAAGAATGTCGATACGTTTCAGACAGACATTAGAAAACGTCACGCAGGTGACTTAGTGTTTGTTGCAATGTCAGTAGGAGACTATGAGTTGATGTCCTACAACATGCAAGAGATCAAACGATATATAAATCAATTAAAGGAAGTTGTTGTATACTATCGTACAATGAACGAGGATGAAGTTCCAGAACCGATAGAAGAAGAAAAGGAAGGTAAGTAATGTATGAGTATAATTGCAAAGTTCGCAGGGTTGTTGACGGTGATACTGTGGACGTTGATATTGATTGTGGTTTCGGTATTGTCTATGCTAATCAGCGCATCCGTCTATACGGTATTGACACTCCAGAATCACGTACGAGGGATCCTATCGAAAAGTACTTCGGGAAAATGGCAGGGAAGTTCCTATCAGACAAACTCGGAGAAGAGTGTGTACTCAGAACTCACAAGGACAAGTCGGGAAAGTACGGACGGATCCTCGGACAATTCTTAGTATATGATGGTATCACTGATACCCAGATGACTGTGAATGACATCATGATTCGTGATGGTTTGGCAGTGGCATATCATGGTCAGTCTAAAGATGACGTAGAAGCAGAACACCTAAGTAACAGAGTTGTTTTAAGTGAACGATTAAATGTGGATCCTACTGATCCAGAAGTAAACCCATATCTATAGTATTAAGGAATTAGATTATGAGATGGAACGTGCTCGGCAATGGTGACCATGCGTATCAATTTAAAAGAGGAACTGAAGGTAAGTTATTAATATGTAACATGCCCCCTTTCGAGGTACCTAACACCGAAGTCTTTGCTACCTGTATGGTAGACTATAAAATGATGGGTGCATTAGCAGAAGGTAAGATCCAGTTGGATATGTATGACTGGATTCTTGGTACACGTCCAAGACACTGGATGGAAATGAATCCTGCATTCTACATGAAGTATGCACAGAAGATTAAAGCAATGCATACGCACGTACCAGAGTACGCACAACTACAGGGACAAGATGCCAATCAAGCGGCAACCAATTATAGTTGTGGTCATATGGCAGTTGATTATGCATGTCGTGCAAAGGGTGCGACTGAGGTGCACATATATGGTTTCGACTCTATGTTCGATACCACTTTAAGAAGTTATACAGACCTACTACTCGAATCGGATCGTAGTAATGAAAATACCTTTCGTCTCGCAAACAATTGGAGACCCGTTTGGACTGGATTGTTCGAAGAATTTGACAAGACGGAGTTTTTCCTGTATCATAGTCATGATAGGATCAAATTTCCTATCGGTGATAACGTAACTATTAAAGTGGAGAAGTAATGAAAAATATAGTAAATAAAATCAAAAGAATCACATGGGAAGATGTATGGGATAAGTCAATGGATGTCCTTACATGGTTATACGAAGAAGTAATGACCATATGTCGAGAGATTAAAAATGCACATGCGGTTTACCCAAAAGTAATTTATACTGCATTAGTCTTAATCTTGATTGCTCTATTTGTATAAATAAGAGTATCAAACTAACAACAGAGACTTAATCTCGATGAAGAAGTTCAACCATTTTATAACAGAACAAGAACTAATGCAGAATACTGCCGAAGACTTGTTGGAGAAACTCATCACGTTCGGTGGTAAAGCATATCCTAAGTTTGGCAACATTGTCGTAATGGCAGGTGGTGCAGGATCCGGTAAAGGGTTTGTTCTTAGTAAATTGGTTGGTGTAGAAGGGAAGGTGTTTGACGTTGACGAGTTGAAGAGACTTGCATCTAAAACACCTGCTATTCAACGTAGAGTAAAGAAAGACCTTGGTGTTGACATCGAAGCACTTGGTAAAGATCTAAAGAATCCAGAGAACGTATCTAAACTACACGACATTATCGCAAACTTTCTTGGAGCAGATAAGGGTAAGGAACGTATGTTCTACCGTTCTGTTCTCACGTCACCGGCAGATCGTAAACCAAACATCATCTTTGATATGACCTTTAAAGAGTTAAGCAAACTTGAGAAGGTTGCCAATGATGCATCTAAGTTAGGTTACGACAAGAAAAACATCCATATCGTATGGGTAGTGAACGACATCGAAGTTGCAAAAGCACAGAATGCTAAACGTGCACGTAGAGTCCCTTCAGAGATTCTAATCAACACACACCGTGGTGCCGCTAATACCATGGGTGATATCATCAACATGGGTAATAAACTCAAGAAGTATATGGATGGGGATATTGTATTCGCATTCAACAAGGTTGGTGTTGATGCTAACCTTGACTCATCTGGTAAGGGTGGTTCGTATGTTAAAGATGCGAATTACTTCTACGTCAAGAAGCAGGGCAAAGCACCTACTTCTATCGATAAGTTAGATAATGATATCAGACGTAAGATTAAAGGTTATGTACCTAAGAACGTAGACTGGGATTAAAATGCTTACGAGTGCTTACGAGTGCTGTAAGTGCTAATCATATTGTCCAGTATGGCATATTCAATTGCCTTATCTTCTTCGGATAAACTTCTGAATTGATCATCCCAAATATTACGCATGGCAAACACTTCGTTTAACCATTCTTGATTCTCTTGTACTGCCCCACCGACATGTTTAGTGTGATCATGACTCTGGTAGTTTAAATCAATAATATCAAATCCATTCTCACAGTATGGTGCAAACGCACTTCTAATGTGGTGATGTGATACTTCGAGGTCATCGGTTTTCTTGGGAACACCCGCAAATATAACACAATCATAAGTAGTGTCGGGTGGTGTGTCTATACTAACAGACCCATCACCGTGTTTATATTGTCCACTCATTGGAACAAGATCTGCACCATATCTTTTATAAATAGCATTCATTATACCACGATGACGAAACTCTGGTGGTACGGCAGTATGCATCTCAACAAAGTATCCGTCTGGTTTCCAATAACTATATGCTTGAAATACCATAGGTAAGAACTGAATCCATATATTAGGATCAGTCATTGTTTCTGCAATAGACTTATATGATGGAGTGCGAAACAAATCTCTATCGGATCCACGTGGGAAAGACCAGTTCTTTTGTGCTGTGTTAAAATGTCCTACGAATAGGATCTTTCGGTATCCACGTAGAGTGATATAGTTCAGTATCATGGGGACGTAATTAAAAACTTCACTTACTGCGTGAGAATGCCCGTCTTCCCATTGAACGTCAATATCATTTTTACGTTGCTCTGCACCAAGTAGGTAGTTTAACTTACCCCATTGATTCTTCTTGGTTTCGTTATGAATGTATCTACCAAAAGAACTAGCGCCTCTTCGTTGACCATTCGCAACCAATTCATTGACTGCTCTATAAATCATGGTTATCCCTTGTAAATTTTTTGTATGTGGTCTTCAAACTGCTCGATCTTGTCAAGTCGTTTAGGCCACAATATGTAATCCTTTTCTGGATTCTGTTTAAGATTGTTTAACAATGGTTGTATCGCATTGTATAACTTATCTAATCTTTCTGTCGTTGAGTCTGCACTTGATGATGCCTCTACAACCTTAGTTTGTGCTTCTTGCACAACCTCCAGTTCATCTGCATCAACAATAGTAAACCCAAAATCAAATAGTTCTTCACTCATATTTATACCTATGTTGTTCGTTTCTTTCTTATTCTATTTATATATATTAAGGTACTAACTGGAGAAAAAGATGAATCCAAATGACGAAATAAAATCAACGATTAAAGAGTTCTGTGACTATAGACCCATGTCTGAGAATTCTCAGATACGAGAAGATTTTGAGCAGATGTATAAAAACCATCCAAACATCTTCTATCTGCGTATGGCACTCGAAAACCATCTGGGTCAACGGCAGGTGTTGCGTGGATAAATGGTGGAAGATCTGGAAACACGCACTTGGATCTTTCGATGAGGAAGACGGGTACGACCCAGTTAATGAGAATAGGATCTCATTGATTAGGACGTTTATCGTGTTTACTAATCTACTATGTGGTTGGATAATCATTTTCAACATTATTAAGAGTTGGATATGATACAACACTACCAACTGAAAGGTTGGGTAGTTATACCAAATATGTTTTCAAAAGAAGACCTTGACATTATGTCCGATTGGGGGTATAATATGAGGGTTGAATGGGACAAGCACAGTACATGGAAAGGTGTTCCGTGTGCAGGTAAATTCTCAGAACCCTTGACAGAGATCTATACATCTGTTATAATGAAAGACCTTGCGACACAGATACTGGGTACACCGCATTTGTTTAATGATCAGATGGTATACAAGTTACCGAACGATAAGATGGAGTTTGTCCCTCATTATGATAACCAGTATTCTACTCAAAACAAGAGTAATCATATACACACAGTGAACCTAAGTATTGCTATCGATGACTTCACCAGAGATAATGGTGCATTGTTTATCAAGAGTCAAGATACAGGTGAATGGGAAACTGTATTACCCAAGGCAGGAGATGTAGTTGCTATCAATGGATCAACGGTTCATGCGTCACACGAGAACCGAAGCAATGCTCCACGTGGATTGTATGCATGTGTCTACACTGCCGAACCAATGAAAATGGATGGTTATTACTCGCAGTTATTCCAAAAGGTTCTAAGAAAGATTAAAATATTTACAAATAACGCTTGACTATATACACACCTTCGTGTATAATTACACTTGTAATTGAAACGATAAAGGAAATATATTATGTTTAATAAGTACACAGCACAAGCAACTACGGGCATCACTGGTTCATTCTCAATGTGGAATGGTTTAGATCTTGCTAACCTAAAGACCGAATGTGGTTTAGGTGAAACTCCGATAGTTGACAAAGAAGTCAACCGATCCAAAAAGAAATACCTAGTAAGTGATCTAATGTCCTCTGATGAGGGACTCAAGTACGACTTGATCCTTAACATCATGTTGGATGATAAGGTCATCACTATGGACTCTAAGGTTCAGATAGGTTTCAACGGTGGACTCAAAGAGGTCTATGTATGTAAAGAAAAGAGTGCCTATAGAATCTGGCGCAAAACTTATTACGGAAAGAAGAGAAGTAGTGATTCCTATGGAGATGATAACGAATAGTTTTTTGTTTGGTCAATCAATTGACACCATAAAAGAGTTGACAATGTTCATCTTAGGTGTTATACTTATGGTTGTATGGTTAGAAATAAAAGGTTTGCATGATGAAGAAGAAGAAGAAGACGAGTAATCCTGTCGCAAAACACTTGCGTACCTTTAACAAGGGCAAGGTCTTCATTGATCGCAAGAAAGAAGAGAAGAAGAACCCCAAGCAATATTATGGAGATAGTGATGAACATATTCGCATTAGATAAAGACCCCGTTATATCTGCACAGATGATGTGCGATAAACACGTGGTTAAAATGGTTACAGAATACGGACAGTTGTTGTCTACTGCCCATCGTGTATTAGACGGTGAGATGTGGTACGACAAGACTAAGTCTGGTGCCAAGATCAAACGTTGGAAACTGAAAGAGGATGCACGTCAGAGTCTCTTGTACAAAGCATCCCACGTCAACCATCCATCTAATATCTGGGTTCGTGAGAATGCAGAGAACTACCGTTGGATGTACAAGCACTTTCAAGCAACAGCAAAAGAGTACGAGTATCGTTACGGACGTGTCCATGCAACCTATGACAAACTATCTGGGTTGTTGTGGTTTACACCACGTAATGCTGATCAAATACCAAAGATGACTGAGATACCACAGTGTATGCCAGATTACTGTAAACGTGATGATGTAGTAGATGGTTACCGTAACTACTATCGTGAAGAGAAGAGGTACTTCGCAAAGTGGACTACTCGTGAAGAACCGTATTGGTTTTCTGAGTGAGACTGAATATAGCACGTTTAGTGCTAATCATATGGTTATCTTTCAGTCAGTCTTCGGAAGATGACTTATACGGAGTACTAAGTAGTATTCGTAGAATGAAAGAATGCCGTGTTATAATTAACGCTTGACAAACAGTAAGGAGTTTGTTATAATGGGTACAACAATGAGATATCTTAAACTAAGAAGTTCTCAAGAGAAGTTGAAGATGAAGAAACGTGCAAGAGCACAAGAAACATTGTTTCAACGTGAAGTAAATAAAATGGAAGGAGATGACCCACTATGGGATTTAACAGTAAAGAAGAATTCGACACAGCAGTCGAAAGTGCAGTAGAAGTACTGAAAGAAACTTACATCAACAATATTGTCTACGTGCAGGAACGCATGAAGGATAATGCTGAAGAGGATGAGTTAAAGCAAATCGAAGAGATTATCTTAGCAACCGAAAGGATGATTATCTTTTTTATGCAAAGTGATGAGTGGGTTAAGAACCTACATGAAGAAGCAAAGAATGCAAACAGTGAAGAAGGGGAGTTAGTAGAAGATGATGACACCGAAGCAGATAGAATCGAAGAAGCAAGGAATAGTTGATGAGTTGCGTGAAGGTATCGTACACCTACAGTTTAAGAAGGTGAATGGTGACTTACGCAATATGATCGGCACTTTGAACAGGGATCTTATTCCCGCAGAGAAGCACCCACAGGAAGGCAAGGAACGTAAGGAAACTGAGAACCTTGTTGTGTTGTTCGACACAGAAGTACAGGACTGGAGATCATTCAGAACTGAAAACCTAGTTGAGTATAGTCGTGGGGTATAAAGTAACTGGTGGCAAGAAAAAACGCACCATGACAGATGCACAGAAGAAAGCGGCATCCGAACGTCTTGCGAAAGCACGTGAGGCAAGAGGACATGACGGTTCTAAGTCTGTGCATCCATCGTTACTTGATCTGGAGTTATATCCAGAAGACAGTCCTATACATTGGAAGAAAGTCCGTGTATGGGTAAAAGAGATAACAGGAGAACTGACTGCCAAGAAAGCACTACGTGATTCTAAAGTCTCGTCCGAGAGGCAACAGTATCAAACACTTCAAGTTTACTTAGGTAATCTGAAGAGATACTTGACCTCCGGAGAATGGCATGACCATAGGTATGGTAGACACATGGAGGGTAAAATGCGTACAGTAGTACATGCAATAGGTTACTATCCAAGTGGAAGACCCAAAAGAACTATCGGTCATTTTTATAAAGATGTAGGTGAATACACCGAGGAGATGAAAGAAATTGACGATAGAATTTACGGTACCGATCACTACCGAAGACCAAAAGGTCGAAACACCATTCATGACCAAGAAGAGATTCTCGAAGATGGTGGAGATGACGGTAAAGACTACTGGTCTTAACTATATGGACTCGATAGTCCACATGTGCGAAAAAAACAATATGGAAATTGAGGACATTAAAAAGTATCTTGAAAAAAGTATTGTCGAACATTTGGAATACGAGGCAATGAGTTTAAACTTTTTAGAGAAAACAAATACTCTAAATTTTTAAAAAAACGCTTGACTTATGCGTATAAATAGGTTATACTGATTATGTTGAAGTGAAAATACACTGAAAACAATTGTAAATAAACTGCACACAATGCACATACTGGAGAAAATATATGTCTTTTGCAAACCTAAAGAGTCGCACCAGCGACATTTCAAAACTCGTCACCGCTGCCCAAGAAGCATCTGGTGGTGGAACCAAAACCAATAAATACACAGACGAACGTCAGTGGAAACCAACCGTTGATGATAACGGAAACGGTTACGCAGTCATTCGTTTCCTTCCTGCTATGGAAGGTCAAGATATGCCTTGGGTACGTTATTGGGATCACGGATTTAAAGGCCCTGCGGGTCAATGGTACATCGAGAAATCGTTGACTACCCTTGGTTCTAAGGATCCTGTATCCGAACTGAATTCACGCCTATGGAATTCGGGTATCGAAGATGACAAAGAGACTGCCCGTAGGCAGAAACGTAGATTGCACTATGTCTCTAACATCTTGGTTGTTAATGATCCATCTAACCCTGTTAATAATGGTAAAGTATTTTACTATGAATATGGTAAGAAGATCTTTGATAAAGTAATGGATTTGATGCAACCTCAATTCCCAGGCGAAGAACCTGTTAACCCATTCGACTTCTGGTCGGGTGCTGACTTCGAACTGAAGATCAGAAACGTTGCAGGGTATCGTAACTATGATAAGTCAGAGTTTAAATCAAGTACTGCTTTATTTGAAGCAGACGAGACTAAACTCGAAGCAACTTACAATCAACAATTTGACTTAGGTGAGTTTGTTGATCCAGAGAACTTCAAGTCTTATCAAGATCTCGAATCACGTCTAGAGTTAGTACTTGGTACTGCTGTAGGTGCAAACGTGACTCAAAAGAATGAAGCACTCACTGAGACTGCGGAACAACAGGTTGGAAAATCTGCCCCAGAACCAGAGATTGTTTCTGCACCGGAAACTGCATCCGCATCTGCTGAAGAGGATGACACATTGTCATACTTTGCACAGATGGCACAGGCAGACTAAGTAAGTCTAACTACAGGAGAAAATAAGAGTAGGATCCTCACGGGAAGTGAGATAACCTACCTTCTTTATGGGAACCCTTCGGGGTTCCCTTTTTTTGTTTCAGAAAGGAGTAATGTATGACTATAGTTTTTTGGGTTATCGTTGTCATGGGCACCATTGGTGCCGTAGACGGTTCGATGAAATTAAATGATCTATGTGATAAGGAAGTTAAGGAAGGAACTTCTAAAACAGTTAAAGAGTGTAAACAATATTACTTTGATACACGAATTAACAAGGGGTGGTAACACCCCCTTTTTTTAGAGACTTGCTACCCTGTCGTTTGGATCTACAGTACTATGGTTGTTGTCCATTACAGCACTTGTCTGAGCAGTATTGTTTGTGACATTAGATGACTGTGGTGCCACAACGTTTACAGAAGGTGCTTGTTGTTGTGCCATTGCATTCTCTTTAGACATCTGGTCAACATCGAAACCTTTACGTGCTTGGATCTTATCAATCCTTACTAGACCCTTCTCTGCCATATTTCTCTGGGCATCTGTTAACTCTTTACCACTACGTGAATCTACACCAGTTTCAAGCATCGTACGGTATGCTTCTTCTCTTCTTAGAAGACCCAACCTATAATTCTCTTCATCTGCTTTTCGGAATTCTTCTCTACGTATTGCCGCCTGCTCTTCCATCTTAATCATATCTGCTTCACGTTTTTCACGTCTTGCTTTTGCTTCGGCAATAAACTCTGGACTTTCCATTTCTTTCAAGAATGATGCTGTCTCTGGATCTATTGCGACTACATTTGATTCTGTTTCTTCGGCAGAGATTGGAGCATTCATTTCTTCGTCTGTCATATCCTGCATATGGAAATCATCTTCTGCACTCATAGGTGCGTCTGATCGAAGTTCTTCTGGTATATCTTGTGTCTCTTTAACTTCTGGTTTAGGTAAGACTTCTTCAACTTCTACAGGATCCAGTTCACCACTAGATTCTTCTTTCTCTACTTTTGGTTCTGGTTTTGCCTCACCAACCCAATCATATATCTTATCTGGGATTAGCATACCTTTCCATGAATCCGGATCTGGAAGTGTACCACGGATAAATGCTTTAAGTGATTCTTTCATCTCATGTGCCCAATCCAGAGCACCGCCAAGTGCACCACCAATATCGAAGTTAGCAATCCTATCCTTTAGAAATGTAATACCTTTCATGATTTGTCTCGGTATAAAAAGGTAGAAATCAGTAACTACATTGAAGACATCGCCGATGAAGTCCTTCAGACTGAAGTTGGCAAAGAAGTCTTCAACATTTTTCTTGAAATCAATTACAATATCACCGAATTTATCGAATACACCAATGATCATCTTTTCAAAACTAAAACTATCTAACCATGCACTCACTCCCTTGGTGAAGTCGAACTTAGATAGTATCCAACTTATGCCATTCTTAAAAAGATCTACTAGACCACCAAAGAAAAACCCTAGAGCATTACCAAACCCAGAGGTTAAAAAACGAATAAGTTTATCACCAACATCACCTACCTGTGCGAAAGAATCTTTGATACCATTGAAGATACCAACAAATACTGCAATGATCTGTCCTATGACTGGAATCTTTCCACCAATAGTACGGAATGCAGTAAAGACCTTAGAGAATAGATTCATATTGGGTAACTTAATTTTACTACCTAATTTACCGAAGAATTCACCTATTTTACTAACTACTGTGGTAACTGCTCCAGTAGACTTAGAAGTAGCACCTAATGCTTTACTAACTGCGGCGAATGGTTTAGTCAGAGTTTTGAATGCAGATTGCATTGTAGTGACACCTTTCATTACACCACCTGCTACAGATGCTCGTAGGTTACGTGCCATACTACCTATTTTCGTAAAACCTTGACCTATTTTGAAGAATACCCTACCTAATCTATTGAGAGCACCCCTAATACCTGTCAACTTTTTGAATGCACCATTGGCACCCCTTTCGACTAGTTTGAAACCTTTAGTTCCTTCTACGAACGCAACCTTCATCTTACTAAAAGCATTTAGGAACGACTTGGGTAAAATGTTCTTTACAAAACGACCTAGTGTCTCAGCAATACCATAAGCAAGTCCGGCAACCGCCGCAGTCAACACACCGATCATTCCACCGATACCAAGGTTGGCACCTTTTAGTTCTGATGCCATATCACCGATAGGGGATCCTGCCGAAGATGGTTTCTTCTTCTTCTGACCATCCCGTCTCTCTTCCTCTTTGTCTTTCTTTTCGCCCGCAACACCGTCAAGAAACTTCTTGAAGTTTTTATTCAAGTTGACTAGTTCCTTTTCTTGCCTTAAATCTCTGGACTGCTTATCTTCAGCATCCTTCGCATTCTCGACACGGAGCATATCGATTGACTTTTGTAGTGATATGTTGTCTGCCATTTTACTGCCTTCTCATGTTTTCCTGTTTAATTCTGTCGTTTTCTTCCTTAATATAATCTAATAACATGCTTACGTATATCTCCCTTTCCCACGGCATCATCATATCCATTTCACTTAGACTATAATGATGATGTTGCATCAACGAAAAATTGGTCTTATAATGATTGACCAAATTATCGTGAGAAAGGTTTATGATAAAAAATCCGATATACCTTTTAATGTTCTTTCAATAGTTTCTCCACAAGATTCACACGGAACCTTGAGATCCTTTTCTAGAGAAGGAAGTGTCTCTACAAAAGCAGATAGTTTACCAAACTGTTCAGATGTCATAGAGTCTAAGAACTCTTGAATCTCTTCCTGTTTAATATCTTTACAATCTGTTCGTTCTTCTTCAGTCATAATTGCACTGATAGAATTACAAAGAATGTCCATACCCATAGCAGTCTGGTCACCTTCGAAATCCATATTGATTACTTGACTGTATGTCGGGTACTTCATCTCAATAGAAATTTCATCCGTAATCTGAACTTTATCAGTGAAGTCTTCTTGAAACTTGACTTGGATATCTGACAGATTTACTGATACTTCATTCTTATGATCACATGCACCACATGGTACTAGTATCTTAGAACTTTCACCGACTGACTTAGATCTGATCTGAGTAAACAAATACTCCACATCAAATGTAGTCAAGTCACCTACGTTTTGATCACCGTCAATACATGCATCTAGAGTATCTACGATTGCTCCCAATGCTTGTTTCTGATCACCAGTTTCAAATGCTATCATCAAAACCTTTTCTTCTTTCACCAAGTATGGTCTGTATGTTACTACCTCTTTACTAGAGGGTACCGTACACTTATACTTTGGGTTGTTATTTAATTTAGGCAATGCCATAATTTTTTCTCCTATTATATAAAATTATATTTTCGATCCAATGAGACCGGCAAGAGCAGATAATCCACCCCGTCCAATACTCTCACCTTGTTTGGTATAGTCACCAAGTCCCGACTCATAGTCAGTAAATGATAACTGTACACTCAACTCCATTACACCTTCTTCCGCATTGCCTACTGCTTGGTCAACCATTGTCGTAGGAAAACATTCTAAAAGTTTTACAGAATATGTTTCTTTTTGTTTGAAAGACGCACCTAGATCAAATTCACCTTGTGATAGGTCAATAGGGCCGACCTTTGGGAGTCGATTCCTAATGAAACTAGGGATCTTGTCGGTGAACCCTAATTGTTTCTTGATTAAAGATAATCTCAAACCTCTTTCTATTAGTTTGATAGTGACAGGTGCAGTATAATCTTCGAAGTATCCAACTGTCTTGGTTACTGGATTATGTGCTAGTGACTGCCAATGTTCAAAGTAATCTCTTATTGCATGATTGTTAGCAACTAAAAATGTTAACGTCATGTCTGTTGTTGCGAACCCATTCGCAATTTTACGGTTAACTGTACCTATTGCATGATCTTGACTCATTATTTGACGGCCAGGAATCGCCGCAACTGTGCAGAATAAACTTAACTCTACTAAGTCTGCGGTGTATCCTTCCAATTGAGGCAACTGTACCATAAACTGGTGCTTCTGTGCTAATCCACCAGATTGTGATATCTGTGCTTGAAGATCTTCTACTGAAAAACTCATATCATTTGCCTACTGTCGTAATGTACTTTGTAACTATTTGCTTTACGGAATTGTGCAGTCGGCAGGAAGATAGCAATCTCCCATTCTGGTGCAGGTACTTCAGCAAATTTGCTTGTGACTTGAGAGTTCAAATAATGCTTAACACATGGTTTGAAGTATCTCAAGTTAGAGGACTTTTTTAACATCCTGTATGTCAGAGCAAACTTACTATCATCGTCCAAGTTACTACCCTGTATATCCATTAGGTTTGCAAAAAACTGCATACGTAACTTAGGTGGTAAGTAGTGTAGGTTCAATCCAAGGAACCCACCTTTTGCGGGCCCGATGACAACAACAAGAGGAAAGATGTCGTAGTAGGGCAATGTATCTTTATGCTTCGGATCATATGTGAACATATACATGCCACCAATGATCTGTTTAGACCTTGCCTTAATCGGATCCTCTTTCATCAATGCTTCACGATTGATAGAACGCATATTCATTGCCTTCTTCATAAACCACGCACGTGATTCTTTGGTACGAGGAGTTATTCCCGCACGGAACGCATTACGTTCTAACCTATTAAAAATATCAGACATATAGTGTCTCTCTAAAATCCATATTGTTATTTATACGTTTTATTATCATTTCTTTCTCTTATATGGTTTCAATTTCTTCAGAGGTTTAAAAGGTTTCTTTCCCATAGGTTTGGGTAGTAATCCCATGGCACGTAACTCATTTTCCGTCCATATCTCGAAGTGCCACCCATTATCTAAAGCATATGCCTGTGCCGCCTTCCATTTACTTTGATTTTTGATATAGGTCATACCCTCATTCAATACCCTCCTACGAGACACCCCCTTACCAGTCTTTGGTGGTAATGTCTGTTGGTGGGGTTTTACTTCAACCAATACAACTCTACCATTGTCGTACTGTAGAGAAAAGTCCATGAAGTATCTATGTGGTTTTTTATCAGTTTCGCATATATAAGGTATAACTGTTTCTTCACTGCCCCACTTTCTTATCTGTGGAGACGTGTCTGCCCAGTTCATAACTGCGAGTTCCCATCCCGAACGATATATCACATTCGAGGAATCCCCCAGATATTTGTCTGGATTCTTAATTTTATACTTTCCTTTGTAAGTTTTCATATAAATAGATTCATAACAGTTTAAACCTATTTATGGAAAACATAAGATGCCAGTAGATAACAATCAAGACTTAATGGACGCACAGGTCGGTGACGTTCTAACTCCAGAGCAAATGTATAGGGCAGCGGGTGGAAAACCCAAACCTCAAGCAGTGGATCCGGAATTACAGGACAAGCAAAATTTATATTATCCTATGGATACTTCTGAATATGCCGCCAAAGTGGTGTTCTCTGTTATTGAGACTACGGAAACTGGTGCAAGTAAACTATTAAGTGATGTGTTTAACTCAGAGAAGAAAGAGAACGCAGAACTAGCAAAATCATACAAAGAAAAGATTAACCAGTTAAAATCGGATTCAAAGAATGAAGCAGAGTTTGAAGAGTCTGCAAAGCAAGTAGCACAAGAATATAACACCTTGGTACAAAACAAAAACCAATTTAAGGGTGGTGCAACTGAAGTAAACACTAAAGCAACAATTGATAACTTTGGTCGAGAAGTATGCTTATATCTTCCTATAGGTTTAGCATTCCGTGATAACGTAACATACGAAAACTTTGATCTAGGTACTGCCGGTGCTCTCATGGAAGGTGGTATGGGTATGGCAGGTGCTATGGTTGAAGGAATCGGATCCTTTGTTAGTGGATTACAGGGTGGTGCAGGATCAGATATGGCAAAACTTGCAGGTATTCAATTAGCAGGTAAGTTAAGTTCATTCGGAGCAGAAGCAGGAGCGGCACAGAAGATCAGTGGTGGTGTTACACTTAACCCTAACTCTCGTGTGCTTTTCAAACAACCCAACATACGTGAGTTCGCATTTACCTTTAAGATGATTGCCAAGAGTGCAGACGAAGCAAATCAAATTACAGAGATTGTAAAGTTCTTCCGAACAGAACTATATCCAGAAGATATTGTTTCTGAGATCGGAGGACAACAAATATCTCTAGGTTATAGATTCCCTAATAAGTTTAATTTACAATTCAAGTATGGTGAGAACGAGATACCTAATCTAGCAAAAATAAAACCCTGTTACTTGCGTGACGTGTCAACAACGTTTAATGCGTCTTCTATGGCAATGCACGAAGATGGTAACTTCATGGAGATTGATATGACCTTGGCATTCCAAGAAACTAGAGCACTTACACGTGCAGACGTAGAAGGAGGATTCTAATGGGATACTTCAAGAATTTTAGTCCTACGTTATATAAATTCGGTAATGAGAACAGTTTGTCTCTTGCTAATAACTTGGGCATATATGTAGATCTTATCGATCAAGTAAAAATTAATGATGTGATGCTTAATGACTTTGTGATCCCACGAAACGAAAGACCAGATCAAACATCATTTCACATATATGGTACTACGGACTATTACTGGACATTCTACTTGACAAATGACCACATACGTGAAAGGGGATGGCCCTTGACATTGAACGAGGTTGCTTCGGCGGCAAAGATTCGATATCCTCACAGAATGGTGACGATGAAATTAAAGCAACCAGATGTTGTTGACTACTACGATGATGATAATAAACCAATCTACCGTACTAAGTTAATAGGAACTACACCAGACAACTTTGAAGTTGGTAGAGTGGTAACGGGATCTACATCTCTTACCAAGGGAATAATCATTAAACGTGATTTGTCTATGGGCACATTTGTCATAGATACTGTAAATGTAGTAACACGGTCTCAAACCTCAGAGGAATTAGTCACTCCAAACTCTAATGGTATTATAGAACTAGAAAGGACAGATGTACAGGAAGCAGAAACATTTACAGATCCATTGTTGTGGGTATTGACTAAAGACGATATAGTACTAGAAGTCCGTACTGAAATAGATCCATTCGGGAGAAGTGTTCTCATAAGTGGTATTGCGTTTGACCCAACTAGTGTTTATAAATTGACATATTACATCAACACTAAGAATGTTACAGATGGTACATTCAATGTAGGTGAAGAGATATCTTATCCTAATCCCGCAGGTGGTGATACTTCTGGTATAGTATATGCAGAAAGTGAACAGTACAATGGAACACACCATTACGAAAATGCTGACGGTGAATGGGTAGATGTAGACCCTTTGTCACAATCTGTTCCTAGTGGTGCGACTAAAATAACCTTACTGGAAAACTTACAGAAAGAGAACGAAGAATTGCGTACAATCAAAGTTATAAAGAAAAACGCAATCAAAACAATAGCAAATGACTTTGCATCCGCAATATCTGAAGACTAATATATGAAAAGACAATCGCAGTTTAAATATCAGATAGCAGAGATATCATCTGAACGTACACCAGACCTTATTCTAGATGTTCGTACATTAATAGTTGAACTGGTATTCTATGAGAACTTAGATAAACCTTATATCACAGGTGCCATTGCAATTGCAGATGACCAAGGCATTTTTGATTCTATGGATTTCTCTGGTACGGAACGATTGCATATTCAAATGCTCACAGAACTATCCGAAGATGAATCTGAAAGTATTGTTATGGACAGATCATTTGTCATGACTGGTATAATGAATAGCATCAAATCATCTAACTCTGGTCAAAGTTCGATATATACAATCAGTCTTATAGATGAACATGCTCTCGTTTCCAAATCAAGAGCAGTGTCACGTGCTATCAGAGACGAGTTATCCAAAGAGATTATTAAACTCTGTCAGAATGAGTGCGGTAAGAATGTGGATTTGTCATATGCAAATGAGTCTGTGCAAAACAATTTCAAAGGTGTAATACCTTACATGAACCCATTAGAGGCGGCAACGTGGTTGACAAGTAAATCGACTACTGATCTGGGAATGCCTTTCTACCTATATGCGTCTATACATGACACCAACCTAAGATTGGGTAGTCTGGACAAAATGTTAGAACAGGATGCATGGAATGCCAAAGCACCGTTCATATATTCTCCATCTAATACACAGAAGCAAGAAGAGGGTGGAGATCCTACGTCACAATATTTCCAAGTGCAGTCACTAAAGACTAGTAATATACAAAACACTTTCAAGCAATTACAAACAGGTGGTATCGGATCTCGATATACCGTTACTGATTTGAGTAATGGAAGACAGGTATCACAGCAGTTTGATTTAGATAAACTATTAGTTAAGACAGATGAAGCAGGAATCATTGACTATACGAAACAAAACGTGTATAATAGACAATATAAAACACCAGACTTTTCTGAAGTAAATATTGAGGGACAACACCTCCATGAAACGTCTGGTGCAATGTTTCATCAAGTTGTATCAAGAGGTGTGTATGGTGATAAGAAGAGTATACACGATCACGCATCCCCTTCGATGTTTCTAAAGAAAGTAGAAAGTCTTGCCTTCAAGAATGCAGTGTATAAAAATATATTCGACATCACAGTTCCTGGCCCGGGCTTCTTAAAATCTGGTGGTACTGTAGGAGATAAGATAAGAGTTAACATTCTGAAGGATGCCAATAACCCCGAAGAACCAAACCAACTCGATGCTGTCCGCAGTGGTGATTTTATTGTTTACAATACAAGACATCAATTTAGAGACACTAGACATGATATTGCAATGACTATATTTAAGTTAGAGAGAGGTGGTGATGAATAACTATTACGGAGATAAGACTCGTTGGTTTATCGGAACAGTTGTTGATGGCACACCCCCATTTGGATATGAAGGTAGGGTGCGTGTACGCATACATGGAGTACACAACCCATCAACGAGATATGTATCACAGAATGATTTGCCATGGGCACAATGCGTCATACCTACAACCGAAGGTGGAGTATCCGGTATCGGATCTTCTCCGGACGTAAAGGCAGGAGCACTTGTATTCGGGATGTTTATGGATGGTAAAGAATCACAGGTACCGTTGATTATAGGTTCATTACCACATACAGAATATCCTACACCAGTACAACAAAGTCTAGCATACGATGATCTGGCAGACAGAGTAGATCCAAACATAGAATTTTATAATCAATCAATATCCACATTAGACGAAAATGATGTGTCTATAAAGAACTTATATCAAGATGAAGAACCTTTGGATACTAAGACCGCTGAAATTCGTAGAGACATGGCAGTCAAATTCTTCCTATCTAATGGATATACTATCAAACAGTCTACCGCATTAGTAGGATCTATATCTAAGAATAATAGTTCATTCAATACAGTACAGGAAAGAGAAGGTAATATTGGATTGATGGGTTGGAATGGAGTTAGATATACTCGACTAAAAGCATTTACTAATCAGTGGTTCTCTTATACTGGTCAATTAGCATTCATACTGTATGAACTAAATACATCACATACAGAAGCAAACATTCGCATACTTAATTCTGATATCATAGATAAGTCTAAAGGTAAAGCATTAGGTGATATAATTGGCAGACACTATGCTCCGATTACAGGTGACTATAATTCTGAAGTAACTAGAGTATACGAGATATACGCAAACAAGAAGGTATAAGATGTCTAACCAGTTATCTACATTAAATGCGAAATTACTATCAAATAGTAAGGCAACATCATACTCTATTGATATCAATAAGAAGGTCAATGAGATTAATGACGCACTTGTTGTTAACAAAACAACAGTATTAGGTCAAGACGTTGGTCAAACAGTAAATGGTATAAAGAGTTTAGATAATCTTGCAGGTACTGTTAGTGGAGCAGTTAGTACCGCAGACAACATGGTACAATGTTTACCTAGTAACACATCATACCCATCAACGAATGCCTCATCATTTTCCATTGGGATATCTGCCGGTGTTGCCACTGTAGTACAGACAATCGATTCGGGATTTGATCTGGTGTTTGATAGTGCTAATGATCTTTTAGGTCATGACAGTGCTAATGGTGTTAATACTATTTCTGCTACCATATCAATGGCAGGTACGGGTGTGGCACAGTCACTCGATACTTTAACTACATCACTCACAGGTATTGTGCCACCAATCGAACCAATTACTATTGTATCACTTGGTGGTGGTGCATTAGATGAGATTGCAGGTGCCATAGAAGTGGCATCCGAAAGAAAGTCAAGTTTATTGTCAGAGATCTCCGCAGTTGCAAGTGCTACCACCAAACAAGACCAAGGTGGATCTACTGGACTGGGTTCAGAACTGACTTCTGCTATGAACGATGTAACATCTAAGATGGATGAAGTAAAAGATAAAGCAAACTCCGGAGCATTACTGGATGAAGTCGCAGGTGCGGTAAGTGCAGTAGAAGGTATTGGTGATAAAGTAGCACAAGCAAGTGCCACCGCAACTGATAGTCTTGCAGGTGCAATAGGATCCACATTAGGTCAAGTAACAGATGCTATCGGTGACGGACTGACGAGTGTAGTAGCAGGTTTAGGTGACGCAGTTGGTGACATGTTAGATCATGTATCATCTGGAATAAAGTCCGAACTTGGTAACGCCGCAAACCTATTCGAAGATTTGACTGGTAGTATAGGTAATCAACTACAGGGATTGTTCGGAAATCTAGTAGCACTTGACAATAGTTTAATAAGTGAGATAATGTCAGATGTTATGAATGGCGGTGATATCAACTTAACAAGTGCTACCAAGAAACTTGTTAATGCTGATAGAAACACTTCAGACAAATTAAAGAAGATTGTCAACGAATCAACCGCAACTAGTCCTAAAGCTCTAAGGAGTGAGGTCGAGTCTAAAGCAAGAGCACAAAATATAGACCCGACTCAGATCGATCAATTCAGTGGTAAAATGCAAAATATTGAATCTGCATTAGAAAACATAGATTCTACTATATCTGGATCTGTCGTATCAGATGCAGGTGAGTTCTATACTGATGATTTAGATCTAAAAGAGTTGGCAAAACGATATGATCGATATATCAGAGAATTCCCATATGTAGATTCTAAAGAAGAACTAGAGTTAGAGATACATCAATCCACTCGTGAGTTTTCAGAACTTATTGTACACGCAAGTGAGACCTATACGAATGCCAACATAGGTGCCGAAGAAATACAACTTAGGCATAATGATGCAGGACATTTAGGTATACAATATCACTATATCATTCGAAGAGATGGTACGGTGCAACGTGGACTCCCTCTAAACAACATTGCACAAGCAAGTGATATTAACAGACATAAGTTTAATTGTATTGACGTGTGTTTAATTGGTGGTGTTAACGTACCATCCGAAGCAGACAACCCATTGTTGAACCTATCATCTACATCATTTACTCAGACACAATACGCATCATTGGAGACAATCATTGCATCGTTCTATAAGAAGTGTTCTGGTGGACAGGTATTGGGGCATAATGCTATCGATGCAAACTCCCAAGACCCTTACTTTGATGTATTATCTTATGTCGAAAACAAGTTTGGTAAGAAGTCTGTATATAAGGATCCTTTAACCGAAACATCTAAGACTAGAAAAGAACTAGTAAGTGCGAGACCAGTATGACAACTACAACTAAAAAAGAACCACTAGGTAATAATCCTGCAATTGAGAACACCGAAGGTGTGCCTCATGACGGGTTTCAAGATCCTACTGGTGAATATCCCAAACACGAATACTATTATGGGTCATCGATCAATAGGTCTTCACGTGGTTTAAAAGTAGAAAACCTTTATGTGGGTGGTGGTACCGTTGGTACAGATCTTAATCTAGAAGATCAAGAACCATCTCGTTTTCCATTCAACCAAGTAAAAGAGACTTCGTCTGGTCATATTATATCATATGATGACACGCCTGGTGGTGAACGTATTCTTATCAAACACCGTAAGGGTGCAGGTGTAGAAGTACGTGCAGACGGATCCGTTGTCATTGCCGCCCTTAACAACAAAGTAGAAGTGACTGGGGGTGACCAAACTGTTATCATCGAAGGTAATGGTAAGATGGTATATAACGGAAACCTTGACTTAGAGGTTACAGGAGACTATAATGTTGATGTGAAAGGAGACTATAATGTTTCCGTAGATGGTAACGTCAATACTGATATACGTAAGAACAATAAGACCAAGGTAGGTCTCAATACAAACTACACGACAAAAGGTACGGCAGTATATAAGACAGTAGAACACGAAGCAAGAACTGTCTTGGGTAACGAAGACCACATTGTAAAAGGTTACTGGAAGAACAACATTGGTGCAGAGGCAGAAATATTTACTGCCAATAGATTCCAAGTGTCTGCCGAAGAAGAGATCGGCATGTCCGCACTACAGACAAACATATCTGCAACTGAAATATCAGTTATAGGTATGAAAGGTGTGATGGGTGGTGAACAAGTAGAAATGACATCTCCTGTTTATATGGGCCCACAGGGGGCAGTACCATTTACATCTGGTGCATCTTTCTATGGTTCATTCCACGGACAAGCACTAGAAGCAATCAAATCTAAGTTTGCACATAAAGCAGAGAATGCTAAGACTGCGAAGAAAGCAGATAAAGAATCGCCTGGGCAACCAAGTGGTGGTGCTCCGGACGTTCCTACTAATATGGAAAGTATTGCACCCGTAAAACCTATACCGATATGTGATGCAGTTGCAGGTATACTATCAGATGGTCATCTGTCCATTAGAGCAATTGCTATTGATCCCAAGGACGATCTACGCAATACGTTATTGTTTAGGGATGACTATGCAGGATTATATGAAAAAGTCCCGACCATGGATGAGATACGTTCTACACTAAGAGATCCCGCAAATCAAACTATTGCAAATGATGAAGGAACAGTCGTAGTAGACTTATTGATAGGTGAGAAACAATTGAACGCAGAGTGGAGTGCACCATTGCCTCCGAAGACTGGACGTGTTGCCAAGAAGCAGACATCTCCAAGGTTCGGGTACATAGCACTAGGAAACTCTGTTAAAAATAGAGGCAAGAGATTCAAATGATAACTATAGTACCAGATGCAAACTATAATCCAAACTTCGCAGATACTATTGACTCTGGGTTGAAACTATCGCCAGGCGTATCACTCTCTAAGTTTCTAGGTAGTAAAGGCAATCCATGTAGTTTGACTACTATTAAGAAATATCAAACCGATCAAGATGCACGTAAGCAACTTGCACGTAACCTGTATTTACACGCAGAACTATTCCGTATGATCAATAGTAATACTGATATGTTCAAGGATGTAAGACTAGTGGTAATAGAAGGTGTGTATAGAGGTGGGCCCTTGGAAACAGTTGCAGGGGACAATATAAAGAAACAAGACGGTGAGTTAGTAGTCTATAGATTAATTGATGAGTCTGGTCAGATTGATTTCGAACGAACATTCGATCTAGCAGAGTATTGGAAAGACTACGGTAACTATAATAAACTTACTTTAGAATATGATAACTGGAATCCAGACGGATCTCTTACTGCTCAAATAGCAATAGAGGTTCCTAAAGTACCAGAGGACTTCACGGTGTTCTTCAAAGGAGAAGTTGCGACAAACTACAATGGTCAACTTTTTGCTAAGAATGAACTAATCGAAGTGCTCGATGACGTATAAATAGAACTATAGGAATTTAGGGAACTATAATGGCACGTGCATTTTCAATCGAAGACGGAGGACTAGCAAAACAGTCCAAAACAAACGCAACCAAGAACAGAGAGTTTATTGATCTGGATCTTAGTTTTGCTGTGAAAGGGGCAGGGGACGTTTATAAAAAAACTGCTGTCAGTGCGGTTAACCAGTCGTTAAAGAATTTGTTATTGACGCAACGTACAGAGATTCCTTTTAACGCATACATGGGTGCTAACCTCAACTCGTATCTTTTTGAATTAGCAGATGATGCTAGTGTAGGGCAAATCAAACATGCTATACAGGAGCAGATACGGGTCTTTGAACCAAGAGCACGAGTGCAAGAGATTAATTGTATACCAGATGCTGATAACAATCAACTGGACATATCAATAATATATAACATAATTAACCAAGGAGACCAACTTGAGTTCTTCTTTAAACTAAGTAGGTTACGATAATGGCAACAACAATCAATTCATCTGATTTAGACTTTGACTCGATAAAGAATAATCTAAAGACGTATTTAAAACAACAATCAGAGTTTAAAGACTATGATTTTGAAGGTTCAGGCCTTAATGTTTTATTAGATGTATTAGCTTATAATACTCATTATAACGCATTAAATGCTCACTACTCATTAAATGAATCATTCTTAGATTCAGCTCAAATAAGAGGTAATGTAGTCACAAGAGCAAAGCTTTTAGGTTATACACCGCGATCAGTATTATCTCCAAGAGGTAAAGTTAATATTGTTGTCGATATCTCAAGCGAAATAGGAACAATACCAACT
>ERZ1046568.193-NODE-193-length-51412-cov-5.886014_pt1 | contig 51412 bp, 45 predicted proteins | sample MGYA00383092_ERZ1046568 | MGnify/ENA primary metagenome ERZ1046568 (study PRJEB29581, sample SAMEA5548362) | metagenome | biome: marine; feature: coastal; material: water | depth 1 m | study: Short-term variability in the microbial, nano- and picoplankton dynamics... | reverse complement strand
AATTCAATGTATTACAAGTTTCAGTACGAATTTTGCGAAGCCAATATTGAACCCGATCTTTATCTTGGACGTTTTAATGTGGATAATTACGCTGCAGATTCTCCAGACAGACGCTATTTGTTGTGCAACATCAACTATTTCAAGCACTTGAATAAATACGGTGTAGAGCTTTCTCCATCCGATTATATGCCTCAGAATCAAATCGAATTGATGATGGCAGAAATTAAAAAGGTCGTCTTTTTCGGAGAGAATTTGAGATTAATGTTGAGCACAGAGCGTCTACAAAGTTTATCGTTGAAATTTTCAAAAACCTTCAAATTGCTGACGCCTGATGAGATATACAAGAGCATGAAAGTTCAGGCTGTATCCGAAGGAAAAGCAATCGGCAATCTTCGTTTCGTTGATGATTTGACAAACGAAGTGAATACATTGAAAAGAACGGATATCATTGTTATTAGAGAAACACCACTCGTTTTACCGCATGTCGCCGGAATTATTGTAGCTGAATTTCAAACACCTTTGAGTCACCTAACCATTTTGGGACGCAACCGAAAAGTTCCCGTTTTAGCTTTGAAGAATGTATTTGAAAATGAAGAATTAAAAGCTTTGGAAGGCAAAAATGTGCTTTTGAATGTCTTTCCGACTTTTTACAAACTCTATGAAACAACCGAATCTTCAGATAACGAATACAAGAATAAACCTAAGATTAAGCTGACCTGTGATTTAGAGATAAAAGATTTGGTCAGTGTTTCGTATTACAAACGAGATTTGAGTGATTACATTGGCAACAAAGCATCGAATTTTAGTTTGCTTCATGCCCTCAGTAAAAACGGAAAATTTAAGGTTCCAGAAGCGTCATTCGCTATTCCATTTAGTCGTTATAATTTACACGCACACCAATCAGGTGCTCAAAAATTGATTGATGCACTTTTATTGAAGGAAGGTCAATTTGACCACCAAGATTCTTTGAAAGTAAAATTAAAGGCGATCAGAAAAGCGATAAAAAGTACGGAGATTGATCCAAGTTTACTGTCACTCGTCGAAGACAGAATTAAGTCCAACGGAGGTTTTACAAAAATGCGTTTCCGTTCCTCCACCAATGCAGAAGATGCAAAAGGATTTTCTGGAGCTGGCCTATACGCTTCAAAAACAGGCATTATTGGCGATGAAAAGAAATCTGTTTCGGAGGCAATCCTGAAAGTCTGGGCGAGTCTTTGGTCGTACGAAGCCTTTATGGAACGAGAATATTTCAACATCGACCAATCCTATGTTCAGATGGGTATTTTAGTACATCGCGCATTTCCAGAGGAAGAAGTAAACGGAGTTATTATCACAAAAAATCTGTATCGCCCAGGTTATTTAGGTTTTATAGTAAATGCCCAATTGGGAAATGAAAGTGTGGTTCAACCCAGAAAAGGTGTTACTTGCGACCAATTCATCTGCTATCCAGAAACTAATGTGAATATTCAACCTTTGGAAACGGTGATTGATGTGATTACTCTATCAAGTTTGAATAAAGGTAAACTGACCATGTCGGCGGAAGAAATTCAACATTTAGCCGATGAGGTGTATGAGTTGAAAATGAGTCTGTACCGCAGATTCGGCCGACGATTCGTCTTTGAAGATTATGCTTTGGATATTGAATTCAAACTCGAAAAAGGGACGCGCGATTTATACATCAAACAGGTGCGCCTGTACAACGATTAGTTTCGCTCCAAAAAGAATTTAGCGGTAAGCTGACAAACCGATTTCAATTCATCTGGCAAGGCATCTTTCTCCCATGGATGCGAGCTCCCAAAGGTATGCGCAGCTCCTTCAATAATGTGTAATTCCTTTCCCGACCATTCGGCCAATTCTTTTCCTTCTCGAATATCGACTGAAGTGTCCGCCTCACCATGAATGAGTAATAGTGGCTTTGTATTTTCAGTCGTAGCTTTTCGAATATCCAGGTTGTTTCTGTTGACTAGAAAATCAATGTATTGGGAATAATTATGTCGCATTTTTTGATTCGTGCGCCCATTCAAACGCGAATAATATCCTTTTTCTTTCCATTCCGTCAATGCTTCACCTTTCGGAAAACGAGACTCAATATCAGAAATTGCCGCCCAAGTCGTTACTTTTTTAATTCTTTCATCTTTCGCCTGAAGAAGCGCAATACCACCACCACGTGAATGACCAATGACATAAATCTCAGGAAAAGGCTTGTGGTGTTCGCCGATATAAGAAAGTATAGCTTGAAAATCTTCGCATTCTTTTGTGTAGTTGTCTTCAGCGAAAGCTTCTAAGTCGACAAAATTCAGCGAGTCTTTTGTTGAACAACCGTTATGCGAAACATTGTATTTACAAAAGCCAAATCCAAGCTCAGTGAAATAGTCTTCCACTAAATTCCAGCATCCCCAATCTTTGAATCCCATGTATCCATGGACGAAAACTATGAGTTTACCCGAGCAATTACTGGGAATATTCAAATCTAAGAGACTTGCTTTTTCCTTGGCACCGATGAAAGTTTGATTTTTCATATGACCAATTTACTTTTAAATTTTAAATATGAAGACAGGATCAAAATTCGATGTTTTTAGTCCTTATTTATAACAAACTCAAAAAAAAATTAACATTTTGCTCAAAACTCCATTTCAAATTTATTCAAAACCACTCCATTCTTTCGTGCCAAATCGACTTTCATTTGACTATGATTTGTATCTTTGAGCCAATGACGAAAATAGTATTCTATTCGTGTTTCAGCTTTCTTTTATTCCTTTTTGTTTCCTGCGGAAATGATTACGGAAACAAATTAGAATCGGATGAATTGGATGTCTTTTACACCAAAATTGAAAATGAAGAATTCGCCAGAAATATCGCTATTTACTGGAAAGAACATGATTTGTTGGCAAGTAAGAAACAATCCATTCAACTCGACGAAAAGGATGGAGTCCTGATCTTAAAAGTCATTCCAACTGAAAAATTTGACGCAAGCACTTTTTCATTTGACGAAAGGGCTTTATTAAAACAATTACAAGATAGTCTACAATCGTATGTCCAACCTAAACGTTTGGAGGTTGTGATTGCCAAAAATAATTTTGAAACGATATTCAACATAAATTAATCTATGAAGATTTCAGCTTCCATTTATTCCGACAAAGTTCGACCACTCAAAGAAACTATCGATGATTTGGTGCAGCACAAAGTGGATTTACTTCATGTGGATTGCAACGATGACCTGAAAGTTTTCGACGATATCAAAGAAATCCGAAATTGGACGGACACACCAATCGACCTGCATATTATTACCGATACACCCGAAAAATATTTTGAATTGCTTCGACAAGTGCCTGTAGAATATGTGACTTTTCAATACGAGAACCTTTCGGAAGGGTTCAAATTACCAAATGACATTCAAGGAAAGAAAGGACTTGCCGTTATAACACCAACTTCAGTAGAAGTTTTCGATAAATTTTCTAATTGGGATTTCATTCTCATCATGGCAACAATTCCCGGACAAAGTGGAGGTGTTTTTGATGCTTTGAATTTTGCTAAAATCAGACATTTCAGAAAGAAATTCCCGAACAAATCCATTCATGTTGATGGCGGAGTGAACGGTGAAGTAAGCTTTGTTCTCCGTAACATGGGCGTTTCTTCGTCTGTTTCTGGTTCGTATTTGTTCAACGCGCCGAGCATTGGTCATGCATTAATGGATTTGACCAAACGCGATATGGAATCCAGTATTCTCATCAAAGATTTCATGATTCCTTTGTCTGAATCGCCAGTGCTTCAATTTTCAGAAATGAATTTGGAGAAAGTTTTAAAGACTATCGAAGAAGGAAATTTAGGTTTTTGTCTTATTGTCGACGAAGGAGATACCTTAAGAGGAATGATTTCCAACGCCGATATTCGAAAAGGAATGTTGCGAAACATGAGCGATTTGAACGAAATGAAAGCTGAATCCTTGATGAATACAAGTCCGTTTTCTTTGAAAGAGAATAGAACAGTGGGTGAATTGATGAAAGCAATCCGCAATTGTACTTTCCCAATTAGTTATTTGCCAATTATCGACAATGAAAATCGAGCGAAAGGAATTGTTACTTTTGTAAACCTTATCAAAGGAGAATTATGATCATACATCTTGCTAATACAGTCGATGACCAAAAAGCGAAAGCTATCGCGGCAGACTGCAAAGCCATTTATTATAAAAAAGCGGACAAACACGTTGTGATTACGGCTTCGTCAGTGAAAGAACTACCTAACGGAATTGAAGAATTTGTTACCGAATTTTTCCCGATGAAAAACGATATGCAGCTCGCTTCGAGAGAATATAGAAAAGAAACGCGTGAAGTTCGCATTGGAAATGCGGTAATCGGAGGGAAAACTGGAAACACCGTTCTAATTGGCGGACCTTGTTCAGTGGAATCAGAAGAACAAATCGAATCTTCGTCTGAATTGTTGAAAGAATTAAATTTGGGTACGCTTCGAGGTGGATGTTATAAGCCTAGAACAAGTCCTTACAGTTTCCAAGGAATGGGATTGGAAGGTTTGAAGTTACTTGCGAAAATGCGCGAAAAACATGGATTGAATGTGATTACTGAAGTTCGTGATGCATCCCATATTCAAGAAGTAATCGAATATTCAGACGTGATTCAAGTAGGGGCAAAAGCAATGTACGACCAAGGAATACTTCGCGCTTGTGCAAAAACGCAAAAACCTGTTCTTATAAAACGTGGATTTGGTTCCACTTTACAAGAATTTGCCCAAGCTGCTGAATTTATACTAAGTGGCGGAAATGAGAATGTCATCCTGTGCGAAAGAGGAATCAGAACCTTTGAAACGGGAACTCGATTCACCTTGGATTTATGTGGAGTAGCTTGGTTGAAAGAGCATTGTAATTTGCCCATCGTTTTGGACCCTAGTCATGCTATGGGATACGCTTATGGTATCGCGGATTTGACAAGAGCTTGCACGGCAATGGGCGCAGATGGATTGATTATTGAAGTTCATCCCAACCCAAAAATTGCTAAATCTGATGCGGCACAACAGCTCAATCATGACGAATTCCGTAGTTTGGTAAAAACCCTAAACCCAATCGCACAGGCCATTGGAATGAAAATAGTTTAAAGAATGCTGTTAGAATCAAATCTCAGAGGACTTTGCGACCATTACGGTTTGGATTACCAAGCTTTTTTGTCGGACATGAATGTCGAAGAACCCCATGAATTGACGATTTACGACCTCACTGCAATTACCGAAGAGTACGAAATTGATTTGTACAGTTTGCTTTTTAAAACCTTGTATCGTCCGCACATCTGGAAAACGAAGTTGGAGAAAATTAAATTGGTGATTCTAGATGTGGACGGAGTTTTAACCGACGGAGGAATGTATGCGAGTGAAAAAGGCGATCAATTTAAAAAGTACAATACCAAAGACGGAATGGCTATTCTTCACTTAACGAAGAAATTAAATTTTCAAGTCGGTATAATCTCTTCTGGATTCAAAGGCGAAGCAGTAAAAGCAAGGGCGGAACTGCTAGGTGTACAAAATTTCTATTTGGGCCGTGACGAGAAAATGGGCGTTCTCAAAGAGTTTTGTGAAAGACTGGAAATAGATTTGAGCAATGTTGCCATGATAGGCGATGACATTAATGATTTACAAGTAATTCAAAATATTGGATTTTCTGCTTGTCCTGCTGATGCAGTGAAAGCTATAAAATCGAATGTAGATATAGTATTGACAAAAAAAGGAGGAGAAGGTTGCGTTCGCGAATTTATCGATGAATGGCTTCTGGGCGCCCCAATTGAATAATGAGCATGAACAAAATTAAATTTGGGATACTTCGAGAAGGTAAAGTTCCGCCAGATAAACGAGTACCTTTCACACCTGGGCAATGCGCTCAGGTTCTGAAGAATTTCAGTAATATAGAATTAGTGGTTCAGCCAAGTCCTGTTCGCGCTTTTCCTGATGAAATGTATACCGATGCAGGAATTACTCTTCAAGAAGATTTGAGTGACAGCGATATCATTATGGGTGTAAAAGAAGTGAATATCAGTGATTTAATTCCAAATAAGAAATTCCTTTTCTTTTCACATACGAGCAAAGAGCAAGCGTACAATAGAGGCTTGTTGAAGGCGATTTTGGAGAAAAAAATCCAATTGATTGATTACGAATTATTGACTAATAAAGAAGGCAGACGAGTAACCGGTTTCGGTCGTTTTGCTGGAGTTGTGGGTTCATACAATGCGTTTTACGCTCTTGGAAAAAAGAATAAATCGTTCGATTTAAAACGAGTTCATACCTGTTTCGACCGTGTAGAAATGGAGGAACAATTGAAGCAAGTCAAATTGGATAGTAATTTCAAACTTGTTCTCACCGGATTCGGAAAAGTGGGTTATGGCGCTCGTGAAATTTTAGAATTGCTGCCTATCAAAGAGGTAAGCCCGGAAGAGTTTATTTCAGAGAGTTTTGATGAGGCGGTTTTTACTCATTTAGACACAGAAGATTACTACCAGCGAGAATCGGATGGAGAATTTGTTGTAGAGGAATTCTATGAAAATCCAGAAGGATATATCTCAACCTTGAACAAGTATGTCGAGCATGCCGATATGTACATGGCTTGTCATTTTTGGGACAATGAAGCACCTAAATTATTGACACACGACGATATTAAAAATTGTAAAAACTTGAAAGTCATTGCTGATATTTCGTGTGATATAGCAGACCCTATAGCCTCCACTTTGCGACCAAGTACTATTGCTGATCCATTGTACGGTTACAACAGAGATGCCCAAAGCGAAGGGGATTGGCAGAAAGAAGGGAATTTGGTAGTGATGGCTGTCGATAATTTGCCTTGTGAATTACCAAAAGAAGCATCCGAAGAATTTGGTAAACAATTGATTGGTAATATCATTCCTCATCTTTTAAACGGTGATACTGAAGGAAGAATTTACAATGCCAGTGAAACCACGTTGAATGGGAAGCTAAACGAACCTTTTTCTTATCTTCAAGAATTCTTAAACAAAGGTTAAACTTTTTAAATGGAAAAGGGCGATAAGAAAGTAATACGCGGATGGGTCTTTTATGATTGGGCAAATTCTGTGTACAACCTTGTTATCTCGTCCGCAATTTTCCCGATTTTTTATAATAAAGTTACTGAAGCACATTATTTAGAGCAGAAAGGAGCAGTGGCGCTGAAGGAAAATGAAACTGTAATTGTTGAATTTTTTGGAAGTCAAATTTCATCGTCTGTTTTATTCTCGTATGTACTTTCGGCTTCATTTCTGGTTGTGGCGATCTTATCACCCATACTTTCGGGAGTAGCCGATTATTCGGGAAACAAAAAACGCTTTCTCCAATTCTTCTGTTATTTCGGTAGTCTATCTGCTATGAGTCTCTTTTTCTTTGATACCAATCATATGGAATTGAGTATGTTATCGGTGTTTTTCGCCTCCATTGGGTTTTGGAACAGTCTGGTGTTTTACAACGCCTATTTACCAGAAATTGCCTTTCCCAAGGATCATGACCGCATTTCGGCAAAAGGATTTACAATGGGATATTTTGGATCCATGATTCTTCTTATTTTATGCTTAGTTTGGACGCAAGTACTCGATTATCCAGCTAAGTACTGTTTCCTTTTTGTTGGGATTTGGTGGGCTGGTTTCAGTCAGATAACATATCGTGTTTTACCGCATAATGTATACAATCGAAAACCACAAAAAGGAATCGTTTCTAAAGGTTTTAAGGAGCTTTATTCGGTGATGAAATCATTCAGCCACAATAAGGATCTCAAAATATATCTGTACTCTTTCTTTTTTTTCAATACAGGTGTTCAAACCGTCATGTTGCTCGCTACAATTTTCGCTAGTAAAGAAGTCGAATGGCCAGAAGGAGGCGATACTTCAGGTTTGATTATTGCTATTTTATTGATTCAAATTTTGGGAGCAGCTGGTGCATTTGTCATGTCTAAAATGTCCGAAAAAATCGGAAATATAAAAACCTTAATGATTTCTGTGTTCATTTGGATTCTCGTTTGCATAGGAGCGTATTATTTCGTCTACAAACCTTTCGATTTTTACATTCTTGCTGCTGTCGTTGGATTGGTAATGGGAGGCGTACAATCGGTTGCACGATCTACATATTCGAAATTATTACCCGAAACCGAAGACCATGCAAGTTATTTTTCCTTTTATGATGTAACAGAAAAAATCGGCATCGTAGTAGGAACTTTCTTCTTTGGATTCATGGAGTATTTTTATGGCTCTATTCGCTTCTCGGTAATATCGATCGGCTTTTTCTTTATAATCGGTTTCATCCTCTTATTCTTTATCCCGAAAAATGAAAAACTTCTGGAATAACGAACGTCACAACTTTCACCGTTTACCCGATCAAGGAAAATTTGAGGTGAAGCATTTTTTACTCGCAGCGGTTTTTATTATCACCATGTTCTTAGGAGTTGGGCAAGTTCCTATCACTCTTGAAGTAATAGCAAATAGAGAATTACTCTCCTACGATCAACTGGAAACAATGCACAATTTAGGAGCGTTTATAGGAAAGAATTATCTGCTTTTCTTGATTTTGATTCCATTTGTATTGACATTTTTCGCCGTGCTTTTTTCCATTAAATGGATACATAAAACCAAGATACTTCCTTTTTTTACCACGCGCTCTAGCTTCGATTGGAATAGAGTTTTTCATTCATTTACCATTTGGTTTCTTTTAGCCGTTTTAACGCTCGCATATTCTATGTATCAAACAGATTATATTCTTTGGAATTTTAATCCGAGTACATTTTTTGGACTTTGTGCCATGGCTTTGGCATTGATTCCAATTCAAATTGCGTGTGAAGAAATCCTGTTTCGTTCGTATTTGTTCAAGAGCTTGTCTTTCCTTGGGAATCCTATTTTGCAACTAGCGATATGCGGTTCGCTCTTCGGTTTGATGCACATGGGGAATCCAGAAATCGGTAAGCTCGGGCAAATCGCAATTATCTATTACATCTGGACAGGTATTTTCCTTGGGCTCATCGCGCACTTTGATAACGGACTTGAACTAACCATAGGATATCACTTCGCCAATAATATTTTTGCAGCAATTGTCTTAACTACAAACTGGCAAGCTTTTCAAACGGATGCGCTTTTTATGGATACCACACCGCCCGTTTTGGGATGGGAAATTTTCCTGTCCTTGTTCCTTTTTCAACCTTTGTTCTTCTTTTATTTCAATAAAAAATACAAATGGGGAGTTTCTTTTAAAAGTTTAAAGTAAGGTTTGCCGCGCTGATGCATCTAATTACTTGAAAGTTGTATTTGATTTTGTAATTTAGAGGTCAACGAAAAACCGAAATTGATTTAACTTCGTACGTATAAAAAAAACAGAATTAAATGGATACATATTATAACCCAGAGGATTTAAAAAAGTTTGGTAAAATCTCAGAATTCCAACCTGAATTGGGCAAGAAATTCTTTGATTATTACGGCTCTGTCTTCCAAGAAGGAGTATTGACAACTCGTGAGAAATCCTTAATTGCTTTGGCAGTTTCGCATACCGTTCAGTGTCCTTATTGCATAGATGCCTATACCGAAGATGCCATGGAAAAAGGTTGTGATAGTGAAGAAATGATGGAAGCAGTGCATGTAGCAGCAGCAATTAAAAGCGGTGCGGCATTGGTCCATAGTGTTCAAATGATGAACAAGTACAAAGACCTTTCGATGTAAAAATAGGGCTATGAAATCTCTACTAAAACAAGGACATTCACTGGCCGAATCAGATAAGCAAATACAGTTATTAGAACAAGCTGGTTTGACCCGTTTTAGCGATAAAATGGACACCGTTGGCTTGTTCCCCTTAACGACCAATAGTTTGGATATTTTTCAGATTAATGTAGGTAAAATGTGCAACCAAGTTTGTGAGCATTGTCACGTTGATGCTGGTCCGGATAGAAAAGAAATTATGACCCGCGGAACCATGCAAATTTGCTTGGACGCAATAGACAAAACGAATTGTCATACAGTCGATTTGACGGGGGGTGCACCTGAAATGAATCCCGATTTTCGATGGTTTGTGGAACAATTGCGTGCCAAAGGAAAAAAGGTTATCGTTCGTTGTAATTTGACAATAATCGTTGCCAATAAAAAGTATCATGATTTACCAGAGTTTTTCAAGAAACACAATATAGAAATTGCATCATCTTTACCGTATTTTAATTCTGCGAAAACGGATGCTCAGCGTGGAGAAGGTGTTTTCGAAAAAAGTATTCGCGCTTTGAAAATGCTGAATGCCGTTGGTTACGGAATGGAAGGAACTGGCTTAATTTTGAACTTAGTATACAATCCATCAGGAGCATTTTTGCCACCCGATCAAGACTCTTTGCAAAATCAATTCAAACGTAAGCTGCGCCAAGGATTTAAGATAGAATTCAATAATTTGTTTGCGATAACTAACCTTCCGATTAGTCGTTATTTGAGTTATTTAGTAGCTTCAAAAAACTACGACAAATACATGGAGAAATTGGTGAACGCTTTTAATCCAATGGCAGCAGCAGGTGTAATGTGTCGAAACACAATTTCAGTAGGTTGGAATGGTTTCTTATATGATTGCGACTTCAATCAAATGTTGGAATTGAAAGTAGCAGCTAAAGGTCAACATCTTAATGATTTTGATTTGGAAGCACTGCAAAGTCGACATGTCATTCTGAATGAACACTGTTATGGATGTACTGCCGGAGCTGGTTCAAGTTGTGGCGGAACAGTTGCCTAAATACCCATTTCTTCCTCGTAAGTAAAAATTAAGCATTCTAACAAGGCATCATGAAAAAAACCATCATTATCTTCCAAAAAAATCCAGAATTGGGTAAAGTGAAAACACGTTTAGCCGCGACTGTTGGTGATGAGAAAGCTTTAAAAATTTATACGATACTCGTCAATCACACACATACCGAAGTTCAAAAATCCGAAGCCGATAAATTTCTTTTCTTCTCCAATTATATAGATGATGACGCGAAATGGAATCATTGTAATTTACATGTTCAAGAAGGTAATGATTTAGGGTTGAGAATGTTCAATGCAATAAATAAAGTGATATCTCTTGGTGCTGAATCGATTGTGGTGATTGGAACAGATTGCTTTGAGTTGACCGCCGAGCATGTAAAGGATGCATTTTTAGCGCTTGAATCGAACGATTACTGCATCGGGCCTGCTCTCGATGGTGGATATTACCTAATCGGAACCAATCGTGCCGACAAAGAGGTGTTTTTGAACAAAGAATGGAGCACAGCAGCCGTCTTCGACGAGGCCAAAGTAAATATTGAAGCAATTGGAAAGAGTGTGGGTGTTCTCGAAACACTGCCAGACGTTGATTACGAAGAAGATTTAAAAACCTTACGTCAATATTTGGATTAACATGGCGGAAATTAGCGTAATCATTCCTGGTATTAATGAAGCAATACTTTTACAAGAGCTCATTGCGTTTTTGTGCGCTTAAGATATTGGGAAGAAGCCAGAAATTATTGTAGTTGACGGTAAAAGTGCCGACGACTCTGTTGAAATAGGCTTGTCTTGGAGCGTACAATTGATTGAATCGGATAAAAGATGTCGTGCAACTCAGATGAATTTGGGTGCAAAAAAGGCAACGACCGATAACTTATATTTCGTTCATGCTGATGTAATTCCATCGAAAAACTTTATTTCAGAAATTGTAAGAATGGACAAAAAAGGTGTGGAATCGACATTTTTTCGTCAAATTTTCGATAAAATGAATCCTTTTTGGTAATAATCAGCTTTTTTTTTACGCTATAACGAATTGTGGTGTAGAGGCGAAATCAGACCATTTTTGTCAAAAAGACCTTTTCGAAAAGTTGAATGGCTTCGATGAAAAATTCGTGATTATGGAAGAGTATAATTTCATGACGAGGGCCTTAAAGTTGACGGATTGCGAAATTATGGATGGTGTTACAATTGTTTCTACGCTTAAATATTCCACCAATTCATACTTCAAAGTTGTGCGTGCCAACTTAAAAGCGATTCGCTCATTTAAAAAGGGAGTTTCGCCGGAAGTGATTAAAGCAGAATACACAAGTACTTTAAATCCGTATTAGTATTAATTTCAGAAAAGAAAAAATCAACAGTCCTTGTTTCTTTTTCGTTCAATGTTATCTTTGAGTAACAAAACGAATCTTTTACATGCTCGAAATCACAAACCTGACAAAATCTTACGCTCAAGCTCTGGCCTTGAATCAAGTTTCCATGAATTTGGTTGAAGGAGAGATTTTTGGACTATTGGGACCCAATGGCGCTGGAAAATCTACTTTGATTCGTATTGTCAATCAGATTATCGAGCCCAACAGCGGACACATAAAATTCAACAACGATCTTTTTAGACGAGAACATCTTAAGTCTATCGGTTACTTGCCTGAAGAACGAGGTTTGTATCGTGGAATGACAGTTCAAGAGCACGGTATATTTCTAGGTAAATTACGTGGCATGAACACCAAAGAAGCGAGGAATGCCTTAGAATATTGGTTGGACCGTTTCGAAATTTCCGACTGGCGAAAAAAACGAATTGAAGAATTGTCGAAGGGAATGGCACAAAAGATTCAGTTTATTTTCACTGTACTACATGAACCTAAATTGATCATTCTAGATGAGCCATTCAGCGGTTTTGACCCAATAAATGTCGAACTAATAAAAAAGGAAATCCAAAGTCTAAAAGCACAGAATAGAACTATTTTACTCTCGACTCACAACATGAATAGCGTAGAAGAAATCTGCGATAGAGCGATGTTACTCCACCAAGGAAAATCGATTTTGGAAGGTCAAGTCAAAGAGCTACGCGAAAAGAACAAAGACGGAATGTTTACCGTACGTTTTGAGGGAATAATGTTTGGTTTTGTGAATGCACTTTGGACCGGATTTGAAATTGTCGATACCAGAGAATTTGGAAACAATCGTTACGAAGTAGATTTAAAAATGATGGACGACAACACCATCGACGAATTGATGGGTGTAATGATTGGTCAAGTGAAAATAGAAGCCATATTTGAGAAACTTCCGGGCATGCAAGAAGTATTCATTAGCAGCATAGCAGCCGCTCGAAATCCGGTGGAACAATGAGAAATACGTGGATAATAGCGAGGCGCGAATGGCGCGAACGAGTTGGGTCAAGAGCATTTATTCTGTTCTCGATTTTGGGCCCCTTAGTTGTCCTTACCATTATGTATATTCTTTTCGCTTATAGTGGAAAAACGGCTAAGAAATGGAACGTTTTGATTGCAGATCCTGCCGAAATAATGGAGAACAAAATTGCCGCTCGGGTAGATCCAAATGTTACGTATTCATTTGCTGATAATTACATTGAAACGGAAGAATTCGCCAATGCCAAAGTTTACCAAGAGTTTGATGCCATGGTGGAAATCAATGAAAAAGTCTTGGGAAATAAAGTAGGTTTTGTTTTCTATCGACAAATTCCTTCGAAAGCCTTGGAAAAAACAGTGCAATATCAAATTGAAAGGCGTTTGGAGGAAGTGTTAGTTGCTCGCTTCACAGATTTAACCTTACTCGATTTTAGAAAGATAAAACAGCCGATTTTACTCAGTTTCAGAAGTGTTTACGACCCTGAAGATAAATCAGCGGACAAACGAGCATGGGTTGGGATGTTCTTCGGAGCCTTAATTTTCATCTTTATTGCGCTATTTGCCATGACTCTATTGCGCTCCATTTCTAGGGAAAAGAGTAATCGAATTGTCGAAGTTATTTTAGCTTCCGTCAAGCCTACTCAACTGATGTTGGGGAAGATAATCGGTGTCGGACTTTCTGCTATTGTACAATGTTCCATCTGGATTGTGGTTATAGCCATCGGTTTGAGCTTGATGAAATCTACCTTGTTCCCTGATTATATGGCACAAAATATCGATAGTGCAGGAAATGTGATCAGTCAAGCAGCAAACGATACGGATTTGATGGGTAATACTGGAGTCTACGAATACAACGAGTTCGTTGATCTCGTTTTTGAGCGTATTCAGTTTGGTCCAATGCTTTTTGTGTTTGCTCTTTGTCTGATTGGCGGATACTTATTCTACTCAGCGATTTTCTCCGCAGTTGGCGCTTCGGTAGGCTCCGAAAGCGATGGGCAGCAATTTGTCATTCCACTGGTTTTGTTGCTCTGTTTTGGTGTTTACGCAGGTTATTACGCCATGATCAACCCAGATGCACCCTTGACAACCGGGCTTTATTATTTGCCTTTTACAGCACCATCCGTGGTACTCGTAAAATTTGCTCTAGGATTTGCACCGGGCGAAGAGCATACCTTGTGGTTAGTCGGCTTAATTCTAATTCTTTCTTGTGTTCTGTTTTTCTATTTGGCAGGAAGAATCTATAAAAATGGAATTTTACAATTCGGACATCGATTAAAGTTGCGTCACTTTTTTAAGTGGACAAGAAATAATTAGATGAGAAAGGCCATCATCGATCTTGGGACAAATACCTTCAATTTGCTCGTTGCAGATGTGATTGGAAACCAAATTGATGTCGTGTTCGCTGATAAAATTGGCGTTGCTATCGGTATGGGCGGGATAAATAATAAACGTCTCACCGAAGAATCCATTTTGCGCGGTACAGATGCGATTGGTCTTTTTTTAGAAAAAACGAAAGAGTTAGCGGTTGAAACCATTCATGCTTTTGGCACTTCGGCGCTGCGTGATGCGGAAAATACAGATGAATTTGTAAGTAGAATTAGTGACAAGTTCCAATTAGAAGTTCAAATAATATCAGGTTTCAAAGAGGCAGAATTGATTTATCACGGTGTTCATCAATTGCATGATTTCAAGGAAAAAGGAGTTATTATCGACATAGGTGGTGGAAGTACTGAAATCATTTTTGCGGATAATGCAATGGTGCATGACGTTGCTAGCTTAAATTTTGGGGTTTCTCGTATTTATCAGAAGTTTCAACTAAGTGACCCTTTGACATTAGAGGATATTCAGAGAATTAGAAATTATCTCCAAACACACAGTGAAGGATTTTTAAATCATCGTGATGAGCCGCTCATGATAGGTTCATCTGGCAGTTTTGAGACCTTTTGGGAATTGATATATCTGAAAAAATTTCCGAAAGAAGCAAAAATCTATTCTTTGGAAATACAAATTTTCAAAGAGGTTTTGGAGCAAACTGTTCGAAGTACGCTCGAGCAAAGAGAAAAAAACCAATTTATTCTTCCCATTCAAAAGCTTATGACACCTATAACCGCGGTGAAGACGCTGTGGTTAATGGAAAAATTAAAAACTACGAAGATCCTCATCTCGCCATATTCATTAAAAGAAGGAGCGATACATAGCGATTAACCATAACGATGTTACCGCAATGAGACGCAGAGAGTTTCGTTGAGTTCACGGAGATTCTCAATTCATGGCTTGCAATCACAACACAACTATTTCTCACATTCCTTATTGAAACATCATTTTCATCACCATTGTATGCCACATATTGCGATCTCTGAGAAACTCCCTGCGACTCTCCGCGGTTTAATTATTCTAAATACTATCTTTGGTATTCAAATAAAAACACATGAGTAAAATTCTTATCATCGACGACGAAAAAAGTATTCGCAGAGCATTAAAAGAGATTCTTGAATTCGAAGAGTTTGAAGTAGATGAAGCTGAAAACGGAAAAGAAGGCCTAGAAAAAGCGAGAGCTGAATTGTATGACATTATTTTCTGTGATATTAAAATGCCTTTGATGGACGGAATGGAACTGCTCGAAGCATTTCAAAAAGAAAAAATTGATTCACCTGTCATCATGATTAGTGGCCACGGAAATATCGACACAGCTGTGCAAGCTATTAAAAAAGGCGCTTTCGATTTCATTGAGAAACCCTTGGACTTGAATAGAATCTTGGTAACCGTTAGAAATGCAGGCGACCGTACAAAGATTGTCGAAGAAAAAGAAATCCTAAAGAAAACGATAAAACGTTTCAAAGGAAGTAGCATTATCGGAGAAACAAACGAAATCAATCAAATCAAAGAAATGATTGAAAAAGTCGCGCCATCTGACGCTCGGGTGCTTGTTACAGGCGCGAACGGAACGGGGAAAGAACTAGTGGCTCGCTCTTTGCATGACAATAGTGGTAGAAAAGCGAATCCATTTATTGAAGTAAATTGTGCAGCTATTCCGTCTGAATTGATTGAAAGTGAGTTGTTTGGACACGAAAAAGGTGCGTTTACCTCAGCGATCAAACAGAAAAAAGGAAAATTTGAATTGGCGAGTGGAGGTACGATTTTCTTAGATGAGATTGGTGATATGTCGGCTAGCGCTCAAGCTAAAGTCCTACGTGCTTTGCAAGAAAACGTAATACAAAGAGTGGGTGGAGAGAAAGATATCAAAGTCGATGCACGTGTTATCGCTGCGACCAACAAAGACTTACGAAAAGAAATTGCCGAAGGAAACTTCCGTGAAGATTTGTTTCATCGATTGGCAGTCATCTTGATTCATGTTCCTGCATTGAACGATAGAAGGGATGATATTCCTTTGTTGGCTGATCATTTCTTAACGATTATCTGTGCTGAGCACGGTATTCCAAGAAAATCATTTTCTGAAGGCGCAGTAGATGCTTTAAAAGCTGTCGATTGGTCTGGAAACATAAGAGAATTACGCAATATAATTGAAAGATTAATCATTTTGTGCGATAAAGAAATTACCGCAGATGAAGTGAATTCTTACGCCAATCCAAAACATAAGCCCGCTTAAAATAGAAGTATGAATACAAAAACAATGAAAATAGTTCATTGGATATTTACTGGACTTATCGCTTCAATGATGGTCATGTCAGTCAGCATGTATATGTCAGATCCAGCATATGTAAAAGATACACTTGGGAAAGTAGGTTTCCCGGAATGGTTGTTTTATCACATCGTATTCGCAAAAATAGCGGGAACGGTATTTCTTTTGGTTCGTAAATGGCCAAAATTGACCGAATGGGCATACGCCGGGTTTACATTTGAGTTTTGTCTTGCCATGAGTTCTCATGTATACGGAGATTCAACGGATCCAGAAATAACGAATCCTACGGGAGCGATAATGGCTATTGTGCTTTTGATGGTTTCTTATACAACGAAAAGGATGTTGGAGAAAAAATAAACTAGAACGCTGAAAATTACCTACAGCCCGTTACAAACGTAGTTGATTATTTTCTTTAATTTTGTATAAATGGGAATACTCTAGCAGTTGAAAATCTTTAGATTTTTCTTGGTAATTCCTTTAGGTAACACTAAAAAAAACAACTATGAATTTTAAAATTAAGCTAGGTTTATTTGCACTGATTGGAGCGATGGCCTGTACAGCATGTAAGAAAAAAGAAACGGTAGAAGAAACGTATGAACTTCCGAATCCAATGCCTACTCCTGCGAGTTTACAAGATTTGAAGAACTTCCTTGCGGATAATTTAGAGAATGCGAAACAAACCTTCACAATGGATGAAGACGCTGGAGGAACGATTACTGGCACACAAGGTACATCGGTAACCTTCAATGCGAATTCTTTCGTAACCCAATCAGGTACTGCTGTAACTGGAAATATAACGATAGAATTGATTGAAATCTTCAGCAAGAAAGACATGATTCTGATGAACGCTGCAACGTTGGGACGTCAATGGGATAATTCTTTGAAACCTTTGATTTCAGGTGGAGAAATGCGCTTAACGGCTAGACAAGGAACACAATATTTGAAATTGGCGCCAGGTGCAACGTATCAGGCAAATGTGCCAACAACGACAATTGATCCGAATATGACTTTGTTTTACGGTGAAGGAGGAAGAACACCAGACACATTGGTATGGAACCAAGTCGATTCAGCTCAGTTTTTTGGTCAAGGGTCTAATTATACTTTTTGGTCAGATTCTATGAACTGGATAAATTGTGATTATTTCTACAATAATCCAGGACCGCAAACGATAGTTCAAGCAACTCCTCCATCAGGATTCAATAATAGCAATATGCTTTTGTTTCTTTCATTTGATGGCTTGAGTTCGATAACGAATTTCTACGGGTTTTCTGGAGGAAACTTCACGACAGCTCTTAATTATACTATTCCAATTGGAATGCCAGTTCATTTCGTTGCAATAGCGATGATTGGTGGCAATGCTCATGTGTCCGTTGTTTCAGCTACTATTACGAACAATCACATTGAAGTTTTGCCATCCTTAACGCAAATGACCCCAGCACAATTGGCAACCGCATTAAGTAATTTACCATAAGAGAAACGAATCACCACTTACTGCACAGAAGCGAGGCTCGAAAGGGTTTCGCTTTTTTTTGGTAAAAATTGAACACAGATTTAACGGAACGTGCAGAATTACGCAGATAAAACAGGGGTAACTCAATAAAAATAATCTGTGAAAATTAGCGTCATCCGTGTCATCAGCGTTCCAGCTAACCACACTGGCCAACTAATCTATTTGCAACCAATACGATCCACCGTGCTTTTCAACTTCTTTCAAATTGGCGTGGTCCCACATTGGAGCTATTGTTTCACTCAGTTCTTTGTCTTCACTAATAAAGAAGTTGGGTAGAATCGTTTTGTATTTCTCAGGATTCGCCAATACAAATGCTGCTAACATATACTGCTCGTTGTAAAATCGATCGCACATAAACTGCGGGTAATCGTAAGGCAAATAGATGTCGTGAATATGAACAATAACGCTTTTTTTCAATTGTGGAAGAAGTTCCAAGAAACAAATCATCGCATCCGAATTTGGAAAAACGCGATGTGAATTATCTATGAAAAGAATATCGTTCTCATTCAATTCGTCAATAATGAATTGAATATCCTTTAAGTTTTCGAATGGTTCACGAATTACCTTGTCCGATAAATGGTCAATATTCGCTCTTGGATAGGGATCAATAGAAATAATCTGAGTTTCCAATTGGTTATCCGATATTGCTTTTCTTGCCACTTTTGTAGAATTCCCAGAACCAATTTCGATATACTTTTTCGGTTTTTTTGTGGCAATCATTCCGTAAATCCCGACGATATCCAAACCTGGCAGAAATTCGTTGTTCCAAGTAGGAAGGTTTTCATCTTTTTCCTCAGACCCTTTTTTAATGGATTGAATATGGTCTTTAAAATCTAGGAAAGAAGTCAAAGTCGCCGAATATTCCGCTCTATTTGCATCAATAATCGTTTTCAGTTGTGGATGACCTGATTTTGGAAATCGCGGTTTGGCATCGACTTTATAGTCTAAATGAACGGTCTGATGCTTGCCAGAAATAAAACGATATAGAGATTTGAATTTATCCATTGGGTTTTAACCGCAGAGAAGCGCAGAGTTTTACGCAGAGATCGCGGAGGTTTTAAATGATTGCTTTTATTTCGTTTATGATTCTTTCCGCTAGAGCATTGGCGGTGTCGGCTGTTTTGCTTTCGGCGTAGATACGAATAATAGGTTCGGTATTGCTTTTTCGCAAGTGTACCCATTCTTTGTCGATGTAAATTTTCACACCGTCCGTTGTATCTACTTCTTCGTTTTCGTATTTCGCTGCCATGTCAACAAGTACTTTATCCACATCGATTTCTGGCGTCAATTGTATCTTGTTCTTCGATATCGTGTACTTCGGATAGCTATCTCTCAATTGAGAAACCGTTATTTTTTTGTATGCCAATAAAGAAAGGAACAATGCAATTCCAACCAAGGAATCACGACCATAATGCGATTCAGGATAGATGATTCCTCCATTTCCTTCTCCACCAATTACGGCGTTTGTAGCTTTCATTGCGGCTACAACATTCACTTCACCAACGGCAGAAGCAGTGTACAATAAACCTCGACTTTCCGTCACATCGCGCAATGCTCGTGTGGAAGATAAATTAGAAACGGTTGTTCCAGGAGTATGCGTTAAAACGTAATCTGCACATGCAACCAAAGTATATTCTTCGCCAAACATGCTGCCATCTTCACAAACTAATGCCAAACGGTCAACATCTGGATCCACTGTGATTCCAACATCTGCTTTACTTTCAACAATTTTTGAAGAAAGATCAGTCAAATGCTCGGGTAAAGGCTCTGGATTATGCGGAAATTCACCCGTAGGATCGCAATACATTTCTGTAATTTGAGTAACTCCAAGTGCTTTTAATAAAGCAGGAACAAAAATTCCACCAGTTGAATTTACGGCATCAACTACGACGTGAAAATTAGCGTCTGCAATTGCTTTTTTGTCAACCAAAGGCAAAGACAAAACAGCATCAATATGTTTTTGTAAATACGTATCGTTTTCTGTAATTGTTCCCAAATCGTCTACTTCTGCAAAGTCAAAAGCTTCACGTTCAGCGATGTCTAACACCATTTCGCCATCAGCACCAGAAATAAATTCTCCTTTATGGTTCAATAATTTAAGTGCATTCCATTGTTTCGGATTGTGACTAGCCGTTAGGATAATTCCACCTTGTGCATTTTCCATTGGAACCGCAATTTCGACCGTTGGCGTAGTGGAAAGACCTAAATCAACCACACCGATTCCTAAACCAGATAAGGTGGATACAACTAGATTCGAAATCATTTGTCCCGAAATACGCGCATCACGACCAATAACGACTTTCAATTTCTTCCCTGGGTGAGCAGATTGCAACCATGTTCCGTATGCTGCAGCAAATTTCACGGCATCAACTGGAGTAAGGCCATTGTTGACCGTTCCGCCTATCGTTCCACGAATGCCAGATATTGATTTAATTAATGTCATTAGAAATTAGTTTTAAAAGAGGGAGCGTTTCAAGTCTATCATTTTCATACACGCTATCGCACATTCTGTTCCTTTATTGCCGTGTTTTCCACCAGAACGATCTAGTGATTGTTGCAAGTTGTTGTCGGTCAATAAACAGAATGAAACTGGCTTGTCATATTGTAAGGTCAATTGGGCAAGGCCATTTGTCGCCGCCTCGCATACATAATCGAAATGTTTCGTTTCGCCTTGTATTACACAACCAATCGCAATGACACCATCCATGAACATTGCATCCAATACTAATTTAGTCCCCAACGGTAACTCGAAAGCACCCGGAACAAAGTGTATATGAATATTCTCCAAGAGAACGCCATTGTCCAAAAGAGCTTTTTTCACACCTTCCAATAAATTGAAGGTGACGTTTTCGTTCCATTCAGAAACAACAATGCCGACTTTATAATCGGCACCGTTTGGAACAAAATCCTTATTGTAATCTGACAAATTGCGATTTGCTGTTGCCATATTTATTTTACTTTTTTATACTTCGCTCTATTGATGTATTTATCAATCGTTTTAGTGTTCGCGAATTGAAGATAGTTGTCTTTGATTTTTTGATACATTTCTGCAGCTTTCTGCGGATCATTCAATTTTAACTCAGTAACTAAGGCAGCTTTGAACAACCAACGTGGAGTAGAGTAATCATTTTCAGTTGCTTCAGAAGCTTCTATGTATAACTCAACTGCGTCCGGATACTTTTTCATTTCGCTATAGCAATCTCCTTGAAGACCAATTGCGTCAACACGAACATATGTATCTTCAACATCAACACCTTCTAATTCTTTCAATGCTTTTTTGAATTCACCTTTAGACATGTATTGTCTTCCCAAGATGTATTGTGCATTTTCACCACCCACGTAACCATCATATTTTTTGACTGTTCCACGAAGTTCGTCAATTGCCATGTCAGTAGAATCCATTCCTGCATAGTTCCACCCAACGTAACCGGCTTCCATTGATTTTTCGTTCTTGGGACCAGAGATAAAAATTCGGTATAAGAAGAAACCTAAAATCAACACAATCAATCCACCTACCATATAAGTGACTAGACGTGCAGTCTTGTTTGACTTGAATTCTTCTTTAATTTTTTCCGCAGAAAGGTTTTCTAACATATGAGCTATTTTAACGGTGCAAAAGTATATTTTTTTTCTCAAAGAAAAAACCGAAAATTGGAGTAATCGGTAATTCTATTTTAATCAACAATTGTTATTGATTCAATTCCATCATCTTGACGGATATCATCCACTACGTCAACACCTTCTGTAACTTTACCAAAACAAGTGTGAACACCGTCTAAGTGTGAGGTATTGTTTCGTGAGTGACAAACGAAAAATTGAGATCCACCTGTGTTTTTGCCAGCATGTGCCATCGATAAAACTCCTCTGTCATGGTATTGATTTTCTCCGCTCGTTTCGCAATCGATAGAATAACCTGGTCCACCCGTTCCTGGCATACCTTTAGCGTCTGCTTTTGAGTTTGGACAACCACCTTGAATTACAAAATCAGGTAAAACTCTGTGAAAAGTCAATCCGTTGTAATATCCGTCTTTTGCCAACTTTACAAAGTTAGCGACTGTGTTTGGAGTATCTTTTTCGTAGAATTCTACTTTCATTTCTCCTTTTGCGGTCTTAATTATTGCGTGCATATTTTTATTTTTTATGGAGCACAAAAGTAGCTAATTTTAAGCATTCCAAAAGAAAAGTGATTTTGAAAGTGTCACTTTGCCCGAAGACCTTATTTTTGTGGCAATGAGAATTGATAAAATTTCAAGAGATAAAACGGGTTTGTTTTCTGAACTAGCGAACAAATTAGTTTATAGTCAAAACGAATTGAAGGACTTTTTAGGTGTTCCGATTTCGGAAGAAGCCTTTGCGGAACAGATAGAAATAAAAAAGGCCAGTTTCCCGAAAGAGAATAGAACGGTAATAACATCCGTTTTAAATGACAACTATTCACTATCGATGAGCAGTGGAAAACAAAAGAAGAATCTAGAGAATTTAGCTTTGGATAACACCTTTACGGTTACTACTGGTCATCAATTATCTTTGTTTACAGGACCTTTGTACTTTATTATTAAGATTCTTCATGCAGTCAATCTGACTGAACGATTAACTGAGAAATATCCAAATTCTAATTTTGTGCCTGTTTTTTGGATGGCGACAGAAGACCACGATTTTGAAGAAATCAATCAAGCGAATTTATTCAATCAGAAAAGACAATGGGCTACTGAGCAATCTGGAGCTGTAGGTCGATTCAAAATGGAGAATTGGGAAGAATTTAGATCAGAGCTACGTGAATTATTCAGCAATCATCCAGATAGCGAGGTGATGAACTGCATCGACGCCTATGAGGGTAGCAATTTAGCTGAAGCAACTTTCAAGTTGGTCAACGCTATCTTTGGAGAAATGGGTGTTTTGGCCTTGGACGGCGATCAAAAAGAATTGAAGAAATTATTTGCACCAATAGTTAAACGAGAAATCTTGGAACAATTAGCGCACAAAGGGGTGCAAAAGACGAATAGCCAGCTAGAAACAGCAGGATTTTCCGCACAAGCCCACGCTCGAGAAATCAATATTTTTCTGTTGGACGAGCAAAAACGAGCAAGAATTCAACAAAAAGGAAACGCATTTTTTGCCGAAGGAATTGGTGAATTCACTGCGGAAGAATTGACGGAGAAATTAGAAACTCAGCCAGAGCAATTCTCACCCAACGTAATCCTTCGTCCCGTTTATCAAGAATGCATATTACCGAATCTCTGCTATGTCGGAGGTGGAGGAGAAATGGCGTACTGGTTGCAATTAAAAGGTGTTTTTGAATGGTATGAAATTCCTTATCCATTGATACAAGTCCGTAATTCGATGATGATTATCGATCATTCGACAAATGGAAAATTGGAAACAATAGGATGGACGACAGAACAGCTTTTTGAAGATGTCGATGCTTTAAAGAAACAATATGTTCTTGAAAATACAGAAGAGTTGGATTTTACTGAACTTCGCAAAAAGAAAGACGGACTGATTGAAGCTGTGACATCAGTTGTTAACAGAGTCGACCCAAATATGAAAGGATTTTTGGAAGCTGAAATGACGCGATTATCAAAGCAAATAGAAAGTCTAGAACAGAAATTACTTCGAACGGAAAAGAGTAAATTCGAAAAATCATTGAAACAGATGGACCAAATTAAAGATAGACTTTTCCCGAACGGCGGATTACAAGAGCGAAGTGCCAACTTCTTTAATTTCTGTTCGGATGGAAAAGTGCAAGAACATTTATTGAAAATGAAAGAAGCGCTTGACCCCTTTGAAAAAGATTTTACCGTTTTTTATTTCTAGTATGATTAATTCAATAATTCCATTTATTTAGCGTTCAGCAATTGTTATATGAGATTTTGGCTTTCTTTCCTGACTCTATTCTTGACTGTTTTTGGCTTTGCCCAGACGTGTGAGGTGACAGGGATTGTAGTGAACAAAGCCAACAAATCACTTGACTTTATTTTGGTCAAATGTAAAAACGCGAATCCTACTTCCACTCGAACGAATCCGTCGGGTGAATTCAAGTTGATAGTCTCCCAAGGTGATACAGTAACGCTTATTTTCGATCAAATAGGATCATCTAAAGAGGTAAATCTTGTTATTGCGAAAGGAGAAACTTCAAGGCAAATTGGAAAAGTGGTGTTGCAATTTCAAGAGCAAGACAGCGTAGAAGTAACACAAAAAAGATTCGACCCTTTTGAGTTGCCAACCAAACCGTTTGGCGATCTTCAAAAAATACCAATGGGAGGTGTAGAGAAATTCTTAGTCTACACAACTGCCGCTGTTTCCAATAATGAATTGACATCCAATTATAACGTACGCGGCGGAAATTATGATGAAAATCTCGTTTATGTCAATGGATTTTTAATTTATCGACCTTTCCTTACCCGCTCCGGTCAGCAAGAGGGAATGAGCTTCGTCAATACAGCACTTGTTGAAGAAATCGCATTCTCGGCTGGTGGTTTCGATGCTGGTTACGGCGACAAACTGAGTTCAGTTCTTGATATCAAATACAGAAAACCAATCAAATTTAGAGCATCTGCAACCGCATCACTTTTGGGTGTGGAGGCGCATGTTGAACAAGCGATCGGACCGCGTTTTAGTTATTTAGTGGGTGCGCGATACAGAGCAAATGGATATTTATTGAACTCGCTTCCCGCAAAAGGGGCGTACAATCCTGTTTTTGCCGATGCCCAATTCGTCACCAATTTTGCCATCAATGAAAAGTTGAATTGGTCTGTTCTTGGACATTATTCCTCCAACGATTATCGTTTCGCACCACAAACACAACGAACCGATTTTGGCACTGTGAATGAAGCATATTCCTTCCTGATCTATTATGAAGGACAAGAACAAACCAAGTTTTTGACCGGAATGGGAGGAACTTCCTTGAAGTATAAACCGAATGACAAAACCAATCTTGATTTTTATGCAACCGTATTTCGAAGTGTAGAGCGCGAGTATTTCGATATTTTGGGTGAATATTTCATCAATGAATTAGAAACAGATCCGGGGAAAGAAGAATTTGGTGATTCTATCGCCAACGTTGGAATTGGTGGATTTTTAAATCATGCCCGCAACAAATTGGATGCGACGATAATCAATGTATACCACAATGGAGATTACGAATTAAAAAGCGGGTTTAGAGACGAAGAAGAAAATCGATTTTTCAGATCTCAATTCAAATGGGGTGTAAACGTCCAACGTGATCAATTTGACGATGTGCTAAGCGAATGGCGTTTGATCGATTCGGCTGGGTATAGCAAACCGCAAACGAATCCGAATGAAGCGGAACTCTTTGAAATAATTAAAGGAAAGCAACAACTGAAAACGTTTAGGGCCACTTCTTTTCTGCAATTGAACTCCATTTGGACAAGAAACGAAAAGAACTATATCGTCAATACCCAGTCAAAATTCAAAGATACTTTGGGTAACAAAACGAAAATTAATTATCAGGACACCGTTAGGGAGTCTGCTTCTCGATTGGCTTTGAATGTTGGTTTGAGAGGCGGTTATACTGATATCAATCAGGAGTTTTATGTGACACCACGCGCCTCATTAACTTATTTTCCTCGAGTTTATATGCGTTCGAAAGGTGAATTAACCAGAAGAGATGTTCGTATGCGTTTGGCAACGGGTTTGTACTATCAACCGCCATTTTATCGTGAATTCAGAACATTTGAAGGTGAATTGAATTTGAATGTTAAATCGCAAAAGTCTTTTCACGCAGTAGCTGGAACGGATATTTACGTGAATATTTGGGAGAGAGAATCACCGTTTAAAATTGGAGTAGATGTTTACTACAAATATTTGTGGGACGTAAATCCGTATGAAATAGACAATGTAAGAACGCGTTATTTTGCTGAGAACAATGCCGTTGCCTATGCTTATGGTTTGGATTTCAACATGAATGGGCAATTTGTAAAAGGCATTGAATCGTATTTTAAATTCGGATTAATGTCAACCAAAGAGGATATTCTAAACGACCAATTCACAGAGTATTTCAATTCGGACAAAGAGAAAATTATTTTCGGGTATACTTTCAACGATAGCATAGTCGACAGCACAGTCACCTATCCTGGATATGTACCTAGACCGACGGAACAATTCTTCACTTTCGGGGCTTTGATTCAGGATCAGATGCCGAAGTTTGAAAGTTTTACTGTTCAATTGGGATTGCAATTTGGTTCAGCATTGCCTTATGGTCCGCCAGACAGAGATCGCTACAAAGACACCTTGCGTTTGAAATCGTATTTCCGAACAGACATTGGTTTTTCATATGATTTCTTGTACAAGAAGCGAAATAAACTATCGACCAAGGAAAATTTCTTCACCAAGAATTTTAATGACGCCATACTTTCCTTTGAGGTGTTCAATTTGCTCGGTATCAACAATGTACTATCTAAACAATGGATTCAGGATGTGAACGGTTTGTATTATGCCGTTCCGAACAATCTCACCGCGAGGAGATTCAACTTGAAGTTGATTCTAAGGATGTAGTAAAACAAGTAATAAGCACTTTTTCATATTCTTATTTTCTTTTGAAGCTACAATACAAGAAGTTTTGTGTTGTATCAAATGGTGTTGTATGATCCTCTGTTTTGAAATCGATTAAGTCAAATTGAGCCGATAAATGCTGTAGAATTGATTTTTCTGAATATTGTGAAATTTCCAAACCAGAGCATTTTAGGGGTCCATTTTCGGAAAAAGTGGCAATAATTACATTTTTTGCTGCATTTTCTGCCATAATTGAAGCATATTTCGAAATATCAGATGGACTCGTTAAAAAATGAAAAGCAGCTCTATCGTGCCAAATGTTAAAATTATCTGTTGGTTTAAAATCAACCACATCACTCACAATCCAATTCACTTGATCTGCCCGAGCACCCAATCTATTTTGAGCTTTTTCGATAGCTTTTGCTGAAATATCAAGAACCGTAATGTTCTGATAACCATTATCTAATAAATGATCAACTAAATTGCTGTCGCCACCACCGATATCAATAATATTCGCTGTTTTATCGGCACCAAACGATGAAATGAAATCCAACGATGTAGAAGGTCGTTTTTGCGTCCAACTCACTTGGTCTGGGTTTTTCGTTTCGTAAACGGTTTCCCAGTGTTGCTTTCTATCCATGTCTTGCTATTTATCCGCTAAAAATATATCAAATTTCAATTGCAAATTCCCTTTTGTGTCAATAGGAGCAATTTCCAAAATTCTATGCTGTGCTTTTTCTTGTGATGCCCATGGATCTTTCGTGATATGCGGATCACCTTTGAAATAAATTTGAGAAATCAATTCCTTGTGATTACTAGCCGTAACTCGATAATGAATGTGAGAAGGGCGAAATAATTTTCCGTTCAGGTATTTCCCTGGAAGAATCGTTTGAAAAGAATATTCGCCGTTCGCATCTGTTTTCCAACTGGCACGATGTCTATACTCATCAGAGTCATTATCGTATTCTCCATCCGCATTGCAATGCCAAATTTCGACTAATGCATTTGGAAGAGGAGTGGTACAATCGGATCCGAAGATTTTTCCGTGAAGTAAAATTTGCGCACCGCGCACTCCTTCAACGATAATATTTGAGCGAATAGGTACATTCTCACGATAAAATGGTCCAAGAATATCATTGGTTGTTTCACAGTCGCCTTTAAATTCTCCCGTTTCTGATTTAACGACGGATCCGCATGTTGTCAATGAGAAAGCGGCTAGGGAAGAGGTGAGTAAGAAATTTTTTCTATCCATGATTTTTTTGTCTTTAGTTGAAAGTAAATTACTAATAATTAGTACGCCACCCATTTTCTTTTTTGTTGCAGTACTAATTTCGTACCACTTTCGATTCCGAAATTATTATTTTATTTACACTTTTTTCTGCTGACATCTTTAAAGTACCACTATGAATTCGAGAATCTTTGGGATTTTCCTTAAAATAATCTACAACCACTTAATCGTGGCAACAGTTCTAGGAATGATAAAAGACTCTGTGAAGTAAAAGGCATGAAGTTGATGTTGCTAGAATCTAACTTGGTTTTTAAATACAAAGTATGCATGTGACTTTGCTTGGAATATCCAAAATATCCTTTTAATGCTATGGTGAAGTTGTCTTGAATTGGCTTCAGATCCTGTAAAACAAATATAGCAGAAAAGAGAAGGCTTAAGGATTTTATCATATGGTTCTTTTTACAGCATAATTAATTAAATCATTCATTTTAAAGTTTCTCCTTTAAATAAACACCTGTAAAACCGAGCTTCTCTCTCACTATATCTTCTGGAGAACCAGTTAACACCAAGTTTCCACCTTTATTTCCTCCATCAGGGCCTAAATCTATTATGTAATCGGCGCATTTGATAACGTCCATATTGTGTTCAATGACCACAACTGAATGTCCGTTGTCAATCAAAGCATTAAAAGCGATTACCAATTTTTTTACGTCATGAAAATGTAAACCTGTTGTCGGTTCGTCGAATATGAAAAGCGTAGTGTCAGCATTGGAGCCTTTTGCGAGGAAAGAAGCCAATTTAACCCGTTGCGCCTCACCACCCGAAAGTGTGCTAGAAGATTGTCCGAGTTGCAAATATCCAAGTCCTACGTCTAAAAGAGGTTGTAGTTTTTCGACAATTTTTTGTTCTGTTTTTCCAGCACCTTTTTTGAAGAATTCAACAGCTTCGTCGATGTCCATGGCGAGTAATTGCGCGATGTTGATGTCCATCAGTTCCACTTCCAAGGTCTCTTGTTTGTATCTTGTACCTTCGCAGATTTCGCAGGGCAAATGAACATCGGCCATGAATTGCATTCCAACTGTAATTTCGCCTTCACCTTCGCACATTTCACAACGACCACCATCGACGTTAAAGGAGAAAAAGCCGGGTTTGTAACCTCTATTTTTAGCCAAAGGAACACGCGAAAATAAATCTCGGATATCATCGAAAGCCTTCACATAGGTTGCTGGATTGCTTCGCGACGATTTTCCAATTGGATTCTGGTCCACGAATTCAACTGTTTTTATCTGACTCAATTCTCCACTTATCGATTTGTATGCACCATTCGGATTGCTTGATACAATTCCTAAATGACCACGAACACCAGGATAGAGGATGTCGCGAATTAAAGTAGATTTTCCTGATCCACTCACACCTGTCACACAAACCAAATTATTGAGCGGAATATTGACATCAATGTTTTTCAAGTTGTTCTTCCGAGCTCCGTATATTTCAATTTTGTTTTTTTGTACACGACGTTTTTTTGGGACTTCAATTTTTTCTTTTTCAAGTAAATAGTCTGCTGTTAAACTGTTTTTAGCTTTCAATAAAGCCATGTGATCTCCTTGAAAAACGAGTTCGCCACCGTATCGACCAGCGCCGGGGCCAATATCCAAAATCTCATCTGCCGCTTTCATGATGTCTTCTTCGTGTTCAACAATGATTACGGTATTGCCCAAATCACGAAGATTTTTCAAAACTTTGACCAATCGTGCTGTGTCTCTTGGGTGCAAACCAATGGAGGGTTCATCGAGTATGTACATCGAACCAACCAAATTGCTTCCCAAAGAAGTCGCTAAGTTGATCCGTTGCGATTCTCCGCCAGACAATGAATTGGCAGAACGATTCAGCGTTAAATAACCCAACCCAACTTCACACAGAAATTGCATACGGCTTACGATTTCAGGAAGAATTCTTTTGGCAACCTGTGCATCTTGATTTATTAAATTCAATCCTTCAAAGAAAACTAGGGCATCTTCTATTGGCAACAGGACGATATCGGTAATCGATTTACCCTCTATTTTCACATAGTTGGCATCACCTCGAAGACGAGAACCTTGGCATTCCTTACACGCCGTTTTTCCTCGGTAGCGAGAAAGCATAACACGGTATTGAATCTTATATGTTTGCGATTCTAGGAATTTGAAGAATTTGTGGAGGCCATCAAAATACTCATTTCCGTCCCACAACAATTGAACTTCTTTTTCCGTCAAATCGTCAATCGGTCGATGAATGGGAAAGTCGAATTTCTTGGCACTCATCACGAGTTGGTTCAAATATTCGCCCATGGAATCGCCTTTCCAACAAGCAATTGCACCGTCGTAAACACTTTTTGATCGATCTGGAATGACCAGGTTTTCATCAATTCCGATTACTTGTCCAAATCCTTCGCATGATCTGCACGCTCCATGCGGATTATTGAACGTGAAAAAATGTTCGTTGGGTTCCTGAAAAACTTTACCGTACAATTCGAATTTATTGGAATAGCTGTACGTTTTATCTAGTTTAGGGAAGAATATTGTGCATTCACCACTTCCTTCGCCAAATGCCAATTGAATGGAGTCAGCAATTCGCGACTCCTCTTCTTCTGTATCGAAACGACAGACAATTCTATCAATCAGCAAAAGGGATTCAGAAATATTCTTCGGTGAATTTTTTTGAACCTCCTCCAGGCTAATTGTTTCACCTTTCAAATACAGTCGGGCGTAACCTTGATCGAAAAGCAATTTCAATTGTCGCTCTATACCATACTTTTCAAATCCTAGAATAGGAGCGAGGATCATCGCTTTTTCGTCCGGCTTTTGTTCTTTCAAAAGATTCAGAACATCCTGCACATTGTGTTTTTTCACCTCTTCACCCGATTCAGGATCCATGGTTTTCCCCACTCTCGCGAAAAGGATTTTCATATAATCGTATATCTCAGTCGTTGTTCCTACTGTCGATCTCGGATTGCTTGTAATTACTTTTTGTTCAATGGCAATAGCTGGAGCGATACCTTTGATGTAATCTGTTTCAGGTTTATCTAATTTCCCTAAAAATTGGCGCACGTAAGCGGAAAGACTTTCTATAAAGCGTCTTTGTCCTTCGGCGTATAGCGTATCGAAAGCCAAGGAAGATTTTCCAGAACCTGAAAGTCCGGTAACCACGGTGATTTTACCATGTGGAATTTTTACATCTAGACTTTTTAGGTTATGAACTCTGGCACCTTTAACTTCAATACATTTTTCCATTTCGGGAGGTCAATTTTTAGAGAATTTAAAGGTAGTATAAAAAATAGGGTTGAGAAAAAAATGAAGGTATAGCTTCAAAAAGATTACAAAAAAAGGTGACTTGAGATCAAGCCACCTTTTCACAGTTTAAAATGCTAAACTATTTTTTCTTTTTCTTTTTAGAAGTCTTTTTATCATCTCCCAGTTGAATGTCAACAATTCTTGCTTGTTTGCCTCTCTTACCAATAACAAGCAATCCGTTTTCAGAATATTTGAAGGCGTATCTCGGCATAACTGGCATCTTGTATCCAGATTTTTTGTCTTTCGATTTGAACAATACGTTTGATTCAATAGAACCATCATCTTCGAAAATCACCAACACTGTTTCAGAAGAATTCTCACGAACAGATTTTGGTTTCTTATCTTCTTTCAAACGCAATTCATTTTTTGGATTTTCATTATAAATCAAATATAACTTATCGTCCTTCATCATCGTTCCGATACCATAATAAGGTAGTTCATGCGCTCCAGGTGTAGCTGTTGCGCCAGCAAGTGCCATTAGAGACCCTATAGTTCCTTTTGTAGAACATATTTGGTTTTTCTTTAGAATTGAGTATGTCTTCATTTTCCCTTCGGCATCAAGGAAGAATACCAATACATTTCCATAGGTCCAAATCTGTTTTACCACGTTTCCGGCTTGATCTTTAACTTCTTGGTATAAATAATACTCAGCAACTACAGTCATTCCGCCATCTGCACGCGCATACGTGTTTCGCACAACGTAACCGCTAATACCTTTGCCTTTTTCTGCACGTCTTTCGTTCATCAATTTTCCCAAGAATTTTTTATCGAAAGGAGAAATATTTGAACTAGTAACCTTTTGCGTTGTAGGGTCGATTCTTAAGAAATAGAATCCTTTCATTCCAGCATCAAAAAATTTACCTTCAGCGTAGAATCCGGTGCAAATTATTTCATTTACAACGTTCAATTCAAGGTGAGCTGTAAGAATGATTTCATCTTTAAATCCAATTTCATATTCCTTTAATTTCTCTTCATCTGGATAGTATGAGTATATGGATACATAATATCTTCCTTTCGATTGTTTTGCTTTTTTCTCTTTGTTTTCAAGGCGGTTCGAAACAGACATGTGTAGATTTCCTTTGGAATCAATCAAATAGTCTAAGACCGTGAAATCTCTATTTTCTTGATCAAAAATGATGTCATTTTTCCATAACTCATTCAAGCTATTGTCAGTTACTTTGACTGCGATTCTTGCATTCTCTTTGCTTTTCGAAGGATACGTGCAGATAAACATGATTTTCGTTGAATCCAAACTTCTGATAACTTGAAAAGGACGAGAGAACATTCCGAAGTTTTTGTCTTTAACAACAATTGCTTCATAATGCTCGTTGAATTTTCCTTTTTTAATATCTAAATCAGATGCATATAAAGTGACTTGGTCTGCCTTTCTATCGAAATATTGAGAAAAGAAGTAAGTTGTTTCACCGATTTGACCTGCGTCTACATATTTCACTTCTTTTTTACCAATTGAAGGAAGTTCAAGCTCTTTCGAAACATCCATTTTCAATTTTTCATCCAAAGACACCACACGGAAATTTTTTCTTCCTCTTAAAGTAAGAAAGCTAAAATCATTTCTATTTGTATTTAAAACGCGTTGGATGCTTTCGCCACGTTTGTTCATCTCAAAAGGGGTGCCATTAACGACGGTAACCTCTTGTGCGTTCGCTAAAGAACAAGCAACGACGGCAAAAATGGGTAAGATTTTTTTCAATTTCATAATTAATAAGTTCAATTATTTAAAATATTTATATTTGCGTGAATTTAAAAAATTTATCATCTAATTACCATTTGCCATCCATGATAAAAATAATCTTTCTCTTCTCCTTGCTTATTAGTGTTTGTCAAGTAGCTTATTCACAGGACGAACCAAAAGTTGTTGTTTTTAATCAATCCGAAAAAACGGAAGTAGAGAATACGGCTGAAAACTTAGTGAAATTAAGCTTGTTGGAGCCATTTACGGGAGATATCAGCTTATATTATGAAAGAGGACTTGGAAAAAACATTTCTGCAGAGATTGGATTGGGAATGACCATCGATGATTATATGGGGTCTGTACTTTTTGAAGATGAAGGTTTCTTTGTCGATGATAATAAAACTTCATTGTTGGGCTATAGTTTCGGTTTAGGATTTAGATATTATCCGTATGCTGCATCTGATGAGTTTTATTTTGCACCAGAATTCAAATACAGATATTATCATTCCGAATTTGGAGGGTCACCTTTTAGTGCGCCTATAGAAGAATCAAAATCACGTGCAAACTTTAGAATATCCGTTGGGTACGTATACTTCTTTGACGATAAAATTTTCATCGATTATTTTGGTGGAGTGGGTATTGCAGCAAATAAATACAGTCAATATACAGACGTGTACAACCCAATCACAGATCTAACAGAATTTGCCATCGTCGATTCAAAAAGACTTCGTCCTTGGTTGACACTTGGTGTAAAGCTTGGATTCGCCTTTTAATAGGGAGTTTCAGCAAATCATAAAGAATTTAAATTTAAATTTTATTTGGCAGTTTCGAACCATTGTCATACATTAGCAATTCAAACAAAAAACAAAACGCGTATAGATACATTTTTACACTTGATTTAAATCATTGGTTATTAACAAGTTAAAAATGTGTACTATGTCTTTGAAAGAACAACATGACAGCGTTTTAGTATCTCAATATATTAACGGTAGTGAAAAAGCATTCGAAACGCTTATGCTTCGGCATAAAGATCGTGTTTACCGTTCTATCTATTTGAAAATTAAAAATCCAGCTTTGGCTGAAGATATTTTCCAAGAGGTGTTTATCAAAATCATCAATACGATGAAGTTGGGGAACTACAACGAGGAAGGTAAGTTTCTGCCTTGGGCATTGCGTATCGCGCAAAACATGGTCATCGATCATTTCCGCCGCAACAAGAAAATCAAATTGATTTCAGAGAGTTCGTCCAAGTCAGATGATTACAACATATTTCATACCTTGAAGTTGGAAGATTCAAATATTGAAGAGGTTATCACAAAAGCGGAAATGGAAAAGCAAGCGGTTGAATTAATCGACCATCTTCCTGCAGCTCAAAAAGAGATATTAATCATGCGCTTGTTTCAAGACATGAGTTTCAAAGATATCGCTGAGGCGAAAGAAATTTCCATCAACACTGCACTTGGTCGTATGCGATATGCACTCATCAACATGCGTAAGATCATGGATGAAAACAATATCGCTTTAGATTTCGCCTAGGATTCCCAGTTAAAACACTGAAAACGAGTCGTTCTGATAATTTTTGGAAGGACTCGTTTTTTTTGTTGTTTTTTTCGAAGAGTTGTGAAAAAGGTCGTAACTTGTTAGTCCCAATATAGTTTTATGAAATTTCTCTGCGCTTTCTGTTAAATTCTTATTGTTCTTTTCTTTCATTTTTGGAGTGGTCAAGAAGCTAAATCACAAGTTATAGCAGGTAGTTTAATGTTTGTAGGTTTCAATGCGGATGGAAATGATGGATTCGCATTGGATCTGAAAACGCTTATTTTGTTGTTCAATAAGAAACCAATCTTATTTCATGAAAGTATACATCAGAATATTTGCCCCCATTTGCAAAGCCTGAGCTCTCTTCAAAGGAGAATCATTGTGTACAGCTGCGTCTTCCCAACCGTCGCCTAAATCGGTTTCATAGGTATACAAACAAATTACACGTCCATTTTCAATAATAGCAAAAGCTTGTGCTCGTTTATCGTCGTGCTCGTGAATTTTAGGCAAGCCATTAAAATCGTATTTCTGATGAAAAATAGGATGATTAGGCGGTAATTCAATCAATTCCTTGTTCGGGAAAAGCTTCTTAATTTCAACACGAATGAATTCATCCATTCCGTAATTGTCGTCAATGTGCAGAAATCCACCGGAGTACAAATATGTTCGGAGGTTGTCCGCTTCAGCTTGAGAGAAAACGACATTTCCGTGCCCCGTCATGTGCACAAAAGGGTAGAGGAACAAATCTGTCGAGGCAACATCTACATAAGGTACACTCTCCGCAATTTTCGTCCCCAAATTTGAATTACAAAAGTTAACCAAGTTGGGCAATGAAGTCGGGTTGGCATAATAATCACCACCGCCATTGTATTTCAAAAAGGCAACTTGATAAGAATCTTGTGCTTGAACCTGAATTCCCAAAACAATGGAAAAAATGAATAAAAACTTAGTAATTGACATGTCTTTCTTTCTTTTCATCGTAAATATCGTCAAAAGTCACCAATATTCCAGTTTCCTCAACATTTCCAAAATCTGGATTTACGGCAGTTCCAAATGTTTTCATCGTTGGAGAAAGATTCATGTATATATTCACGAGTGGTGGAACAAATTCGCCTCGTTCTCTGAGATAACTATTCAAAATTTTAAAGTCCTCTTTAAAATCTTCACCGGAAAACAATTGCGTGTATCTCATTTGAGCATGTGCGATCAAAAGTGGTTGATAAGGTCGTATTAATTCCTCTTTATCTGGGAAAAACAGATGCATGAAATACAATAGGATATTACGACATTCTTGATTATAAGTAGGATACATGGTTACTTTTCCAAAGAAATACTTCAGATGACTTCGTGTATTTACAATCGCTCCAAGTCCGTCCCAAATATTGTCCAAAGCAAAAAGTCCTTTCCGCGGATTGACCGAAGGTTGAAAATTGGGTTGCACCCATGAACGTCCTAATTCAATGGTATGTGGAAGATAATCTTTTATAAATTTCTCAGAAAAACGGAAATAATGTGCCGTAGAAAGATGTATTTGTTCAGGTAAGTCTTTCAAAGCGTCGGCGCACTCTATAAAACGATATCCGCCTACAATTTCTTCATCTTCTGGTGACCAAACGATCAATTGGTCATAGCAAATTTCATCGGTGTCAAAATCGTCGAGATCCACGGATTTTCCCGTTCCTCCGCCTGCATGGCGAAAAGTAGCTTCACGCAAGCGTCCGATTTCTTGAATTACATTCGGCGAATTGTGAATGTTTACGCAATAGATTTCGTTTTCACCTTTTCGGGTGGTGCGCAAAAATCGATCAGCATTCAATTCCTTTTTCAGTATCGCTCGATCTATAGGATCAATAATTTTTTGTTCGTCCATTTTATTTTTTCTCCAATTCGTAAAGCCTTTGTTTTACAAATTCGGCTTGTTGTCTATCGTTTGTATCAGGTAAATCACTCGTGGAAATAGGTTTGCCAATTGTCATAACGATGGCAGAGTCCCTTAATTTAAACAATTCATTGGATAAATAAAGCATTTCAATATTCGTCTTTATTCCGATTTTGGTTCGAAAATTTGCTAAACGATAAAAGAAGTTGCTCAAATGTCCATCTATGTGCATAGGAACGATTAAACGATCATTTTCTTTCGACAAAGTCACAAATGTTTTTTTCCATTCAAAATCTCGTATCTGTCCGTTTATTTTCCTACTGACCAATCCAGCGGGGAAAATGCACACTAAGAAATCGCTAGCAAAAAGCTCTGAAATTTGTTCGCGTTTGCTTTGGTTGTTCTTTCCATGTTTATCAACTCCTAGAAATAAACCATTCATTCGGTTGAGATTGAGTAACAAATCGTTTACGATAAACTTTAAATCAGTGCGTATTTTTCGCAGTGCCGACACCAAAGCAATGGCATCCATCCCACCAAGTGGATGATTCATCGCCAATACGAGTTTACCTTCTTTTGGTAGGTTTTCTAGACCTTTGATAACTACTTTGATATTCAAATAAGCCATTACATCATCGCAAAATTGACTATCGTGCGCGTCGGGATGATCCGCCATAAATTGGTTAATATCCTTTTGATGCAAAATACGTTTTAGGTAGCCAATTACAAATCCAGGCAACCACTTGAGTAATCTTGGATTTTTACTTGCAATAAGCTGTCGAATATCAATAAACTTTTTTTCTTTCATATACTAGCTTGCGCTTAACTGCTAAATTAATTTTTTTTCTACTTCCATCATGCATTAGCTTTGTCATTTTTCAAACATTTGTATAGGATAAAAATTCTTGATTTACCTTTCAAATACTATGTGAATGATTAGTTTTGCATATAGATAAAAGCTTATTCAAATGATTCAATTAGCGGATAGAGTTTTGGCCATGGAGGAATCGGCAACGATTGCAATGTCAAAAAAGAGTAGAGAATTAAAAAGTGAGGGTAAGGATGTGATTTCTTTATCACTTGGTGAACCCGACTTTTATACACCCGATTTCATTAATACTGCCGCTATTCAGGCCATTAAGAATAATTATTCGAAATACACACCAGTTTCAGGATACGAAGAGTTGCGTGAGGCAATTGCTAAGAAATTTCAACGTGACAATGGGTTAAATTATCAGAAAGAAAATATTGTTGTTTCAACAGGCGCGAAGCAATCAATCATTAATGTTGTGATGACGATAGTAAATAATGGTGATGAAGTAATTATTCCCGCACCATTTTGGGTTTCCTATATTGAAATGGTGAAAGTTATCGAAGGAGTTCCGGTGATTGTTTCAGCTGATATTGAAAGTAATTTTAAAATTTCGCCAGCTCAATTAGAAGCTGCGATAACGCCTAAAACGAAGTTGATGATTTTCTCTTCGCCTTGCAATCCCACTGGGTCGGTATATAACAAAGAAGAATTAGCGGGGTTGGCAAAAGTGATCGCAAAGTATCCACAAATGGTGGTTATTTGTGATGAGATTTATGAGCATATCCGTTTTGAAGGAAAGCACGAAAGTTTAGCACAGTTCCCGGAGGTTTTTGACCAAGTGGTAACTGTAAATGGTGTTTCCAAGGCTTGGGCCATGACAGGTTGGAGATTGGGATATATCGGTGCTTCAAAACATATTGCTAAAGCTTGTGATAAAGTACAAGGTCAATTTACATCGGCAACATGCAGCATTACACAGCGAGCGGCAATTGCAGCTTTAGAAGCAGATCCGGAAGTATTAACCGACATGGTTAAGGCATTTAAAAACCGCCGCGATTTGGTCCTAAGAATCTTGAATGAAATACCAGGTGTAAAAATGAATTTACCAAAAGGAGCGTTTTATGTTTTTCCAGACATCAGCTCGTTCTTTGGAAAATCTGCTGGAAATTTTAAAATAAACGACGCAACGGATCTGTGTATGTATCTTTTGGAGGAAGCTTTGGTAGCAGTTGTTACCGGCGAAGCCTTTGGAGATAAGAATTGCATTCGCTTTTCGTATGCTACATCAGAACATATATTAACGGAAGCCTTAAATAGAATTAAAGCGGCCTTGGCCAAATTGAAATAAATGACTGTTGCAGAAGCTTTTCAGAAGTTCAATTCCCTTAAAATTGCCGTTGTAGGCGATGTTATGGTGGATGCCTATATTTGGGGGAAAGTTTCAAGAATCAGTCCTGAAGCACCCGTTCCTATAATCAATTTATCGAAGCGCGAGGATCGTTTAGGGGGTGCTGCAAATGTGGCGTTAAACCTTGTTTCCCTTGGAATTCAAGCAGAAATTATCTCAGTAGTTGGTCAAGACGAAGCAGGTGAAAAATTGACCAATCTTTTTCAAAAAAGAAATATTAAAAATGATAATGTTGTTTATAGCAAAGAACGCATTACTACCATAAAGACACGCGTTATTGGCAACAGTCAACATCTTTTACGAGTTGACAATGAACAAACGAACAACATCACTCCAGAAGAAGAGAATGCACTTATTGAAGCTGTTAGAAAAGCTGTTTCAGGTGGTATCAACGCAATTATTTTAGAAGATTATAATAAAGGTGTTTTGACAGAAAGAGTTATTTCTGAAATTGTCAAAATAGCCAATGAAAATAAGGTTATTACAACGGTAGATCCGAAAAGAGAGAACTTTTTATCATTCAAGAACGTGACCATGTTCAAACCTAATTTGAAAGAATTGAAAGAAGGAATGAAAAGTGATTTCGATTTTAAAGATTTTCATTTGTTTGAACAGGCCGTTATCGATTTGGAGTCTGAATTGAAGAACAAAATCACTTTTGTCACTCTTTCCGAACATGGAGTTTATGTAAAAGAAGGCATCCACCGAGAACATCTGAGTGCTCATTTGCGCGACATTGCCGATGTGAGTGGAGCGGGTGACACAGTTATAGCAGTAGCAACGGCTTGTCTTGCGGCTGGACTTTCATCTGTTCAAATGGCAAATATTGCCAACTTGGCAGGTGGTTTGGTTTGCGAAAGCAGTGGTGTCATTGCCATCGAAAAAGATCTCCTTCTCGAAGAAGTAGAAAATCAGTTGAATGAACATTAGGGAGTTTCGCGAGAAGGTCAATCTGACGATATACAATTCCAAGATTAAGGTTCTTGCGACACTCAATATTCTGTATGTTCTCGTGTCGCTTTTTTCCATAGGCGTACTCGTTTATTATTACGGATTCCCTTTAACCGATCAAGAAAGTGTATTCGCTTTCAAATTACTCCAATACAGTTTTGCTTTTTACATTATACGGTTTTTAGTGAAAATCGTCTACCAATTCGATGTGCCGGAATTCCTACGCTCCAATTGGTTTGAGGCAAGCGCACTGGGGCTTTTGATTATTGAAGGCGTCTATTATAACATTACCGGCTCCTTTCTAATCGAACCTATTTTTACAGGAATGGGCTTCACTAGATTTGCGGATTTCTCCATGATTTTTGTCCAGTTGTTCATCTTTATTCTTATGATGACCAATTTGGTAAAGCAACGAAACTTCAAACCTTGGGCAAAAGCGCATCCAGGATGGTTGTTTACCTTCTCCATTGCCTTTATGACTATTATAGGAGCAGGTTTCTTAATGTTACCTGAAATGTCAGTAAACGGTGTCGGTTTTATCGATGCTTTGTTTACGTCCATGTCTTCGGTTAGTGTTACTGGATTGACAACCTTCGATATTTCTCAAGAATTGACCCTAAAAGGACAAGTGGTCGTGATGATTTTAATGAAATTAGGCGGACTAAACACCATCGCCTTTGGTGCCTTAATGCTTGTGGTAGCTAAATTTGGTGTGGGTATTAAATACCACTCCATGATTGAAGATTTCGTCAATAAAGATTCAATCTTAAAAGCCAATTCAATGTTGGCCAAAATTGTCTTATGGGCGACAGCTATCGAAGTGATAGGTATTATTTTGCTCTATCTTGGTTTTGGTGATAAAGGTATTTTTGCCGATGAAAGTGTGCGTATTTTTCATTCTGTTTTTCATGGTATTTCTGGCTTCAACAATGCGGGACTTTCATCCTTACAAGGTGGAATGATGCACCCGGATGTTCTTCACAACACCTACGTGCATACTGTGGTCATGATTTTATTCTTTCTTGGAGGGTTTGGTATGATCTACGTTTTCGATCTTTTCGAAATCAAAAGATTGCGTGAAAGAATGAAAACACCGTGGAAGACAATTGGGTTTGGAACCAAGATTTCTTTGTATTTCACTTTAGGATTATTGCTCTTTGGGGCGATTATCTTCTTCATTTTTGAATACAACAACACACTGACACATAAATCATTTTACTCCGATTTTATATCGTCCTTATTCATGTCTATGACGACCAGAAATGCTGGGTTTAATGTTGTAGATACTGCAGCCTTGAGCACACCAGTATTAATTATTTTTCTCTTTTTAATGTTCGTTGGAGCATCATCTGGATCAGCCGGTGGGGGTATTCGTACTTCAACTTTTGCCGTAATTTGGGCTTCAGTTTCTTCTACGATTCGTGGAAAGAAAAATACGGAGCTTTTTAAGCGAACAATCGACAACGAAATGGTGTTAAAAGCATACGCTATCATGATGTTTTTCGTAGCTGGAAATATTATTGGCCCTTTTGTTATGTCGATTTCCGAGGCCGATTTATTGGCAACTGGCAAATATGACTTTATGGATTTGGTGTTTGAGCACGTGTCAGCAGCAAGTACGGTCGGTTTATCTACGGGAATGACGCCAGAATTGAGTCCCGTGGGTAAAATTGTACTCGTGATAGCCATGTTTATTGGTCGTGTAGGAACACTCACTTTAGCCTATTTGATAGGGAAACGCGTAATTAGTAGAAATTATAAATATCCAACTGGACATACCATGTTGGGATAAGCACAGAATGACAAAGAAAGAAGTAAAACCTTACGGAAAAGAAGATCAGTCGAAAAAGGCTGAGGTAACTGAAATGTTCAATAATATTTCGGGCAAATATGATTTTTTAAATCATTTTCTTTCCATGGGAATAGATAAGATTTGGCGTAAAAAGTCAATTCGATTTTTGAAAGACATTAAACCACAGCGCGTCTTAGATATCGCAACAGGAACGGCCGATTTTGCATTGGCAGCACTTGCTTTGAAGCCGAAAGAAATAGTCGGACTAGACATTTCAGAAGGTATGCTTAAAGTAGGACAAAAGAAAATAGAGAAAAAAGGAGTGACTGATGTTATTCGTTTGGTAGTAGGTGATAGCGAAAATTTACCCTTCGAGGAAAACTATTTCGACGCCTTGACGGTAGGTTTCGGTGTTCGAAATTTTGAAGATTTGGAAAAAGGGCTTTCAGAAATGCTTCGTGTCGTTCGTCCTGAAGGAAAACTAATTATACTTGAATTCTCTAAACCAAAGAAATTCCCCATAAAACAAGCTTTTGGTTTCTATTCAAAACGGATTATTCCCTTTTTAGGTAAGAATATTTCAAAGGATGAAAAAGCATACGCTTACTTACCTGAATCAGTGGCGGCGTTTCCAGAAGGGAAGGATTTTACCGATATTCTGACAAAAGTCGGTTACAAAAATGTTGAAGCTCAGACAGTTTCAGGAGGAATAGCAACCATTTATACGGGAAGAAAGTAGACATTTGCAATATTAGAACTGCACAATCGTTTTGTACACATGATTAAATGGCATTTTGTCATAGTATTTTTTATATCCTCGTTTGCCTTTGGACAGAAATTAAAACCGAAAAATTATTCGCGTTTTGATGAACGTCGTGCACATTTTGGTTTCATGCTTGGCACCAACATGGCCGATTTTGGACTCTATCAGAATGCGGACGCCTTTGCCCAGTTTGGTGTAAAATCAGTTACGACAGTCCCGCAAGTTGGGGGTCAACTTGGTATTGTATCTACATTTCGATTAGGATCGCCCACCATACGACTTCGGTTTTTACCTTCTCTGTCCTTTCAGGAAAGATTGATTCAATACACCTATTTTAACGTGGCGGGAAAAGATTCTCTAAGAGATACTCGTGTAGCCAGCACCAATTTAGATTTTCCACTGATGTTTCAGTTTCGAACGATGCGACACAATAATTTTGCGACCTATGTACTAGGTGGAGCAAGTTATTCCCTTGATTTACAGTCGCAAGAGTCGAAAAATCAGGATATCAATAGCCCGTTTGTAAAAATAAAAAGAGACGATTTTCACGTGCAAGGCGGATTTGGACTCGAATTTTTCTCCGCCTATTTTAAATTTGGAATAGAATTGAAGTATTCGCAAGGATTTATCAATTCCTTTATTCAAGACAATACGAGCGTCTCTAAACCAATTGATTTAATGTACAATCGGGTTTGGATGGTTTCCTTTATTTTTGAAGGATAATGAGCGAAAGCATTCAAATTCAAATCTCTCCCGAACAGGCCGTCGATTCAGAATGGATAAAGAAAACACTATCTGCACGTTTGAACCGTGACTTAGATTCTGTTAAATTCCGCTGGAAAAAAAGATCTATCGACGCTCGAAAACGAGATATAAAAGTCAATGCTACTTTTGAATACATTTCTTCAGATGAAGAGTGGCCGGTGATGAGCTATTTCGAGCCAAAGGAGGTGGACTCCTCTAAAGAAATTCACATAATTGGGTCTGGTCCTGCTGGATTATTTGCAGCACTTCGAGCACTGGAATTAGGCTGGAAACCAATCGTTTGGGAACGTGGAAAAGATGTTCGAGCGAGAAGGAGAGACTTGGCCAATTTGAACAAGAATCACCATGTAGACAATGATTCTAATTATTGTTTTGGCGAAGGTGGGGCAGGAACCTATTCAGACGGGAAGCTATATACGAGAAGCAAAAAGCGAGGTGATGTAGAGAAAACATTGGGCATTTTCGTTGAGTTTGGTGCCGAACAAGATATCATGGTGGATGCTCATCCACACATTGGAACGAACAAATTACCGCAAATTATTGTGGCAATTCGTGAACAAATAATTAGTTCAGGAGGCGAGGTTCATTTCGAATCTAAGATGACTGATTTATCCATAGAAAAGGGTAAAATTCGTTCCATTACCATCAATAAAACAAAAGTTGTAGAAGTAAAGCACTTGATTTTGGCAACAGGTCATTCAGCACGAGATATTTTTGAATTGTTGCATTCAAAAAAAATACAACTCAATGCAAAACCGTTTGCTTTGGGTGTTAGAGTTGAGCACAGACAAGATTTTATAGATGGGCTTCAATATCATGGCAGAAAGAGCGACGAATACTTGTCGCCAGCTTCTTATTCCTTGGTGTCTCAAGTTAATGGTAAAGGTGTTTTCTCTTTCTGCATGTGTCCGGGAGGAATTATTGCTCCTTGTGCCACAGAAAATGGAGAGGTAGTAACAAATGGATGGTCGCCTTCGAAAAGAAATAATCCTTATAGTAATTCAGGAATTGTGGTAACGGTTTCTCCTGAAGATTTTGAGAATTCGGACGACCCGATGGTTTGTTTAAATTTTCAAAAAGAGGTAGAACAAAAATGTTGGGAAACGGCTGGCAGGACGCAAAAAGTTCCTGCGCAATGCCTACAAGATTTTATCGATGGAAAAGTTTCGAAAGAATTTCCCAGAAGTTCTTATCAACCTGGTATAACAAGTGTCGATTTGAACAAAGTTCTTCCAGAAATGATCAGTAAACGATTGAAAAAAGGATTTTTGGATTTTAATAAAAAAATGCGCGGTTTTGTTAGTAATGACGCAGTTTTACACGCTCCTGAATCGAGAACATCGAGTCCAATTCAAATCCCAAGAGACAGGACTACGTTTCAGCATCCCGATGTCCAAGGACTTTATCCATGTGCAGAAGGTGCTGGATGCGCCGGAGGAATCATTTCAGCAGCGATAGATGGGATGAATTGTGTGGATGCCGTTCTAGCCTCGGAAGAATTCAGAAAGTAAAATACCAGTTGCTGTAGCCACATTTAGCGATTCTGCATGGCCAAATTTAGGGATGAGTATTTTCTGTTCCACCATTTTTTCGATTTCTGGTGAAATTCCATTTCCCTCGTTACCCATTATTAAAATCGCCGATTTCGAAAGTTTCGATTGATACACGTTTTCTCCGTCCAAAAGCGCTCCAAAAACAGGTCTTTTTTCTGATTTCAAATAGGTTTCGAGATCAAAGTAGGAAATCTTTGTGCGAAGAATGGAACCCATACTCGCTTGAATTACCTTTGGATTGAAGCAGTCGGTCGTTCCAGTTGAACAAACAATATCATCCACCCCAAACCAATCTGCGAGTCGTATGATAGTTCCTAAATTTCCGGGGTCTTGAATTTGGTCCAAAACCAATGTGAAATCTTTGTTCGTTATTTCAACAGTGGGATATTCAAGTAAGGCAAGACACTTGTTTGGTGTTTTAAATCCGGAAATTTTGCTTGCATCAAGCGATGTTAATTCAAAAACAGCATCGAAATTTTCGATTTCTTGAATATTTTGACCTTTTTCTATATAAACTTCACGAACGATTTGGCGCGATAATTGAAGTGCTTCGAGCACCATTTTCTCGCCTTCTACAAGGAAAACGCGTTCTTTGTCCCGATTCTTTTTCAAGCGAAGGGAGCGAAGGAATTTTATCTTGTTTTTGGAAATTTTTTCCACGTGAGTAAATTGTTATTTTTGTTCAACGTTAAATCGCCGAGTGAAGAAGTTCAAAGCTACATATATTCTTGCAATTATTGTTTTTTGCTTGGCATCTTGTCAGCAGACCAAGCACGTACCAAATGGAAAATATTTGGTGAAGAAAAATGTAATCAAGGTTTCGGGAGATGATTTGAATAAGGATGATTTAGCTGAAATTATGCGTCAACCGGCCAATTTTAAGACCATACAACTGAAGCTAAAGCTTCGGGCACACAATCTATTCGATTCGGCAAGAGTTGCTGATAAGCGAATCGAGAAAAATATTCAAATTGACAAAAAGAACGAAAAACGTAAAGCCCATCAAGAACGAATCAATGATCGACGGATAAAAAAGGCAAGAAAGAACAACGCTGAATCGTACACAAAAAAAATCATTCCACTGAAAGATTCAATTAATCCAAGATTATTTATTCGCGAATGGTTGAAGTACAAGTATGGCGAGCCGCCGGTAATTTTTGATTCAACCGCATTCAACAAAACGATAGAACAACATGCCAATTATCTCAAAATAAAAGGCTACTACTACGGAAGTAATGGAGGTAAAGTAATTTATAAAAGGAACAAAAAAGTTAAAGTCAAATATTTCTTGACAACTGGAAAGCGCTTGTATATTGATTCAGTGGTTGTCAATGTTCAGAATCAATTGATTTATAAGGATTTTATGGCGTATTCTTCTCCTGAGGATGGCAGAATAGAAAGTCTGAAAGGAAAACCATTTGATCTTGATTTATTGGATGACTATAGAAGTTCTACAGCCAAAATCTTCAGAGATAATCTTATTTATGGTTTCAGCGCATCGAATATAAATTATAGCATTGACACAAATAACACGGAAACCAAAGATTTGATTTTGGGAATTAATTTTACCGATAGGGTCATGTATCATCCCAATTATGGGGATAGTATAATAACTGTGCCATTTCAAGCTACCTTCGTCCGAAACGTTTACTTTCATATTTGTGATACCAGTATGTTCAAAGGTGGAAGTTTTAAAGACACCGTAAAAAGTTTAGGTTTGAATTTGATGGAAGGTCAGTTTTTAAATACTATTGATACGCTACAATACCGTCAAATTCTAAACAAAGACAAAACAGGTTTAGCCGAAAATAGGTTAGCAACTTTCTTGTTCAACGAAGAAATGTTTGTATCGCCTGGTATTATTGAGTCGCAAAACTATTTAGAAGAAACACAAAAGTATAAGGAATACTATATCGATCGGGCGTATACAAGACTTCTTCAACTTGGGTTATTTGCTACGATCAAGCCTAAGATTGTGGAAGTAATGGGAACAAATAACATAGATGTCCATTATTATTTGGTTCCAGGGGAAAAAGAAAGCTTTGGTTTTAAGCCTCGGGCAACCAATTCGAATGGATACTTTGGTTTAACGGCCTCTGTTTATTATATCAATAACAATTTAATGGGCGGTGCGCAGAAGTTAAAATTGGCTTTTAATGGAGGTTTAGAATCTCAACCCTACGTTTTTGACCCTAGTGTAAGCGATAATACGATTGGAAATATTGGTCGGAGACTAAATACGCTCGAGTTTGGACCCAGTTTGGTGTTTGATGTCCCTGGCTTGTTTCCAACAAAAGTTACGGCTCTTTCAAAGCGGCACAGACCTCGAACAGTAGTTTCTGCTGCGTATAATTACCAAAAAAGAGATGAATTTAACCGTCAGACTTTTCAAGCAAATTATTTATGGAAAATGTATGTTGATAAAACACAAATTTTTCAATATGGTTTGCCTATTGTCTCTCAGATAAAATATGTGAATATCAATAATTCACCAGATTTTCAACAACAAATTGATAATCAGAACGATTTGTTCCTGAGAAATTCCTATTCAAATCAGTTCATATGGCAAGATTGGAAGTTTATTTTTGAATACAAGAATGTCAACAAAGACGGTTTTGACGCGATTAAAAACGCTTATATTTATTATAACGGCTCCTTTGATGCTGCGGGTAATTTCTTGAGTCTTTTTCAATCTACTCAAGATACTAATGTAAATGGTCGTCACCAAATTTTCGGTGTTCCGTATTCTCGATTTTTGCGAATAGATAATGATTTAATTATATCAAAAGCCATCAATAAAAGTTCGAGTGGTCACTTCAGATTATTGGCTGGTGGAGGTTTACCGAATGGAAACAAAGAAACATCTTTGCCTTTTGATTACAGTTTTTTCGGTGGTGGATCAAATGACAACCGCGGTTGGAGTGCCCGTTCGCTTGGTCCAGGTTCGTACAAATACATGTTAGATACCAATCGAACGTTGACACAAATAGGTGATATTCGATTAAGTGGTTCAGCAGAATATCGCTTTGATTTGGGCGCGGCATTGCGTGGTGCATTTTTCTTAGATGCTGGAAATATTTGGACAGTGAAAGAGGATGTTAAACGGCCGGGCAGCCAATTTTCGAAGAATTGGTACAGAGAAATAGCATATTCAGCTGGAGTCGGACTTCGTTTAGATTTAGACTATTTCATCATCAGAGTAGATGTCGGGATCCCGATAAACAATGTCAGTTTGCCAAAAGCCTCGCAATGGATTTGGCAGCCAAGAGATGCTATGGTGGATGAATTGGTCGGTTTTTATGGTCAAACGACATACGACAGATTACTAACGGAGGGCAAGATTCCGAAGCCGTTTAAGGCGGAATGGCATTTTGGTATTGGGTATCCTTTTTAATTTTTTTATTTCACTAACAACAATGGTGAGATGTGTAATCCATAAACCCAATGTTTAACCATCGGTTCGATTTGCACATAATCTCCAGCTTTCAGTTCGTGCTTTTCACCATTTTCATTTTCAAAGTGTGCAAATCCAACTGAAAACAGCCGAATAATACGATTATAAAAAGGAATAATTTAGTCTTCGAGCACAGTCAGATTCGCAAAGCGTAACAAAACAGTCTTCGCACCGTGATGTGGAAAAAATATCGTCGCTTTTTTATCCTGACCTTCACCAACCATTTGGGTAACTTTTCCTTTGCCAAATCGATCGTGGTTGACCATATAACCAACTTTGAGTTCTAAATTTTCAGAACCCGCGATGCCTGATCCATTAGGTCGAGATACTGGTTTGAAATTTTTTGGAGCGCTTGGAGTAGACGAGGAACCGGATAAGGCACGATTCAAGCCGCCTGTAAAAGGTTTATCAAATCCGCTACTTAACGAACGTCCACCAGCTCTGGGTGGATTCTCCATTTCTAAATAGACTTCATCGATTTCAGTAATGAAACGACTGGATTCAGACGTTTGTAGATTTCCCCAAACAAATCGAGAGGCAGCGTAGGTCAGGGTGCAAGTGTCCTTAGCTCGTGTAACGGCAACGTAGAACAATCTTCTTTCCTCCTCCAATTCCGTTCTTGAATTGAGGACCATTTGAGAAGGAAATAAATTCTCTTCCATTCCCACCAAAAACACATGCGGAAACTCAAGTCCTTTACTCGAGTGGATGGTCATCAATGTCACATAATTTTTATCATCATCCTTAGTATTGTCAGCATCCGTAAGCAAAGCAACATCCATCATGAAATCGGGTAAATAAATGTTGCCACTTTCCTCATTCGTAATGGTGAATTCCTTGATGCCGGACAACAATTGCTCAATATTCTGATACCTTTCTATTTCTTCAACACCTTTGTCTTTGTCTGCGAAAAGCTCTTTGATGATGCCCGAAGAACGCGATATTTCTTGTGCCAAATCATATGCATTCATTTTGGACATTTGTGCCGTAAAACTGCGAATCATGGTCACGAAATCTGAAATTTTGTTCTTTGCTCCAGAGTTTATGTTGACAGGATATTCGTGAAAATTACTGATAACGTCCCACATGCTCACCCCACGTTCATTCGCAACAATAATGATGTTTTCGATAGTCGTTTTACCAATTCCTCGCTTCGGATAATTAATGACCCTTTTCAGCGCTTCCTCATCATTTGGATTGGCGACTAATCGGAAATATCCGAGCAAATCTTTAATCTCACGACGTTGGTAAAACGAAAGTCCGCCAAAGATTTTATACGGCATATTTAGTTTACGAAGCGATTCCTCAAATGCTCTAGATTGCTTATTGGTTCTATAAAGAATGGCGAAATCACTATACATCAAACCTTCTGCTTGTTTGATATCGAAAATTCGGTTCACCACTAATTTACCTTCTTCGTTTTCTGTTAAGGTGCGAACAACTTTAATCTTTTTCCCTTCATGATTATCGGTCCAAACTTTCTTTTCAATTTGGTCTTGATTTCTTTTAATGACACTATTTGCTGCTTCGACAATGTTTTTTGTAGAACGGTAATTTTGTTCCAACTTGTATAATTTATAGTCTGGATAATCGACTTTAAAATTCAAGATGTTTTGAATGTTTGCCCCACGGAAAGAGTAAATACTTTGGGCATCATCGCCAACGACGCAGATGTTTTCATAAACAGCCGCCAGTTTTTTAACGATAAGATACTGGGCAAAATTCGTATCCTGGTACTCATCCACCAAAATGTATTTGAATTTTTGTTGGTAGTACGAAAGTACATCTGGAAAGTCACGAAGAAGTACATTTGTTTGGTACAAAAGATCATCGAAATCCATTGCTCCAGCCTTAAAGCATCTCGAAGCATAAGCTTTATAGACTCTCGCCATTTCAGGTCTACGCGCCATTTTGTCTTCTGCGTTAATCTCAGCATTTTCAGCGTATGCCTCTGGAGAAATTAAATTGTTCTTAGCTGCAGAAATACGATTGAGGCAATTCCCAGGTTTGTATATCTTTTCGTCTAGTTTTAAATCCTTTGCCACTTGTTTCAGCACGCTTTTTGAGTCTTGCGTATCGTAAATAGTAAAATTAGAAGGATAACCGAGCTTGTCAGCGTTGTATCGCAGTATGCGCGAAAACACCGAGTGGAAAGTACCCATTGTGATGTTTTTAGCTTCGCTCGCACCAACTATTCTTCCAATACGCTCCGTCATTTCTCGAGCGGCTTTGTTGGTAAAAGTAAGCGCCATAATATTGAAAGGATCAATTCCTTGTTCCATCATGTGCGCGATGCGAAAGGTCAAAACCCTGGTTTTTCCTGAACCTGCACCGGCAATCACCATAGTTGGACCATGGATGTTTGTTGTGGGCGCTAATTGGCTAGGATTTAATTCGTCTAAATAACTCATTGGTAAATTGCTGTAAACAAAGTTAAGAAAACCATAATTTTAGCACGGGTGGTTTGACGTTTAATTATACACAAAAGTAGAAGAAAGTGCTGAAGGCATTAATCCCTCATTAAACGCATGGCTGCGCGAACTATGAGCAGTATCACACCAATGATAACCCACGTGCTCACTGTAGAACTCTCCATTGAGAAAGAACGTTCATGTGTATTTTTTTACGTCCTATATTTTTTCGCAGGGGATCTTGATTGGGCTTGTAAAATTCACATTCTGAATTAAAGTCAGGTTTTTTTATGGACAACCCACAAACCATTTCTGTATCAATGTCCATCGACCTGTTTTCACAATATTGGCATATCATTAAGCGCTGTTCAGTGTTCATAGGCAGTTTGCCTGATTTTTAAAATTTAAGTTGATAATGCGATTAATAATTTCTTAATAAATCCTTTCAAATAACTTTGCTGATGCCGAAACTTTTTCAACTTGTAGAAATAGGGAAAGAGTCTATTCAGTTTAATTAGGGAGATATGATTATACTGTCTTTAGAAGAAGTATGTTTTTAGGAGTGAATTTACAGCGTGTTATGTACTGATTTTTATTTGATACCACGATGGCTAAAAAATTAAATTGCTACCTTTGCTGTCTTAATTTGAACCTAGTAGAATGGCACATAATATCAAATCAGGAGTAGCAACAGGAGATGAAGTTCAAGAGATTTTTCGTTATGCGAAAGAAAAAGGATTCGCACTTCCTGCTATTAATGTAACAAGTACAAGTACAGTTAATGGTGTTTTAGAAGCTGCGGCTAAAATAAATTCACCCGTTATTATCCAATTTTCAAATGGTGGAGGGCATTTTTTCGCTGGGAAAAGTTTGGACAACACAGATGAAAAAGCCGCGATTGCTGGTTCCATTTCAGGAGCTAAACATGTACATGAAATGGCTAAACTCTATGGAGCGACTGTGATCTTACATACCGATCATTGTGCTAAGAATTTACTACCATGGCTTGATGGATTGCTGGACGCATGTGAAAGGTTCTTTATTAAATCAGGAAAGTCTTTGTA
>ERZ1046568.190-NODE-190-length-51650-cov-6.422522_pt1 | contig 51650 bp, 67 predicted proteins | sample MGYA00383092_ERZ1046568 | MGnify/ENA primary metagenome ERZ1046568 (study PRJEB29581, sample SAMEA5548362) | metagenome | biome: marine; feature: coastal; material: water | depth 1 m | study: Short-term variability in the microbial, nano- and picoplankton dynamics... | reverse complement strand
AAAACAATGTAGACACTATTCGTAATAAGATTACTAATTTTAGTAGCACAATGCCGTTTGGTGATATGAAGTATGTATTACTAGATGAGGCAGATTATATTACACCCAACGGCCAGGCGGCATTGCGTGGTGTTATGGAAACATATCATACCAGTTGCAGGTTCTTATTAACATGTAACTACCCACAAAGAATCATTCCTGCATTGCACAGCAGATGCCAAGGATTCCATATAGAGAAACTGGACATGAAAGAGTTCACGGCTCGTATTGCAACTATCTGTATTGATGAAGGTGTTGCAATTGACTTGGAAACACTTGACACTTATGTACAAGCAACTTATCCAGACTTGCGTAAAGCAATTAACTTGGTACAGCAGAATGTAGTAGGTGGTAGTTTACAAAAGCCGCAAGATGGCGATGGTAATACATCGGATTGGATGATTAGTGCTATTGACCTATTTAAACAGGCTAAATATAAAGATGCCCGTAACATGATTGTTAGTCAGGCTAGACCCGAAGAGTATGAAGAAGTGTACAAGTTTATGTACAGAAACTTACAACTTTGGGGAGACTCAGAGACTAAGCAAGATCAAGCAATCGTTATTATTAGAAATGGCATTGCAAAAAGTGTTGCAGTAGCAGATCCGGAAATTAATCTAGCGGCAACACTTGTCGAACTAGAGATGAATGCACTATGAAAAAATGGTTAATGGATTGGTGGAAAACAGCCACAACAGAAGAGTATGAACTCACTGTGTGGTTCCCCGATGGAGAAACATTAAAGTCTAAGAAAGTATTTCAGTTGTCTGATGTTACTAAAAAATCACAAACACACTTTATAGGTAAGGATATGGATGGCAGAATAGTTGAGATAAGAACTGTTGCACCGTTTGATTATTACCTACGAAAGATATACTAGAATGGATTTAATACCAGAGGCTAACCTGGATAGAAGTTTAGCATTAAACAATGACATGCCTGGATTAACAAATGCAGACATATCTTGTGTCTTACTGAACTATATCAGAGCAACTGAGAACAATATCATACTGAACGAGTTTATGCACACCACAGCAAAAACAGCCACATTGTGCAGACAGGTAACTGAGAACCCGTTACATTTACACGACTTATTCGACCAACACCCATTAGCAAACAAGCAGTTTGAAAAGACTAAGAGAGACTTACAAGGAACAGATAACATTGAGTATCACCGTACAAGTCCCTTAGATGTAGATATGGATGCACTAAAAGACAACATGCCATATGATTTAATATACACATTGCTACCTTATAAGATGCAACAAGCACCAAACACAATTGAAACTGTGGTCAGTAAAACCCTTGAATTATGGGATATAGCAAGTGATAATGGTACAGTTATACTAGGCCCAGACTACGATAAACCCACAATTAAACGCCAAGTAGACATGTTTGTGAAGCGTAACAAGTACGAACTTGAAACGTATTTAGACACAAACTATGACAAAGACAACACAGAACCAGACCCTTATATGTTTGCAATAAAGGTAATAAAGTAATGGCAAGGTTCTACGAGCAAAACATTGATGTATTACTTAAACCTAATGCACTGCAAGACAATATAAAAGAAATACGTTATCAGTATGGTATTGAAAGTGGCGTGTTTGTGTTAAGCACACCTGCGGCAAGAGAGTTAGGTATAGAACAAATACTTACTGACGCTGGATATAGTCCTGTAGTTATGTGGGGAGAACACTACGGTGATTTAACAGAACCAACTGCGGCACAAATAGCCGAAGCATACAAGGACTTTGCTATAAGTGACTGTGATGCTATACTTTCTATTGGTGGTGGCAGTATTGTTGACTTAGGCAAAGGTGTGGTATACAACAGTTTAGCAGATACTAGACCTACATTTATAGCAGTGCCTACAACATACAGTGGTGCTGAAATCACAAAAGGCTTAATGATTGTTAAAGGCCCGGGCGATAAGAAGCCTGTGTATGACGAGAACTGTAGACCTGATATACTAATTTTAGACAGCACATTAGCAGACACGTTACCTACTACAACCAGTCTTATAATAGCCGTAGACGCCCTTACACACTGTTTAGAAGGTGCGGCTAGTACAATACAACACCCAATAGCAGAAGGTTCTGCTTTACACGGCATTAATTTAGCATTACAACATTTACCCACAACAGAGATAACGCCTGAATTTAGAGAAGCATTTGCTACTATAGGGTTCCTAGGCAGTAAGGCAATGGACTGTGCATTAGGGCATATCCACAATGTTAGTTTTAGTGTAGGTCCTAGAGCAGGACTAAAGCATGGAGAGATTAATACATTGTTTGCTCCAGCAATCATAGAAGCAAGTTTGCGTAGAAACAATAATGCATATCAGTTTATTGACGTAGACAAACTGTTGTCTGTATTTGAATTTTATATAGAAGAATGGAACTTATACGAACGTTACTTGCCTAAGCACCAAGAGTTATTTGTTGAGACTGCAATAGCAAATGCTAATTACACTACTCACCCAGTTGACTTGGATGCTGATGACTTTAGATGGATATTTGATATAACATTGGAGAGAGCAAGAAAGCATGTCGGATAAAGCAAATGATTTAATGCTGGAGGCAGAGTTTAAGCCCGGTGGGTTTGTGTGGAAACATGTTGAAAGCAATAGCCCAGACCCTATACGAGCAGTCCAAAGTGCAGTGGACCGAATGCGTGAACTCCATGATATTGAAGATAACGAATTCAGCCCACTGTGTCAGAACATTTTAATTATGCTTCAACAGAAGGTTGGTAAATCTTAAGAACATCACTAACTACTGGATGTCTTTCAACTTCTTTATTAGTAAACTCAACTGCTCCCATCATTTTACTATTACGTTTTTCTAATAGTTCTAGGAAGTCCTTAAGTCCGTTTGATTCGTAACCTCTATCATGCTGAGCCAAGTCACCGTTAACAATTAATTTACTGTTATCACCGATACGAGTTAATAACATTTTCATTTGCTCACGGGTAGCATTTTGCATTTCGTCTGCTAAGATAATAGCATTTTTGAATGTACGTCCTCTCATATAAGCCAAAGGCGCAATCTCTACTTTGTTATTCTCAACTAAGTATTCAATCTCTTTGGGGTGATAGAACTCTTCAAATACATCCATTATAGGTCTAGTCCACGGTGCCATCTTTTCAACTAGTGAGCCTGGTAAAAAGCCATGTTGCTCATCTACTGATACTGCTGGTCTCGTTATGACTATCTTGTCAATGTTTCCTTTTTTAAACTGCTGGATTGCATATAAGGTGCTTACGATTGTTTTACCCGTTCCTGCTGGACCTGTGGCAAATACAATGTGCTTATTATCGTCTTGCAATAACTCTAATAAGTCATCTTGTTTAAAATTACGTGGTACAATGCGTACCTCTTTCGTTCGTTGGATGGTCTCTAGTTGACCGCCTGTGATTACTTGCAAGTGGTTGTTCTCCTTAAATTTAGTTTTAAATTGACGTTCTTTACGTTTCTTTCTGGACATGTTGAACTCCTTGAAATATTTTCATAAGTATGATGTGCTACGGAATCGTAACCTGTAGTGTATTGACTAGGGGAAATTAGTGATTTCGAGTTTAATCTTGTTTGGTTTACTATCATACTCAAAAAATATTTATGTTTACACGGCGCAACCAAAACAACGTTGTTTAAAATTATGGTGTGTATATTTGATAATATGATAAATAGTTGTAACGAGAGAAAGGTATTATGAGAACAGCAAAAATTATTAACGATAACATTAAGAAAATATCAGATACTAATACATTATTGGATATGCTATTAGAGTTTGAGGGTGTGTTAGATAACTTAGAGCTATATGCTTATAAAAATTGGAACAAAGGAGAAGTTGTCTCTGGTCCAAAATTAGGCAGATACTTTATTGAAGTAGCACTTATGTACCCTGAAAAAGATATGCCTGATCCAGATGCAATCACAAGACTTAGAAAGAACGACTGTGAAATAAAAATGTATAAGGATCAATTGGAAATGCCTAGAAAGATTGAGAGCATGGACGATACTGAAGTTAAAGTAAGAGGTGACAAGCCAAGACGTGTTGCTAAAAAGCAATCAGAGAATATTTGGGTTGTCGAAGTCAGAATGCCTAGACGTTTTGTAGATGAGTTTAACAAAGATCAAATTGATGCCGCCGAAGATGGTTACGTCGATATGGAACAAGTACAAGGTGCTAATGACCAATCATTAGGACAACCAGATGCTATGCCACAAGTAGACCCAATGGCAACAGGCTTAGAAGAACCAGGACAATTATAATGAGTTTAAAAGAGAACGACTTAAACGGTGTGGTGTTACCTAAAATATCAATTGATGAATTTGAGCCTAAGACAGGTGAGAAGGAAAATATATCAGTTGTAGGATTTTTTGTAAGCGAATCACAAGCAGGCGATGACCTAGCAAACTTTATTAACAAGGGTTCATTACCGTACAGAGATGTTGAAGTAAGCCCTAACCCTACAGAAGATAATGAATTTATGGTGTTCGTAGAATTTGATAGAAACGAAGAGTTGCTACCAACATTAGAATCATTAGTAAAAGATATATCACATATAAGTGGCGACTTGGCATGGAAAGTAAAACCGTTAATCAGTGAAGATTCAGTTTCATTTGATATGAGTGTGTTAGCAGACCTAGTAGCTCAAAGCCCTGAGACATACAAAACATTAGAGCAACATGAAGAATCAGTTGCACAAGAAAAAACAAAATCAATTGAAAACTTCCTTATTGATAACACTAATCTTACCCAAGCAAGCCTAAACGACAACATACTTAATTTAAAAGATTATAAGTATAGTGTACAATTAGAATTTATAAATTTTGGAGAAGGGAAATTAGCATTATCAGAGTCAGGCTTATCTGAACTAGCAATAGATTCAGAGTTTGACCATACTTTAATTAAAACATTAGAAAGTATGAGAGGCAGTTTAAATATTATACCTATTAATAAGCATATAGTATTTCATCAGCCTGCTACTGACCAAGTGTTAATAGCAAGGCCATGTTAAGTTTTATTAGAAGTTTACCTTTTGTTGGAATGGCATTATTGTTAGCCTATGGTGCTCACACATTTATTGTGGGCAAACTAGAAACAACAGTAGCAAACCAACAAGTTCAAATAGATACGTTAAATCAACACAATGTTACATTACAAAGTGCGGCAGAGATTAACGAAACAACAATCAAAAGTTTAGAAGCATCGGCTAGTCAGCAAATAGAACAGATTAGTAGACTGACTATTTCTGCTGTAGAGTATCAAAGACAGGCAGAAGATGCCATGGCAATATTCAAAGACCACAATCTCACAATACTTGCAAGAAGGCGTCCTGACATGATAGAAGATAGAGCCAATAATGCTACAAAGGAAGTGTTTGACAGTGTCGAAGACAGTAGCAGAGATATACAAAATTTAGAAAACGTGGAGCGTAATGAAAACAACGATTAAATTTTTCGTAGCCATAGTAGCAATGTTTATGACTATGGAAGCAGGCGCCGGTGGCTCAGCAAAAATTGGTGGCTCGATGATAGAAAGTACAGACAGTGTTAACTTGTCATCAGCAGTCAAGCAACATTGGGAAAATGATCAATGGCAGTATGATATAGACAGTACTTATAACTATCAAAAAGCCAGTGGTGAGGAAACAACTAACAAGTATTATGCCGCTGGAAAGATTAACTATAACTTGGGTACAAAGCATTATGTTTTTGCTTTAGCAAGTATAGACAACGACAAATATAGACCTGATCAGCAGAGACTTATTACTGGTACAGGGTACGGATATAAAATATTGCGTACAAAAAACTTTAAAGTAAGCAACGAGTTCTCAGTAGCAAATTTAGAAACAGATTTTGAATCAACTGCTATTTGGAGAAACAGTTTATGGTTTAGATATGATGCTAGTCCTACAGTAGTTGTAACAAACAAGTACCTAGTAGAAGATGGTAATTATGCAAGAAACCAAACTAGTGTGGAATACAAATTTGAAAATGGCATCACACTAGGTGTAGGCAACTTATACACAAAAGATGATTATTTAAGTGATAACATCTCTACATTCAATATAGGATACCAGTGGTGAAAAATTTAGCAGTTGTAGGGTTAGTGTTTATGCTTGGAGCATGTAGTTCCATGCAACAATATCAACCTTTGCCTCCTGTCAAAGTTATAACTGAAACAGTTGAAGTAGAAATATATGCACCACCTCTACCAAAAGAGATATCACTTGCTGATGTGGATTGGAAAGTAATATCCAACACACCATGTAAACCTGCTACAGGTACAAAGAACATAGGTAGTGGCAGATGGTACTATACTACAGACAAGTATCAGTACGAACAATATATAAAAGAAGATGGTACTGAAGCAAGACGTGTTGTCAGAGATGCTGAAGGTAATCGTATACAGTTAGAGCAACTAACTGATGACAATGGCGATGTTATTCAGTCATGCGGCAACCTACAGAAGAAAATTGCAGAGATTGAAATACTATTAGATGGTGACTTTGTTATATTTGCAGTTACACCCGATGGCTATGAACGTATGGCGGCAAATTTGCAAGAGATCAAACGTTATATCAATCAGCAAAAAGAAATTATATATTATTATAGAGAAGCAACTGCTCCTAAAGGCGCAAAAGGTTGGTTAGAAGAAAATGCTGAAAGGCAAGATAACCAAGCACAAGAAGTAAAAATCAAAAACGAAGACACGGAGCAGTCAAGTTTACAACCAGAAGCACCCAGTGGCTTTAGCCTTAAAAAAATAATACCAGGATTAAAAGATGACTGATAACGAATATACAGTAATTAGAATGATAGCAGAACACTTCCAAAAGAAGATGGTCGAAGTAGAACCAGACATGGATTTGTTTGATGATTTAGGTGCAGATAGCCTAGACTCAGTAGAACTAGTTTTAGAAATTGAAAAACTGTTTGATGTTGAAGTGGCAGATGAAGAGATTGACAATGTACGCAAAGTACAAGACATCATCGACTTGGTAAATGACCTATCTTAATACTTGACTAACGGTCAAAAAAACGCTATAATACGTCATGGACTATTATGAAACACTAGGTGTAAATCACACCACTCAGCCAGATGAGATCAAGAAAGCATATCGCAAACTTGCATCAAAGCACCATCCTGACAAAGGCGGTGATGCTGAACAGTTCAAAAAGATCCAAGAAGCATACGACACATTAAGTGACCCACAAAGGAAGCACGAGTACGATAATCCAAATCCGTTTGGGCAAGGCAATCCGTTTGGTCAACAGGATATGGGAGATATATTTGAAACATTCTTCGGCGGACGTAGACAACAACGTAGACCTCAACGTAATCCAGATGGTGTAATAGACTTACAAATTAACTTAGAAGAAGCATACACGGGCATAGAGAAGGTCATAGACACCGGTTATGCACAGTTTAAACTTATTATACCAAAGGGCAGTAAACACGGAACTAAGTTTAACATGCGTGGTAAAGGCCCTGAACAATACCAAGAACTTCCTCCGGGAGACTTAATTGTTAGACTGCATGTTTATAATCCTCCTGAATGGGAAACTGTTAATCATAATGACTTGCTAATTAAAGTAAGTATTGATTACTTTGAATCGTTGCTAGGCACACAGGTTAGAATAGGACATATAGACGGAAAGCAATTAGACATTAAAGTGCCAAAGAATTCAGCACCAGGTAGTTCGCTTAGACTATCCGGTAAAGGAATGCCTGATCCAGACAATGGCAGGATGGGTAATTTGTTTGTGGAACTAGTTGTAGTCCCACCAAAAGTAAGCGACAATTTTTTACAAGAATTACAACACATTATTAATAAGGAAAAGTAAATACTACTATGAGCGATATCGATACTATTATTTCAGATGCAGTACAAAAAGCAACAGAGAACAAGCACGAATATGTAACACTAGAGCATCTTATGTTTGCACTATTAGAGCATGATGCTGTTGTAGAAGTGCTGGATAAAATTGACTGTGATTATCTCACAGCAAAGGATGACCTAATTGAATACTTAGCGGACAACGAGTTCAACGGACTCACAGGCGAAGTAATATATGAGGGCAAGCCTAAGAAAACTGTGAGCATTGAACGTGTGTTACAACGTGCATTTGCTCAGGTAATATTTAGTGCAAGAGACCAAGTGTCTCCTGTGGATCTATTTATTAGTATTCTAAGTGAAGACAATACACATGCAAAGTATCTGTGTGAACTTAACGGTATCGAGCGACACAAAGTTGTAGAGTGGCTAACTAAAAATAGAACAGTAAGCGACACACTAAAGGAAGCAGAGGAGTTCTTAATTGACTTAAATGCCAAAGCGGCTGAAAGTGAGATTGATCCTTTGATTGGTAGACATGAAGAAGTAGACGACCTTGTACATATTTTAGCAAGACGTAAAAAGAACAATCCTATATTGATTGGTGAGCCAGGCACAGGTAAAACTGCTATTGCTGAAGGTCTAGCATTGAAGATTGTTGAAGGACAAGTACCTAATGCACTTAAAGAGAAAACAGTTTACAGTTTAGACATTGGTGGCTTACTTGCCGGTACTAGATACAGAGGAGACTTTGAAGAACGTATCAAAGTTGTACTGGACAGTCTAGAAGCAAATAAGAATGTAATATTGTTTATTGATGAGATACACATGATTATGGGTGCGGGTAGTGCCGGTAACAGTAGTGTAGATATTGCTAACCTTATGAAGCCGATACTAGGCAGAGGTAAACTATTAACAATTGGTGCAACAACCAGTGACGAGTATGCAACACACTTTGAAAAAGACAAAGCACTCATTAGAAGATTCCAACGTATTAATGTAGAACCCACAGATGTTCCAACTACAACATTGATTGTGAAAGGACTAAAGGATAACTTTGCTGAGTTCCACAAAGTTGAATACAGCGATGAACTGCTAGAGAAGTCAGTAGACCTAGCAGATAGATATGTTAAGAACAAATTCTTCCCTGACAAAGCAGTAGACGTAATGGATGCCGCCGGCGCAAGAGTAAAATTGCGTGGTGAGGAAGAAGTTAAAATGGATGATGTACTACATGTTATTGCAAAGATGAGTGGCATAGGCAAAGAAGTTATTGACGTTGACAGTACGGAAGGTTATAGAAGCCTTGACAAACGTATTAAGAACAAAGTGTACGGGCAAGACGATGCTATTGATCAAATTGTTGAAGCAATACTTGTTGCTAAGTCTGGACTCAGAGAGCCTAACAAGCCAATTGGATCATTCCTACTAGTAGGACCTACCGGTACAGGTAAAACTGAATCAGCAAAACAATTAGCAGAGCAACTAGAGAGCAAACTAATACGTTTTGATATGAGTGAGTATCAAGAACGTCATAGTGTAAGTAAACTTATTGGTGCCCCTCCTGGTTATGTAGGACATGCTGAAGGAAAAATGGGGCAAGGGCAACTGCTCACAAGTGTTGAAGAGCATCCTAATTGTGTATTGCTACTAGATGAGGTAGAGAAAGCCGCACCAGAAGTATTACAGATATTACTACAAGTTATGGATGATGGTAGACTAACAGGTGCTACAGGTAAAACAACAGACTTCACGAATGTTGTATTGCTAATGACATCCAACTTAGGAGCCGCTGATGCTGAGAAGTTAAAGATTGGCTTCGGGGATCAGAAGAAAAAGAACACAGACCTTAAAGCAGTTAACAGTTTCTTTACTCCAGAGTTTAGAAACAGAATCGACAGTGTTATTAAGTTTAATAAGTTGGGCGAGCCTGTTATTAGAAAGATTGTTAAACGTATCACAGACGAAACAAACGACCAATTGAAAGACAAAGGTATTGTACTGGAACTAAGCCCAGAAGCAACAGATCATTTTGTTACTGAAGGGTATGAACCTACTATGGGTGCAAGACCTTTAAAGAGATTATTTGAAACAGAACTTAAGAAGCCGTTGAGTAAGAGAATCTTATTCGAAGATTTGCGTAATTGTAAACTGATTGTAAACTATGCAGACGGGGAGATTAGTTTTGCAAATACTGAAACGTAAAGACTACAAAGACAAAAAAATAAAAGGCATTACCAAAGAGTTTTGGGGGACTTACCCATACAAAGTAAGCCTTGAAGGAAATAACGTTGAGATAACTGATCAAACCCTACAAACATATAAACCTATATGGGGTAAGATGTATCAATGGTTTCAGTACCCTGACGCACAAGCGGAACTTGGATCAGACGACGGTATCAGACGTGTATGGAACACAAAGTTTGTTAACTCGTTTACACGACATGCATACTTTGTAGAGAAAAGAGACCTGGATAATTTTTACAGTAAGTTCAGCGACTACATCATAGAAATACAAGGCCCTATTAGTAAAAAGCATGTCAATGCATTAGACTTAGTGCGTAACCAAAGTCGCTCTGATATAAAACAGAAAGTGATTAGAGATAGATTATACTACAGCAAGTTTGATTCTAAGTTAGAATTTCTTCCAAAGAAGGTTATGTATGCTTCTGCATACGGTATGCCAGGTGTGCCTTACGGCAACACGGGCTATAGACGAAACTATCAATTTGATAACGAACAATACCAAAAATTGATGACAGAATTGCAGACCTTTGTTAAAAACATTGTGGGTGAGGATGAATGCCATCTAGCATATAATAATGTTTATTTAGACAAGAACACAATAGAAGAAGTTGCTATGTATATGAAACTAAAATATGCTGATGTAAAAACTTATATTACAGAAATCGTAGTCATCAAAGAAATTGGAAATAGATAAATACAAGTATGACCATTAATAGAAAATCAATTTTAGTACAGAGCTCAACGGGCTCCACAATGAATGTTACCACAGATAAAGTAGAAGGCGACAGTTATTACGGATACTCAGACGGTACACATACGTTTGCTGTATCATACACTGCATTTAAAGGAAGAATTAGTATACAAGGCACACTATCACTAACACCCACAGATGCTGACTATTTTGACATACAAGTGCAAGGCGGTCTACCTGCAGTCCAGGGTGGATACAAGCAATTTCCAGTTTCCGGTACAGACGGATTTACTGGAGTAGAAGCATACACTGTTAGTGGTAACTTCACATACCTCAGAGTAAAAATGGACAGGTCTCATTTAGGTGATGGCACAACGTATACTAATGATTACGGTGCTATTAACTATATCAGGATGTCTGCATAAGCACAAAATTTGCCTAAAGTGATAAATACTGCTATATAGATAGCAGGATAACCATATGGCAATCACCACAAACGAAAGTGTACAGTTTATAATTAGCAACATAGCGGACAACCAAATTTTGGTTTACGATGCTAATGTGGGTGCTTTTGTAAATGAGACATCAGGTACCAGTGCTAATGTTGAAATAACAGGACAAGGCAGAAACATAGGTGCAACTGGTGTAGGACTATTTGCTCAGAATGATGGAGCATACCTAGAGTTTTATAAATTACAATCAGGTGCGAATACTACATTAAGTCTAAACGATAATGTACTAACAATTGATGCAGTAGTTGGCTCAGGTGCTTTACAAACAGGCACAGCGAATGCTAACACAGTACTTGTTACTGATGCAAATGGCAACATTGCAAATGGTTCAGACAGTTTAACATTTGATGGCACTACATTTAGTGTATTTGGTGCAAACAGTAACGTTACTTTTGCTGACGGTACAATTACAGCAAACAATTTAGTAACAACAAACTTATCCTTTGGTGCATTAACACTCCCAACAACTGACGGCACAGCAAATCAAATAATGGTTACTGATGGCAATGGTGCGTTGAGTTTTGTTAATAACACTGACATCACAAGCAAGTTAGACAGTGTAACATTTAATGCTCATGTAGCCCAAGCAATGTTCACTACAACTGATAATGCTCCTGCATTAGATGTTACATACGATTTAGGTAATACAACAAACAAGTATAGCCAAATATTCTCACAGTACTTTAGAGGTACAGCGGATATAGCCGTTAATGCACAAAACTTAGGTTCTATACCAGCGGCAAACTTTGCACTAGCGGCAGATGTATACACTTCAGCACAAGTTGATTCTGCTATTGCAAATGCAACAGGTGGCGGCGGTGCAACTTATCTAAGCAATATTAAATTAACAAATGGTACTACGAGCTATACAGACGCTAACGTAGACCTCAGAGGCGGTAACAATATAACAGTTACTCCAGATGTTAATGCTAAGACATTAACAATCGATGCTACGTTCCCTACAGTAAATGCTTTTACAAGAGTACAAGCAGAAGGCGATTCAGCAACGCAAATTATTCCAGAGTCCACAAACGATAGTTTAAACTTTGTTGGTGGAACAGGTATTAGTGTTTCTGCAAACCCAGGCAGTGACTCTATAACAATCACAGCAACAGGTGGTGCGGCGGCAAATATTGAAGGATCTAGTGTTGCAGACCTAAGCGACATTGGTTCAATAGCGTCCATTTCGAATGGACAAGCATTGATATGGAACTCAGCAAACAATAGATTTGAAGCAGGCACAGTTGGTGCAGGCGCAGGCAACAGTAATGTTGCATTAACAGATTTCAGTGTAACTACAGCAACACCAAGTGGTAGCGGTAGTTTAACATACGACAACGCAGGAGAGTTTACATTTACTCCTGCTGTTTCAAGTACACAATCATTAAGTTGGAACGCAGGTAATACTACATTAAGTATCAGCGGCGGTAACAGTGTTGATCTCAGCACTTTATTAGACGACTCTGACCAAACGTTAAGCATGGTAGGAAATGTTATAACGATTAGCGGTAGCAGTTCAACAGTAGATATAACGACAGCACTAGGTGGTGTAGCAGGCAATTACGATGATAGTAACGTTGCTACATACTTAAATGCTCAAGGATACAGCAACGTAGACAGTGATGCACAATCAATCACTATAAATGGTAACCTTATAAGTATTTCAGGAAATGCTTCGACAGTAGACTTAACGTCAGTTGCATATCATGATGCAAGAGTAACAGCCTTATTAGGTGCATTAGACGGAAGTATTATTCCAGATACTGATGAAGCCTATGACTTAGGTTCAAGCACAAACAAATTTAGAGATTTATATCTAAGCGGTAATACAATTACACTTGGTGCAACTACTATATCAGCACCAGCGGGTGGTTCTATTACGTTTGGTAATGCTACTATTCCAGTTGCAACATCAGGTAACATCATAGTAGAATCAGACTTAACAACTGCAAATACAAATATGCAGGCTTATGTAGATGGTCAGATTAATTTAATTAAAGGTGGTGCAAACGTAAACTTAGATAGTTTGGCAGAAGTAGCCAATGCACTAAACAACAGTAATACAGAATTAAGTACAGTTGCTTTCACAGGTAACTATACAGATTTACAAGGTAGACCAGATATAAGTGTGTCAGGCAGTAACTTTACATACGATGGTACTACATTAGATTTAAGCGGATTGGGAGCAACAGGACCACAGGGACCACAAGGAACAACTGGTGACACGGGTGCAACAGGACCTCAAGGACCGCAGGGTATACAGGGCGATGGTAATGCTGGAATTAGTTCAGCAACTATCAACTCTAACGAGTTAATACTAACACTAGCAGATTCAACTACAATAAATGCAGGTAATATTAGAGGACCAGTAGGCCCACAGGGTGCAACGGGTCCACAAGGTGATACTGGTACAACAGGTGACACTGGTGCTACAGGACCAACGGGTTCACAAGGTGTTGCAGGTACAGGCATTACATCTATATCATTGGTAGGTGGCAGTAACTTAGTATTAAACTATTCAAACAGTTCTACGCAAGACGTAGGAAATATACAAGGACCGCAGGGTGCTACTGGACCTCAGGGACCAGCTGGATCAAACGGAACTAATGGTAGTGATGGAGCCGACGGAGCAGATGGTGTACAACTTACAGACTTTAGTGTAAGTACAGGAAGTGCAAGTGGCAGTGGTTCATTATCATACGCAGGTGGTACTGGTGTATTTACATTTATACCACCAGACCTAAGTTCATTTATTACTAGCGAAACAGACAGCCAGGACTTAACACTAAGCGGTAATGTAATTAGTTTAACAGGACAATCAGGTAACGTTGACTTAACAACATTATTAGCAGGTGCCGGTGGCGGTAGTGGCGACATAGAAGGCGTCACAGCAGGAACAGGTATAAGTGGTGGCGGTACATCAGGTACTGTTACTGTAAACTTAGCAGATACAGGCGTTACTCCAGGCACATATGGTAGTAGCACACAGTCAGCAAGAATAACAGTTGACCAACAAGGTAGAATTACAGGTGTAAGCAATCAGGCTATCTCCGGAGGCGGAGGCGGCGGTGGAGGCGGCACCACATTTGAGTACTTTAAATTACATTATACTTCAGGCGGTGCAATTGATACAGCACAAGGCACTGGAGGTATTTCCAATATTAGTAGTAACATAGGCAACGTTACTGTAAATAACAGTGCGTCAAACAGTTGTGAGATTATAGTAGACTTTGGTGGAAACTATAATCATCCACCATTAGGAATTACAGCATACGGTTATAGCCAATCCACATCAGAGTATAACATTAAAGGCATGATACAAAGTGCGATCAACACAACATTGAAACTGGATGGTAGCAGTGATCCACATGGTAACTTGGGATCAGCGAACATCACTATGAGTTTGACGAGAAGTGAAACAGGTTCAAGCAGTGGCTTTGGTCAAAGTTCTCATGCTTGGATATACTTTACGATGGGATAGACTAAATGACTGAAACGATATATAGCAAAAGTGCAGAATCACAACTAGACGTTTACAAGCCAGCAAAGGTTTTACAAATTAGTTTTAGCTCTGCTTCAGGACACAAGAACTGGCCCCACAATGATGGAGAAGGTGATCCATGGTGGACTGGCTCAGGTGCCTCTAAGCCTTATCAATACGAAGTAACATTCACTGTAACAGAATACACGCATGGTTCTCATAAAACAAGAGAAGCAAGAAAGTATAATGGCATGGATGTTGGTGTAGGTGATTGGATTGCAGGATCACAGGACGGTAAATGCTTACAGATAGTAAGTGTGGAAAGTAAAAGTGCAGGATCTTGCACAGTGATAGCAGAAGATGTTGATAGATATAATGTGTTTAGAAGTAGCACAGGCTCACCTATATTCAGTGTACCAGGTACAGGCGTATTGTTTACACTAAACGGTGAAGGCTTACCAATGATAGATCCACTTCCAGCAAGTGTTGTAAGTTCAGACTTTTATCCAAACGTAACAAGTAGATTCCAATACTTAAATCCTATGGAACATTACAGACTTTCCAAGGACGCACATACATTTGCTAAAGGCGATGTTGTGGTAGTTACTGACACAGGTTCTTACGAGAAGGCTAACGGCAGTACAATAGCAAGAACGATTGGTGTTGTAAGTTATACTGGCCCAGGCCCTAATCAATTCAAAGTAAAACCTCAAAACCAAATAATAGATTTTAATCCAGCATTGCCAGGCACTGTTGGAGACTTTATATATGCAGACACTGATGGTGACTTAACAACCAATGACACAGGTAAAGTATTATTCTTAAAAATTAAAGATGCTGTGACCACAAAGGTTGTTAGTAATATAACAAATACAACAGGTACTGCAAACAGTATAATAGAAGTAAATGGTACTAACCTCACAATATCAGGTGGTAACACTTCTACATTAGTAAATGATTTCAACACAATAACCAGTAATACAAGTGTAGTAGCGGCAACAGAGCCAGTACCAGGCACAGTTGAAAGTGATAGTAGTGACTATAGTTATGGTATCCTAGGTGGATACATTCCATTTGCTGGAAACATTAATGGTGTTGCAGTTTCAGTTACAACAGCACCAAGTGGTAATGCGGCATACGGCGCCGGCATTGCTGATGCAACTGATATTAACAATGCTATTAACAACGCAAGTATACCTAATTTAACTTCAGAAGTATTAGGCACAGGTGCTATAAAACTAACTGAAGCGAATGGTAATGCAATATCAATTTCAAACACCACAAACGATGCGAACAGCAATGTTCCGTTTGCTGGTAACAACAGTGTAACAGGCTTACCTGCAAACACAAATGCTAGTACAGGTGTGTACTTGGCACTTAGCAGAACAGACGGCGGCGCAATTGATTTAGAAGACAAATCAGGTACTCCACAAGCAGACATGGGTATTACCAGTAAGCAGAATGGACAATTTCCATTAGGACTATACATAGAACATGGTGTTAAGAGTTCAGGCACAACTATTGTTGCAAACATTTCAGCAAGAGATAATCTTGCCTCACAGGCTGGTGACATGGCATACGTTACAGATGCTGGTAACAGTGAGTGGGGTTTGTTTGTGTATGACGGCAGTGCATGGGTTGAAGTTGGTAATCAGGACAGTGCGGCAACTGATGCTCAAACATTAACAGAACAATTTACTATGCCAGTAAGCGGTGGCTTTGGTGGAGTACAAACATTAACACTTGGTAATATATCTCCAGGTTCTAGAATTGTAGAAGTAACAGTTCAGGTAACTACACCGGTATCCAACTACAGTGGCACAGCGCCTAGCATTGATGTAGGCGATGTAAGTGACATTGATGCTTACATGACAGGTGATGAATCAGACTTAGCAGAGGTTGGTGTGTACACTGCATCACCTAATTACATATACCCAGCAACTCAAACAACGGACTTAGACCTCCGTGTCAAAATAACCCACAGTGGCGCCACTATAGGCGATGTTACTGTGAGTGTAACATACGTTTAATACTCAGATACGATAAATATGTGTAACAAGGAGAAGTGCTCCACACCTCTCTTTTGTTATATTATATATATATAATCCTATAGGAGTAACAAAATGGCGAATATTAAAAACTTTGGTATCAAAGGTATTGCGTCTGATGTACAATTAGGTAAAGGCGGAGGCTTCGTAGTATACGATAAATCCAATGGAAGATTCGAATTTAAAGACAGTGGTAGTGCATTAGAAAATGTACAATTCGCAACTGTTGAAGCAGGTACATGGAACGGTACCTCAATTGGAGTCGCATACGGTGGTACTGGTTTAACATCAGTAGCCCAAGATAAAATCCTTTACACAACTGGCGCAGACACTTTTGGTACAGCATCGATTACAGCGACAGGCTTATCGTTACTAGGTTCCGCAGACGCGGCGGCTGGTAGAACTACATTAGGCCTTGACAGTATGTCGACACAAGATAACACGGCAGTAGACATCGACGGTGGTGCTATTGACGGTGCGGTTATTGGTGCCAACACAGCGGCGGCAGGTAGTTTCACAACTATTAACGCTTCTGGTACAATTACTGGTAACGTAACAGGTGACTTAACAGGTACGGCGGATGACGCTGATGCATTGTCAAGTGCAGTTACAATTGGTTTATCCGGTGATGCAACAGGAACAGCAACATTTACAAGTGCTGGTGATACAGCAACAATCAGTACAACATTAGCAAGTGTTTATAGTGACGCGGCTTCAGTTGGTTCTAGTACTACAGTACCAGTTCTAACAATTGACGCAAAAGGTAGAATTACAGCGGCTAGTACAGCCTCTATCTCTACTGCATTAACAGTTGATGATGGTGCTTCAGGTTCAGAGACTGTATCATTAGGTACAGATGATTTAAAAATCGTTGGTACAACAAATGAAATTGAAACAGCAGTAACTAAATCAGGTACAGATGTTTCTTTAACAATTGGTTTACCAAATGACGTAACAATTGGTAATGACTTAACAGTTACTAATGATATGACAGTATCAGGAACATTTACATCGGATGATATTACATCTGCTACAGTTAGTGTTTCAGGTGATGCAATCATTACAGGTAACTTAACAGTTCAAGGTACAACAACTACTATTGAATCAGCAACTGTAACAACAGAAGATTCAATTATCCAAGCAAACAGCACAGGTGCAAATACTGATGCTGGTTTTGAAGCCAACACAGCAAGTGGTGTAAAACAGATTGTTTACACAGCAGTTGGAACAGAATGGGACTTTGGTGCAGAAGATGTTAAAACAACAGGTACTTTCAAAGGTGATGTAACTGGTGATATAACTGGTGACGTAACTGGTGATGTTACAGGTACAGTAAGTAGTATTGCTAACCATAACACTGATGCATTAGGTGAAGGTTCAAGTAACTTATACTTTACTAACACAAGAGCACAAGCGGCAATTACAGTAACAGACGCTGGCGGAGACGGAAGTCTTTCTTACAGTGGCGGAACACTTACTTATACTGGTCCTAGTGCGGCAGAAGTTAGAGCACACATTACTGGTGGAACAGGCGTAACTATTACTTCTGGTTCAGTAGCAATTGGACAGGCAGTTGGTACAACTGATAACGTATCATTTGGTACGGTAACAGCAGACCTAACTGGTGATGTAACTGGTGATGTAACTGGTAATGCAGACACAGCCACAGCATTAGCAACTGGTAGAACAATTGGTATGACAGGTGACGTAGCATGGACATCAGCAAGTTTTGATGGTTCAGGTAACGTAACTGGTACTTCAACTTTAGCAACTGTTTACAGTGATGCGGCTTCAGTTGGTTCAAGCACAAACATTCCAGTATTAACTATTGATGCTAAGGGTAGAGTAACAGCGGCAACAACAGCCACTATTGCAACATCTTTAACAATTCAATCAGATGACGCGGCAGATAACACTGTAGCATTAGCAACTGATAAGTTAAAACTATTAGGTGGTTTAAACATTACTTCAAGTAACTCAGCAGATGACGTTACTTTTGCAATGGATACTACACTAACTGGTATGACAGCGGCAACATTCAGTGGCCAAGTACAAGCAGGTACATTAGTAGGTGCTTTAACTGGTAACGTAACAGGTGATGTTGTTGGTGATTTAACTGGTGACGTAACTGGTAACGTAACAGGTGATGTAACTGGTGATGTAACTGGTGATGTAACTGGTAACTTAACTGGTGATGTAACTGGTAGTATTGCAGGAGCAACTGCTAATATGTCAGGTACAGTAACTGGTGGTACATTAACAGACGGAACTGCTTCATTAACAGGTGGTGCTCTTAGTGGTGTAACTACTATTGGTGCAACTGACTTAACACTAGCAGGTAACTTAGTTGTTAACGGTACAACTACAACTGTTTCTTCAACTAACACAACAATTTCTGACAAACTGTTAGAACTTGGTACTGGTTCAACTGGCTCAGCGTCAGGTGATGCAGGTATTGTTATTGAAAGAGGCAACGATGATAACGCATTCTTTGGTTGGGACGAAAGTGCTGATCAATTCCAGTTTGCAACAACAACTGCAACAGGTTCAAGCTCAGGTGATTTAACATTAACTGACGCTAACCTTAAAGCAGGTACTGTAACATTTGCAAGTTTAAGTGACGGTACAGTTACTTTAACTGCATTTACTACAGAAGGCACAGGAATTGGTGCAACTGATAATGACACAACAGTGCCAACATCAGCGGCAGTTAAAGACTATGTTGATACAGCAGTACAGGCAGTAGATGATACTGTCCTTAGAGCTACAATCGGTACTGGATCTAGTTCAGCCGCATTGGGCACTATGCCAAGTACAGCAGGAAGAACTTATATTGGTTCTAAAGTCACTCTTAAGGTTTCAACACCTTACAGTGGTGATGATGTTGACGGTATCGTAGTTAACGATGGTACAAACGACTTAATGGTAGCGGCTCAGAATGATCCTACTGTAACAGGCGTTTACATTGTAGACTTAGGTGCTGAAGCAATTGCCAGTGGTGCAAGTGTAACAGTAGGGTTTGTGAAAGCAGACGGTTCTACTGCATCTACACCAACAGCAGGCGCAGTAACGGCAACACTAGAATATCAATTCGTCTCATAAGACTTATTAATTCGAGGAAATACCCCTTAATTGGGGTATTTTTTTGGCTGAAATACCAGAAAAAGGTTGACTTACACCCCCGAAACCAGTATAATATATACTTATTAGGGCAAAAGGGAAACGGTAATATGGGATATTACACTCACACGCAAGACCCAATCGGATGTTTTACAGAGAAGGAAGTAGGCAACTACTTTGAATATTCAATGAATGACGATTCTATGGTGTTTTGTGAGGACTTCCCACACAAGATTTGGGTAGGTGACCAAATTGGCTCTCCCTATCGATACGGTCTAGTCAAAAAGACCGTGGCTTACATCTGTACAGACGAGGACGAGTTTGGTCTGCCTGTAGTAGAGAAGTGGCACTTAAAGAAAAACGTGGAATACATCAAATAATTATTGACATACTCCGCACCAGGTAGTATAATAGTTGGACTTTAAACAGTAAGGGGATTCAAAAGTGATAGTATTCGAAGGCGATTTTGTTCGACGGGGCGACGAGTGGTTCGAGGTAGTTGATATTGGTGCTATGGATATGGTCAAATTGTCAGACGGCAACTGGGCATTAGCATGTGAGACTGAGATTGACGAACTGCTATCTGCTAATGAGTATCACGCAATGATTGGCGGAGACATGGCATAATGGAATTGCATGTAACTGGTCCACGCGATGGCAAAGTAGACACAGGACTTGAAGCACTCGTCCATGTCGCTTGTAAGAACTTTGCTAAACAATTAGGTATATCTCGTCTTAAAACTGAGATCCAAGTTCGTATGCATCATGATTTGTTTGTTGCAGAAGGTTGTGAAGGACTATGCGAACCAGTCAGTAAGAGGTTGTTTATTTTAGATGTTGCACTGTATGGTAACTGGCTCAGCACACTAGCACATGAAATGGTTCATGTACGACAGTTTGCTAGGGGCGAACTGAACAGCACTTTGTCACAGTGGAAGAGTAATAAGTATTGTGATAACTTTGAGTATTGGGATCAGCCCTGGGAAAAAGAAGCCCGCAGGCTACAAGGTAAATTAGTTGAGGAGTTCGAAAAGAACCCATAAGAATATCTCCGCGTAGCTCAGCTGGATAGAGCAACGGCCTTCTAAGCCGTGGGTCAGAGGTTCGAATCCTCTCGCGGAGGCCAATTTAAAGGAAGTGTTATGAAAATTAATGTAGAAGAAGTTATCGAAAATGCTGACGGTAGTGCCACTATACAACTTGACCTTTGTAACGAAGCATTAAGTTCGTTATTGGAAATAGCAGTGGTAACAGCATTAAAGGAAGCAATTGATCGTAATCATGATTACGATCCTAATCAATTGGAATTATTTTAGCCCGGATGGTGGAATTGGTAGACACAAGGGACTTAAAATCCCTCGCTAGAAATAGCATGACGGTTCAAGTCCGTCTCCGGGTACCACATTCTGGTAAGGCTCTCCCAGGGTAAAAACAGAGAGCCCACACTTATAATAAGGATAGTAATGAATCGTCGGATAAGGAACTTGCAACGTATACAGTCACAAGGACGCAGAAGGACACAGTTTAATAATTTGTCCTACAAAGAGCAGTTTAAGGCTGAGGAATTGGAGTATGAACTTAGACACGAAGTAGAAGTTCATAAACCACAAAAGGACAAGAAGGACGAAACATAAGTAATAAATAGAGGGTAGACAAGGGCATGAAAAGGCGGTCCCGGAGTATGTTGGGGTCGTGAGGTGCAGTACATTCATTAGTACAACCAGATAAAACTGGTGCGGGGCCTTTTCAAACGAGACATATAGTCTCGGGCTTATAGCATAATTGGTTAATGCATCCGACTCATAATCGGCAGAGTCTAGGTTCAAGTCCTAGTAGGCCCACCAAACAATAGCTCAGTGGTATAATGGTATTACGGCGGTCTCCAAAACCGTAGATTGAGGTTCGATTCCTTACTGGGTTGCCAACAACGTGGAAAATAGAAGGATGGATAATACAACTGAAAACGAAATAAGTGAAGTAGTGCAGGAGCAATACAAAGACTCCACCATGGGCAGAGGTGCAAAACTTGCCATGGAACTTAATGCAGAGCGTAAGCGTCTTAAGAAAGAGATGGAAGAACTCCAACTTGAAGTAGATGACTTGAAGCCTGCTACACCCACAGGTACCGTAGACAGTTACGTCAAGTGGGTAGCAACCGTTTTTGGTGTAATTGGTGTATTTTTAATTAGTGCAGGGCTGGGAACATTAGGACAAATATGTTATCTAACAGCCGCAACTAGTTGGGTGTATGTAGGACATTGCTGGAACGATAAGGCAATTATGATAGGCAGTGCTATAAGTGGCACAGCGGTAATGATGAACTTAGTGGAGATGTTGATTACATGAGCTATATAATTTCTAATGCCTTAAGAACACCGGACGGTACGATTATTCGTAGCCGTCATAGGCACGACTATGTTACTTACACAGATGCAAATGGCAACGAGTATATGATTGACGGTGGACTAGACTATGTTCGCTGTAGTGCTTGGGGCGATGAAGAGCATTTGACAGTTACCCTTGAAGACCCGCATGAACTAGTGCGTGAAGAATGTGTTTGGGGTAGTTATGGTCCTAAGGGAGACCAACCTTTAACTTACAAAAAATTGTGTGATATGAGCGAGGCACACATTAATGCAGTACTAGAAAATGTACCTAGTATTAATACAGCAATCAAAACTGCTATGCAGAACGAATTGGGATATCGCAATGACAATGCCAAATGAAAGACGCAATGCTGTTAATTTTACAAGGCAGTTTCTTGTAGCCTTAATGGATCCTCAGAAGACACCTAGGGTTCCTATGGATGTTAGGCGAGAAGCTCGAAGATGTTTAAAACATTATCCTAGAGAGTATGATATGATACAAGCCGCTGATCAGGCACCAACTGTATTCGGAGAATGGAATAGTGGATTATAATCCAGACAACTGGGTAGTGTTAAAAATCAAGGAAGGCAAAGGCACATTCCCTTTCTACAAAGTTCTAGCAGGATGGAGTGGTGGTTACTTGGAGGGTGACAGTTGGCGAATGAATAGCGGTGTTACTGAAGTTAAAGAAGATGGTGACTACTATGAGTTCCATGGTGAAAGCGGGTCACTCTATAGATGTCACAAAGAAGGTTATGGTTTGCGTATGAATAACGCAGGTGTCTATAATCAGTTAAGAGAACAACAACAATTCAAAGGACAAGTATTCATGATGCCAGATGACACAGATTGGATGGAATTAGTATGAAGGTCAAAATAGGAAAGTATCCAGCACATCGCTGGTATCATAATTGGCTGTATAACACGTTCGGCTATTCAACAGATCAAGATGTGTCTGTTAAAATAGATAAGTGGGACACCTGGAGTATGGATCATACTCTAGCATATATTATTGTACCAATGCTCAAGCAACTCAAGGAGACCAAGCAAGGTTCTCCTTATGTGTACCCGGAGGATGTTCCTACTGAGTTGCGTCCTACTAAGAAAGAACTAACAGCATACACTAAAAATGGTGATACTGATAGCAAGTTCTTTGATCGGTGGGATTGGGTACTTGGTGAAATGATCTTTGCATTTGAGAGTAAACATGTTGACTGGGAAGAACAATTCTCCTCAGGCGAACATGATGTCCAATGGATTGAACGTGATAACGATATGTTTGAATGGGTTAAAGGACCTAACGATACATATGAAGTTGATTGGGATGGTCGTCAAGCATACCAGGATCGTATAAGCAACGGATTTAAACTTTTTGGCAAGTATTACGAAAATCTTTGGGATTAGAGCAGAAAAAGGTTGACTTCTACCAGAAAAACCGGTATAATATATACATATTAAACAATAAAGGAACGGGTATTATGAAGAAAACAGCAATATTTTTAGCTCTAGCAGGCACATTCGCAGTAACAGATGCTGTAGCAAGTACAACTGAAATGGTTGTTACTAGTGTACAGCCAATACAGAAGACTGTAACTAGGTACCAAGACGTACCATACAACGAGCAAGTTTGTTACAGAATGCAACGTAACTCAGACGGCTTACTTGAAAAAGTAGTTGACGGTGGATTTGGTTCTACTGAAGGACTAGTAGGCGGAGCAATTGGTTACGGTATTGGTAACGAAATAGGTGGCGGTTCAGGTAATGAGATTGCTAAGGTGTTAGGCACAATACTTGGAAACAAGATTGGTAATAACATTGCTAACAACAAACCATCTAGCCCACAGCAATGTGAAACTCGTACCACTTACAAGCGTGAGTCGTATAGAGAAACTATTATCACTGGCTATAAAGTAACAGGTGACTTATTCAGCAATGTCCACAGCGGCACTCAAGTAACTGTTGAAAGACCAATGAGCCCATCAATTGGATCTACAATTTACGTTAATTATAGGGTTTGGTAATGTCAGACGATAACGGTAAGATTCTACCCTTCCCGGGTAAAAAGAAGAAGGAGCCTGCAAAGGTTCCTTCCTTGATGAGTACAATGATTAATGATATGTTTGAATCATTTACTCCCGAACAAAAATCAGAATTCCAAGGATACATGACTACTAATCTTGAACTAAGGTTTAGTCTTACTGACGATAAGGAATCTTTCAAACTAGAAGAAATACCTATAATGGAAGACATTGACATTGATGTCAACCTAGAGGACATGGCAAAGATGATGAGTGATGTTGAGACCAAGAAGGATTTGGCATTCGAGTACATCAAACAAATCGAACTAGCCATGTTTGATGCTCATTTTGCCTATGATATGGGAACTTTAACTGAAATTACTAATAAATTACGAATTATTTGCACAAAGTTGCCACAAAAAGGTTGACTTTGCTCAGAAAAGACGTATAATAGTATATGTAGGTTGAGAAAATAAACAAATAAAGTTATTGGAGTAACGATATTATGGAAACATTACAAGCAAGAGCCAGCACCGTACAACCAATTGTTGAACGTGCAATGCAGGCAAAACGTCCTATCTTCCTTTGGGGAGCACCGGGCATTGGTAAATCAGAACTAGTTGAAGGCATTGTGGATAACTTGCCAGGCAACAATCTAATGATAGACATGCGTCTAGCACTTATGGAACCAACTGACCTTAGAGGTTATCCGTTCCGTAATCCAGAAACTAACCAAATGGAATGGGCACCAGCGGCTGACCTTCCTACTATGGAGCAGGCAGAACTTTACGATATGATTGTATTGTTCTTGGATGAGTTGAACTCAGCACCTCCTAGTGTACAGGCGGCGGCTTACCAGTTGATCCTAAATGGTCGAATTGGTCAGTATGAACTTCCTAAGAACGTTAGGATTGTAGCGGCTGGTAACCGTGAGACGGACAGAGGTGTTACTTATAGAATGCCTGCTCCGTTGGCTAACAGATTCCGACACATTAACATGGAAGTGAACTTTGAAGATTGGAGCATTTGGGCTACCGATAACAAGGTACACCAAGATGTTATTGGTTACTTAACATATTCAAAAGCAGACTTGTTCGACTTTGATCCTAAAACATCAAGTCAGTCGTTTGCTACACCTCGTTCATGGAACTTTGTGAGCGAGATACTTAACACTTCAGGCTTTGACACTGCACCAGACTACGAACAGAAAGTAGAGATTGCAGGTGCTATTGGTGAAGGCATGGCAATTAAGTTCTGTGAACACAGAAAGATTGCATCCAAACTGCCCAACCCAGAAGATGTACTCAATGGTCAAGTCAAGAAACTTGATATCAAAGAGAAGTCTGCTCAATACTCATTTGCTATTGGACTATGCTATGAACTAGCAGAGCTGGCAGAAGGTGATGCTGACAAGTTTGATAAGGGCGTTGATTACTTCTTCGACTTTATTATGGCAAACTTCGAGCCTGAGTTGGTTATCTTTAGTGCTAAGACAGTGCTTAGTGACCACGACATTGACATTAAGCCTCGTAAATTACAAGGCAAAAAGGAGTTTAAGGACCGCTACTGGAAGTATTTGTTCCCAGCGGCTTAACCAGAAAAAAACTGTTGCTGTATCCTACATCGTTACTCCTACAAGCAGTGACAAGTTTTACCCGCCCAAGCTCACAAGGCAAGGGCGGGTTTTTTATTTAATTTGGAGTAGAAAAAGGTTGACTTACACCTGGAATTCCGGTATAATATATACATAAATTGAGAAACGTAGGAGTTTACAATGGACACATTAGAAGCAAAACAACCAAAGATTAGCGGTACGCCTAGCGATACTGCTCACAAGGCTTTGGATAACATTCCAGAGTCCACTAAGACTAATGCTGAAATTGAGGACCGTTTGATTGCGGCTCGTATCAGTATGCTCTTACACTGTCCGTTCTATGGTACACTAGCATGTCGTTTAGAAATGCGTGATGCTACAGAATGGTGTCCAACTGCCGCTACTGATGGCAAATTCTTTTACTATAACAGAAACTTCGTAGATGCTCTTAGCAATGACGAACTAGTATTCCTTTGGGGACACGAAGTTGAGCATTGCGTTTATGACCACTTTGGTCGTAGGGGCGATAAGAATCCTATGTTATGGAACATTGCTAACGACTATGTGGTTAACATGGATCTTGTGGAAGGTAACGTTGGTGCAAAGATTCGTTTGGTAGATATTTGTTTTGATTACAAATACCGTAGCTGGACATCAGAAGAAGTTTACGAGGACTTGTTCAAGCAGGCTGAAGAGGAAGGACGTATTATTGATGTATCTACACTAGATGTACACTTGGACATGGCTGATGGTGATGACGAAGGTGCAGGTGCAGGCGAAGGTGATGCAGAAGATGGTGAGGGCAAAGGTCCTGCAAAATATACTGCTGAAGAAAAACGTCAGATTAAAGAACAATTTAAGAATGCTACAATGCAGGCGGCTAAAGCGGCTGGCAATGAAAAACTTCCTACTGGCATTAAGCGTCTTGTTAACGAGTTAGTTAATCCACAACTTAGTTGGAGAGAACTACTACCACAGCAGATACAGTCAGTCATCAGAAGTGACTACAGTTTTGCTACTCCTTCACGTAAAGGACAGGATCAAGGCTTTTACTTACCTGGCATGGAGCGAGATCAAACTATCGATATCGCAATTGCTATGGACACGTCAGGATCAATGAGTGACGAAATGGCTAGAGATATTCTTAGCGAAGTGAAAGGTTGTATGGATCAGTACAATGATTTCCGTATACATTTGTTCTGCTTTGATACTGAAGTACATAATCCACAGGTGTTTACAGAGCATAACATGGATGAGTTCATGGAGTACGAGCCAGGCGGCGGTGGCGGCACTGAGTTTGATTGTTGCTGGAACTACTTTAAAGAAGAAGGCATAGTGCCTAAGAAGTTTATTATGTTCACAGATGGTTACCCTTGGAACAGTTGGGGCGACGAGTCATACTGTGATACACTGTTTATTGTACATGGTGGAGGCTTTGGTGGTCAGATACCTGAGGCACCTTTTGGTATAACTGTACCTTACGAGAGAGATTCAAAATGAATGAACTAGCAAGTATGTGGGACGTCATAGTCCCTTTAGTAATAACAGGAATTTGTATTGGTATTGTATTCAGTATCGTTGCAGGTTCTATTAAAATTGGATTAAAACTAGCACCATGGATAGTTGTATTCAGTTTAGTAGTGTGGTGGTTCAATATATGATTAAGAGATATAACAAACTTACTGAAGCAGAATTCTTACTGCTCAAAGGCACAGACAAGTTAGCAGGTATGCTGTCCAACAAGTATGTAGTGGACAACTATGATGTGGTGCATTATCTAGAGCAACATGCTATGGGTCAATTTTGTGTAATAGTCAATCAGCGTGGGAAGTCTTGGATCATATACTTCGAACAATTAACTGACGTACTGTATGCTGAACAATTCTTTGCACCAAAACAACCGGAGGCACCACCCGTTCATACGATAAATATCGTTAATGAATAAACCAATATGGTCCTGCAATGAGTGGGATCCACTAAAAGAAGTTATCATTGGCACAGCCAAAGATGCTAACATTCCATCATGTGATCTCAGTCATCATGCGACTAACTATGCTAACCTAAGTGCTGAAGAATATGCACAAATGCCTAATGGTAGATACCCAGAGTATGTGTACGAAGAAGCAGAAGAGGACTTAGAAGGACTAGTCGGTATACTAGAACAGTTTGGAGTTAAGGTTCATAGACCCGATACAAGCGTCATAGACTTCACTAGCAACATATCAAATGGCTTGTGGGACTCTGCACAATACGAAGCATACTGCCCACGTGACAGCATAGCAGTGATAGGCGATACTATCATAGAAGGTGCTATGAGTTTGAGAGCTCGTTACCATGAGACATTCATGTTTAACGAACTATTTAAACAAAAGAGTATGCAAGGTGCTAGATGGTTACCTATGCCTAAGCCTATGTTACAAGATGATTTGTACAAGATACAACCTGGCAGAGACCCAAGTGTAAACAATAACGAACCTATCTTAGATCCTGCTAACCTAATTAAGTTGGGTTATGATATATTGTATTTGATATCTAATACAGGTAATGCTCAAGGTGCCCAATGGTTACGAAACACTTTAGGCTCTGACTTTAGAGTACATGAAATGCATGACTTGTATAGTTGGGCTCATGTGGACAGTACAATAATGCCACTTAGACCTGGACTGGTAGTGTTAAATGCTAGTAGGGTAGATGCAGACAAAGTACCTACTATATTTAAAAGTTGGGACAAGATTTGGTACACAGAAGAGATGTGTGTTGGTCAGACTTGCTTGGAAAATTATGCTCCAGCAAGTAGTTGGATCGGCATGAATGTTCTCAGTATTGATCCAGAACATGTATTGGTTCCTGATAACGAAGGACCTCTAATGGACGCGATGAAGAAGCACGGAGTAACCCCTATTCCGGTGCAGATGCGTCATATGAGAACACTAGCCGGTGGCCCACACTGTGTTAGTTGTGATTTAGTGCGTGATGGAAAGTTAGAATCATATTGACATTAGCAGTTGTTGATAGTATAATATACGCATAATTTAAGGAAAGTTACGATGAAATACTTAGTACTTGGAGACATCCATAATGAATACAAGATGTTCATGGATGCCGTCCTATTTGCTAGAGAGCGAAATCTTGAAATCATCAGTTTAGGTGATGTAGTTGATTACGGCAAACATGCCAAAAGCACTGTGCATTTGGCTAGAACTATTGCTGTGGCTGACGGTGCTAAATTCATCGAAGGCAACCACGACAACAAAATTGCACGTTACCTAAAAGGTCATAATGTAACTATCTCAGTTGGGATGGTGGAAACTATTGCTGATTTGGAAAGCGATGCTACTATGAAAAGTAATTTCGAATACCTACACCGTAACATGAAGTCTTATTTACAAGTCGGCGATACTTTTATGACACATGGTGCATTCGCCAAAGAGTTTTGGGATGGTGAAAGATCAAGCAAAGTCAAACGAGCATACTTGTACGGTGAAGTAGACCAGGACCTACCTATGATGGAATTCAGAGGAAACAAATACCCTCACAGAGTTTACGATTGGGTTGACCATGTACCTGAAGGTAAGACTGTAATAGTTGGGCATGACCGAACACCATTGTTGGCAGTACCACACTTTGAAAGTACAGATAATATTGTTACACATCACACTGGTGCATTGGGTGGCAAAATTATTTGGATTGACACAGGTGGTGGCAAAGGTGGGTTTGTAACTGGAGCCTTACTAGATGACGCAGGCAAGTTCATAGAAACCATGTCGTTTGAATAAACGGTTTTTGATCTAGGTCAAAACAATACCGTTTTTATCACTTTATAACATAACTATACTATAAATATTATGGTATTAAAACTATACTTTATATGGAGAAAGTAAAAATGAGCAAGAAGAAAGCAGAACAAGTATCAGAGAACGTTGAAGCGACAGCAGACGCTCCTGAAGTAACAGAACAAGAAGTTCAGACTTTAAGCCTAGCAGAACTAGATCAACTAGCACAAGTGATTGACCTAGCATCAAGCAGAGGGGCATTTAGAGGTGCTGAACTACAAACTGTTGGCGGACTATACAACAAACTAGTATCGTTCTTATCAATGGTTAAGGCACAACAAGAAGCCGCCAGTGAAGCACAAGACACTGAGGCTGAAGACGGAGAAGCGTAATGGCAAAGATGACAAAACATGTAGGCACATATGGCGAGAAGCCGTGTGTCGTTGTGTTCAGAGAATTACCTGAGGACAGCAATAATGCGTTAGTGATCCTAAGCGACTCCCTTGACGGACAATTACACGATGATATTATGGGTGTAGTTGATTCAATGGAGGCACAGGATAGCAATAACATTAGTGAAGTGTTCTTTAGACGTAGACTTACAGATGGAAGTAATATGTTAGAAGCACTACACACTAGAGGCAAACTAGTTAAAGCACCAGTAGACATGGTGAAACTTGTTCCAGTTCCTAATCAACCTGTTGAACTAGCAGAGATTAATAAGGAATTGAGAAAGATTTCAAATGAATCTAACCCACCTTTAAAGACAGATGAGCAACCTGCTATTAAACCAGGTAGTGCAGAAGTACCAGAAGGCGAAGACAAAGAACAAGTAGCAAACAATTTATTATCCCAGGCATCACTTCTAGAAGAAGATGCTAAGGCATTACTTACAGATGCTGACTTAAAGAGATCGCAGGCATATGAAATTGCACCAGATTTAAGACCTAAGAAAGGTCCAGGTAGACCATCAAAATCGTCTATCGATAAACTTTAAGATAAGTAACTAAGTATTGTAGGAGATAATATGTCGAATAATGACGTGAGGATAGTCTTGGTTGCTAAACACGGCAAGAATCAGGGCTTTGAAAATTTGCTTAAAGAAGTCTTCCCTAGCGAGATTCCTGTCGATATGATTGATAGTATTATAATCGAATTTAAGGATGGGAATAATGCTAAGTTAGACCATAGGGAATTATCCGATCCTTTACCTACGTCACCGGATAAAACATGGGCAACAATGATTAGTGCTTTCTCCAATGTGAAACAAATAAACATTATTGTCGATGTTCGAAAGGTCGAAAAAACTGTTGGTAACAATGTTGCTGACACTTTGGGAAAACATTTTGAATGATGAAGGTAGCAATAACGGGTCACAGTAGTGGTATTGGAGCAGAATTACTTTCTGTAATTGAGCTCACCGAACCTACATGGGAAGTCAAAGGCTTCTCTAAGGCAAACGGACACAATATAGCAACCAATGATGGTGAGGATATTGTACAAGAGATACTAGACTATGACCCCGATGTGTTTTTCAACAACGCCTACTATCCAAAGATACAAAACAAAATACTAAAAAAACTATACGAAGCCTGGAGTGATAAGGAAAAGATTATTATCAACACAGGGTCTATTAGTGGATATCTAAAAGACATATTGCTTGATAGTGAAAGCGACTATGTTAATGATAAAAAGGATCTAGCAGACTTTTGTATACGGAACAGTTTCAACTATCCTTGGTCTAACAAAACTAGACTACACAACATAAGTTTTGGATTTGTAGAGACACCTTTACTGACCAAGACAGTCAAACCTGTAAACACAGCCAACTTAATTCCTATAGAAGAATCAGCATTACTAATGATTGATATGATTGAAAAGAAAGACTACTATGTTGTTGAACAAGTTATCAATTGTGCTTTTGACAGTGATGCAGAAATGCTAACACACTTCAACATAGCAACTCGTAATATGTTAAAGCATGTTGCACGTTCAAACAGAAGTAATTAAGTTATACATCCAACCAAGTAAAACACCACTGAACACTAAAGCAAGTACACATGCAATCACATCCGTCCAAAATGCTTTAGACTCTGCGTCACGAGCCGCTTGTCTTATCCTAGCGGCTTGTATGTTTCTACGTTCTCTCATCATGTCCTCATAAAAACCTACTTGTCCTGAGTACAATAAAAACTCTCTAAGTTCCTTTTCCAGTGCCGCCATTTTATGTTTTGCGGCTGTTATTTCTAATGCCTGTGCTTCTACACTGCTACCACTAAATAACTTTTTAACTAATGGTTGATTATTACCGTACTGACTTGCCTTTGATATTTCATCCTTAGCATCAAAAAACTTACCGAAGTAACCTGCGACATCTTCTACTTCACGACCCATCTCAACTGCTTTTTTGATCCCACCGAAGGCGGCATTGGCTAGGCTGATTGCCCCTGCTATCTCTATCATTGTGTCTCCTACGACCGATTGACCTACAACACTATTTACCTAAAGTTCTTGACATCTACAGCATATGAAACTATAATGTATACTTAAATAGAGGTAAGAATGAAGAAGACAATAGTAACAGATATAGACGGAGTAGTGTTAGACTGGGAAGAAGGGTTTAGCATTTGGATGGAACACCATGGACACAAGAAAGTAGAAGGCTACCAGTTCATGTACAAAATCGGAGATAGGTACGGCATCTCCAACAATCAAGGGCATAAGTTAATCAAGACTTTCAATGAGAGTGCGGCAATAGGATTCCTTCCTCCACTCAGAGATGCTCAGTACTTTGTTAAGAAGTTGCATGAGCAACACCAATACGACTTTGTTGCTCTAACTAGCCTTAGCCTAGACAAACATGCCCAAGCATTAAGGGAAAGAAACCTTAAGAAGCTCATGGGTACTGCATTCAGCAGGGTAATCTGCTTAGATACAGGTGCTGATAAGGACGAAGCATTAGCCAGACTAGCACAGAAATACAAGGGCTGTTATTGGGTCGAGGACAAGCCAGAGAACCTTACAGCGGGGTCTAAGGCCGGTTTCCAGGGCATTTTAATGGAGCATGGCCACAACATGAACGCTGAACACGACGGAATTGTAGTAAAGAATTGGGAAGAAATTTACAATATCGTTACAAAACAAGCAGTTACACCACCATATACCAGGTAGTTTTCTTCCAAAAAAGGTTGACTTCTACCAGAAAAACCGGTATAATATATACATATTAAACAATAAAGGAACGAGAATTATGTCATTACAAGAAATCAAATTAGCAATTCGCAACGGAAACTTCAGTTTATCAGAGTTAAATGAACTCAGTGCTTACACTCAAACAATCAAGACCAGAACCGCAAAAGATTCAATCAAGGTCGGTGATAAGGTGTTTGTAGTTCAAAAAACCAAAAGAACTTTAGGTACTGTTACCAAAGTAAACATTAAGAAGGCTATTGTGGAATTACCACAAGGTCGTTACAATGTTCCACTTTCAATGATTGAGGCGGCTTAAACAATGAAGAAGATGTATACTGGTGCTGAAGTAATTGCGTATGCTGTTGCAGTCGATGAATACCAAGGCGAGAAGTATGTCAAGTCTCATGAAGTAGACAAAGAGAAAGGCATTGAGTCCAACTTCAAACTTATGCTTGAAGCAATGCATAATCCAGAGACGGCACGAGTTAAACTAGAGCCAGCTCACACAGAGCAGGCGACTGTTATCGTTGACTACTTTGAAGGATTAGTATTCAAAGCAATGCAACGTAAACTTAGTGATTTCGAAACTAAGATCACTGAGCTAATCAAAGCCGATGATATCAACATCAACGGCAGAGATACTAGGCTACCTATCGTAGGTAGTTTGCCTGGAGTATATCGTAACAACTTAACGCATGATACTTGGAGTGAGCAAGAACGTGCTCTTAGAAAGACATCCGAGTATGTAGGTGAGGTTGGTAAACGTTCTGAATTCTCAGGCACTATTGCTATGTCTAGGTACATGAATAGGACTCACAGTATGTTGGTTTCTGTTCTCACAGAAGATCAGAACATCATCAAGTTCTTTTATGACTTGTACCGTGGTGCAGACAAGAAGGACTTTGCTAAAGGTACTGAGCTTACTTTCACTGCTTCTGTTAAAAAGCAGGAAGTATCTAAGTTCAGCAAGTGTAAAGAGACCTTTGTTAATAGGGTGACACTGCCTAAAGAAGATAAATAGTATTATAACTTTAGAACTAGACTTAATGTCTAGATCAGTTTTAAACTGAATCGGAGTATAATATATGGCAGTCTTTATGAATGCCAAGGGTACCACTAATGCGACTTACCAGATAGGTAAGCGAGGTGGTAAAATCTTTGGCGGAGTATCTACACCAACTGCATCTGAGGTATCCACAGGTGACGTTTGGTTAGACAAATCAAATACAGAAACTAAAATAGCAATAGTCACTGGTGACTCTGTTGCTTGGAATAACATCCTAACAGCAGGATCTACTGCTGACAATCTGCCCGAAGGTTCAACAAACTTATATTATACTACCGCAAGAGCAAATGCCGCCATTGATGCCAAGTTGGCAACAGATATAGTTATAGGCGGTAACTTAACAGTTAGTGGTACTACAACCACAATCAATACAGAAACATTAAACATAGAGGATAATATACTAGTCCTTAATAGTGGTTTCACTGGGGCAGACAATACTGTTGATGCAGGTTTTGAAGTCAACAGAGGCAGTGAAACTAACGTTACATTATTATGGGACGAAAGCGAAGGCGAATGGACTTATGGTTCAGAAACTGTAAGAGCAGGATCTTTCATAGGAGAGTTGAGTGGTGACGTTGTTGGTTCTATTAGACCAAACGGCGTACAAAATAATGTAACAGTAAGTGGTAACTTAGTAACAACTGGTGCCAATGTTATTGGATTAAGTACTAGTAGTGTATCCGAAGGTAGTAATCAATATTATACAGATACAAGAGCAAGAGCATCGATTAGTGCAACTGGCACAGGGCTAACGTACAATAACAGCACAGGTGTTATCAGTTACAGTATGCCTAACTTAACAGTTAGTGACTTTGCTCTAACGGCATACAATGCCACAAATGATGTATGGGATGATGACGATAGCACGTTTGCTACAACGGGCAGAATCACAGACATGATTGGCACAGAGATTGCCAATGCAACTACTGTTGTTCATACTACAGGTAATGAAACTGTAGCAGGTGTTAAGACATTTAGTTCAGCAATAGTCGGTAACTTAACTGGTGATGTTACAGGTGACTTAACTGGTGATGTTACAGGCACAGTCAGTGACATATCAAATCATGATACTGATACATTAACAGAAGGTTCAAGCAATTTATATTACACTAACCCAAGAGCAAGAGCGGCAGTTAGTGTTACAGATGCATCAGGTCAACTAGCATACAATAGTAGTACTGGTGTTATATCATTTACTAGTGCAGGTGTTAGTGCGGCAGGCAGTACAACACAGGTACAATTTAATAACAGTGGATCATTAAGTGCTGATGCTGGATTTACTTTTGCTAGTGACACAGTCACAGTGGGAGAGACAAAGAGCATAGCATTTAGTACGTTCACAAACTACGATGCAATTATTACATCTGCAGACTATGGTAGTGACTTAGGTAGCATTACTTCAGCCACTGACGCAAAAGTTGATCAAGGCTTCCTAGTTGAAGATAACGGCTTACCAGTGTTCCCAAGTTACAATGTAGCAACATTACCTAGCAGTTCTCCTGCAGGAGCAATGGTGTTTGTACCTAATGAGACTGGCGGTGCAGTGATGTGTTTCTTTGATGGAACTAATTGGCGTCGAATGACTGACAGAGCTATCGCTAGTTAAACCTTCCAACGTAGCATTAAACTTCTTCTTTCACCATCTTCAGGCAGTATAGTAGGCGCTCTATGCCAACTATCAGGCGTATTGATTGTGACCATCATACAGTTAGGATAGAAAGGTACACGTCTTACCATTTCAAAATTATTATTATCGGGGTCGATAACAGCATGTGGGTAGGGTAGTCCTTCATCTTGATGAGTTTCTGCTTCCAAATCATCGCCTGCATATCTGTACAGTTCTGTGCCTAGATGCTTTTGGGTAAGGTCATCAGGCAAGTATATTTGTCCACTTATAGCAATAGGGGTATCAAAAAACAAATCAGTGTGTATATCCTGTATCTCTAAATCTGAATTGTCTACCCAAAAGTTTGATGTTGCAGGAACATCCTGTGTAGGTTTGGGTCCTAAGAAATCGCTAAACTTGTTAGCAAGTAGTTTAAACATCTTACTAGTAAATTGTTCGAACTCTGGACTATATTGATTAAATGTATATTCTTTCCTTCCATATTCGTGATGATAATTTAGCGGCTCAAGTGTTTCGAATCCTTGAACTGTTCTATAGAAGTCTGGAGTGAATACTTCTGTGATATACATATGAGGCCACGGATCTAATAACAGTTGAGTATCATTGATACGTTGCTCTATGTGACTATATTGTTTTATAATATCCGTAAACATGATTCCTCGTCATTGGTTTGTCTAGTATTGGACTACTATGCCAACTGTGCTTTGTCCTAGGCATAAAGTAAATAGTGTTTGCTATAAAAGGTATTTGGTCTATGAGGGTGCAGTTTTCTCTTATTAAACTTACATCTAAGTCATCTGGTATTTCATCTGGAGTCCAAAATTGTGTACCGTATTCTTTAATGCTATCATCTTGCGGTAAGTATAAACCGAACGTTATGTTGAACTGGTCGTAATCAACATGTACATCATTTATAGTAAACTGTTCACTGTCTTGCCACATCCATGCACTTGCTTCGTAATCAGATTCTAATGCAAACTTATCTGCAATAGCACACTTGATGTACTCGTCGTTGATTACTTTATCAAACAAAGATTGATATACAGTGTTGCAGTCTATATCTTGCTGTAGTCTGCCTTGTACATCTATAGTGTACATATCCGTAGGCCAACTGTCTAATACAAATGTAAGTAAGTCCGGGTGTAGGAAGTTATCAATAATAAGTTTATGGTTTTTAATTTGTGCATCGACTATGCGTTGTAGACTGTATTCAGTCCATTTATGTAGTTCAAAGTCATCTATGCTTTCAACCATACCACCTTCAAGTAGTATTGGCAGTCTTGGAAACCAACTTTGTACATCTGTGAGACCATGCTCACAACTATTCATTAGTCCGCATACTTTACATTTGATACGTGGGAAATCTGGATTGTACTCAGATGGGTGGAAAGGTATTCCGTGTTTGTCTCTAGCCATTAAACCTCTATTGATGCTTCAAATGTAAATGGGTCTTGATCCGGGAATTCTTCTACAAGTTGGTCAGAGATACTATTACCTTCTTCTTCGGTAATTTCCTCGTCTAAAATAATTTCGTGTATAAAGATAGCACCATCGTTATCTTCCTCTTGGTAGATCAGGACATCAACTTCTACTCGTTCTCTATTTTCGATGTCTAGTCCTGTAACTATCTTTGAAGGAACAACACTCTGTACGATGTCGAAAAACTCGATTACATCATAGTCATCTAATTCTTCTCTAGTGTTAAATCTTACAAAATGTTTTACAAACATATTATTCCTTAATCTCCGCCTTTATTTTTACTTGTGCCTGCGTATAATCCGAACCATGCCGCTCCAGCACCTACGATAATACTTATCAATCCTGACTGCTCAAGGCTTGGACTTTCGAGTGACATGAACCATATGGTTGAGTAATACAATAAGAATATGTACACACTCAAAAATGCTCTTGGGAATATTCTCCAAGCATCTACGGCTTGTGCTAAATAAATCCACTTCTGCCATGGGTTTTGACTACTATCAACCTGCTTTGTGTCTACTTCTAGTTCGATCTGTATAGTCTTTTTTTCTATATCCGACATTCGTTTCTCCTAAAAATTTGTGTCTATACTGTATTTATCATTGACATTGCCTAAATAAGCATGTATAATACTTGCTTGTACATAAATATTTTCACAGACACAGAGGACAACATGGCATTTAATAAGACATTCAATTCAGAAGAAGTCGCAAGACTTAAAAGAGTTATCCAAGAAGGCGATCAAGTACTTTACGAAGTAGATGCATTAACAGTAGGACTAAGAGAGACTGTTAAAGCAATTGCAGAAGAAATGGATATCAAACCCGCAATTCTAAACAAGGCAATCAAGGTAGCACACAAGGCTAGTTTCGGTGATGAAAGTGATAAGTTCGATGAACTTGAAACAATCTTAGCCGCTGTTGGCAAAGACAATCTATAAGAAGGACAGTTAATGAGTTATGTTGATGCATGGCACGACCGGACTCGAGACATTGTTCATGTCTCTGAGCGAGTTAGTGGTAAAAGAGTTTTAGTTACACACAAACCTATATACAATTTTTACTACAAAGATCCTAAAGGCACTGCAAGAAGTGTTTATGGCGATCCATTGACTGAAGTAAAATGTGCTAACAACAAAGACTTTAAGAAGAACTGTGCTATTAATAGACAGCATGGCTTGTTCGAGTCTGACATTAAGCCTTTAAACAAGACACTTGCTAAACACTATGAACGTGTTGAACAGCCTAAACTACACACAGCATTTTATGACATTGAGGTAGACTTCGATCCTACTAGAGGTTTTAGTAGTCCAGAGGATGCCTTTATGCCTATCACTGCTATCGGTGTGTACTTAGACTGGCTAGACACAATGGTATGTTTGGCTGTTCCGCCTAAGACATTAACAATGGAACAAGCAGAAAGCATGGCAAAGAGTATGCCTGAAGTGATTCTATTTAAAGACGAAGGCGAGATGCTTAAAGTATTCTTGCAGTTGATAGATGATGCAGACATCATTAGTGGTTGGAACAGTGAAGGTTATGATATTCCTTATACAGTCAATAGAATTGTTAAGGTGCTTGGTAAAGCAGAGACTCGTAAGATGTGCTTATGGGATCAATTCCCTAAGCCAAGAACATATGATAACTTCGGCAGTGAGAGACAAAGTTATGACCTTATTGGTCGTGTACATTTGGATTACATGCAACTGTATAGAAAGTTTAATTATGAAGAACGTCACAGTTACAGACTAGACTTTATTGGTGAAGTAGAACTAGGTGAGAAGAAGGTAGCATACGAAGGCTCACTGGACAGACTTTACAATCATGACTTTGCTAAGTTCTTAGAATACAACATACAAGACGTTATGTTGATTGCAAACATGGACAAGAAGTTACAGTTCATTGACCTTGCTAATACTATTGCACATGACAACACTGTACTATTGTTTACCACAATGGGTGCTGTGGCAACTACTGAACAAGCAATTATTAACGAAGCACACAGACGTGGCGTAGTAGTTCCTGACAGACCTAGACAAAGCAAGGATAAGGTTAACACACAGGCGGCAGGTGCCTATGTTGCTTTCCCAAAGAAAGGATATCATGATTGGATAGGCAGTATGGATATCAACTCCCTATACCCCAGTGTGATTAGATCCTTAAACATGGGACAGGAAACAGTAGTAGGACAAATTAGACCAGACTTCACAGACGAAGAAATTGACAGCAAGATGAAACTTGAGAAGAGTTCATTTGCTGATGCTTGGTTAGGTAAGTTTGGTACTAACGAATATGAAAATGTAATGTCTAAAGACGTCAATCAAAAGATGACATTGGATATGGAAGACGGTACCACAGTAGAAGTTACTGGTGCAGATGTCTACACATTAGTATTTGATAGTGGTCAACCTTGGTGCATTAGTGCTAATGGCACACTGTTTAAAACAGATGTACAAGCAATTGTGCCTGGCTTACTAGAGCGTTGGTATGCAGAGCGTCAAGACTTACAGGCTAAAAAGAAGAAAGCAACGGACCCAGAACAGATTGCGTTTTGGGATAAGAGACAGTTGGTTAAGAAGATTAATTTGAACTCGCTTTACGGAGCGATTCTAAATCCAGGATGTAGATTCTTTGACAAGAGAATTGGACAAAGTACTACACTAACTGGTAGGCGAATCACTCGCCACATGGGAGCAAAGGTTAATGAAATGCTCACAGGAAATTACGACCATACAGGCGACACAATGATCTACGGTGACACTGACTCTGTGTACTTTACCGCAACTCCAGCCTTGCCAGAGGATATGGAATTAGATATGGATGGAGCAATTAAACTGTATGATCGTATTAGTGACCAAGTATCTGATACGTTCCCCAAATACATGATGGAGGACTTTGGTTGCACACATGATAGAGGTGCAATCATTAAAGCAGGTAGAGAAGTAGTTGGTAGGTCCGGCGTGTTTATCACTAAGAAGCGTTATGCAATTATGTGTTTAGACATTGAAGGCTATCAGCCTGAGGGTGGTAAACTAAAAGTTATGGGAATGGATATCAAGCGAAGCGATACTCCAGAGTTCATACAAGACTTTTTAGAGGAATGCCTAAGCGATGCACTAAATGGTAGCACAGAAGATGATGTTATTGCTAAGATTAAAGACTTCAAAGAAATGTTTAAGTCGTTAGAGCCTTGGAAGAAAGGTATGCCTAAACGTGCTAATAACATTACCAACTATACCAAGAAGTATAACAAACAAATAAAAGGACCCGATGCTAACATGAGGTTATATAAACTTGAAAAGTTAGCAGAGGAGTCAGAGAATAAAATGATTCCAGGTCATGTTAGGGCGGCTATTAATTGGAATAACTTAAAGTTTGCCAACAGCGACAACTATAGTTTAACTATTATGGATGGTGCTAAGGTTGTGGTGTGTAGGCTTAGAAACAATCCTATGAACTATACTAGTATTGCATATCCAACTGACGAACTTAACTTACCACAATGGTTTAAGGACTTGCCGTTTGATGAAGATGCAATGGAAGGTGCAGTACTGGACAAAAAGATGCAAAATGTATTAGGCGTAATGGGTTGGGACTTATCTAGAGCTAACAATAGTGAAGTGATGGATGCGTTCTTTGAATTTTAATCGAAAAAAATGGATAGATTTATCTTGACTTTTCTAAATAGTAGTAGTATAATAAATGAAACAAGTTTCTTATGGAGGAAATAATGAGTAATAATTATATCAAGGACACACTAAAAGATGTTATTAGGCATACACATGACCTAGGCATTTTTGAAATGGTCAAAATTAAAGGCACAACAACTCAGACTGAGATTGAGACAGTTGATGCAGACAAGACAGTTATTGTTAAAGGTACATCTAACGATCCTGTGGCTGACTTTGCAGATGCAACAGTTGGATTAAGCAGGATGGGTGTATTGAAAAGTTTCTTACAGTATCCAGGATATGATACTGACGGAGCAACAGTGCAAGTAAACACACAGGAAAGGAATGGCGAGCAAGTTCCTACTGAAGTGCAATTTGTAAGTGAAGATGGTGGCGATGCACATTATAGATTTATGTTAGCAGACGTTATTAACCAGCAACTTAAAGAGATTAAGTTTAAGGGTGCTGAGTTTGATGTAACAATCAGTCCAGGCATTGAGCCTATGAAAAACCTTGCATACTTTACAGGTGCGTTAGCGGCTTACGAGCCTAACTTTATGCCTAAGACAGAAGCAGGAGCATTGTATTTTTACATTGGTGGACAAGGTAGCGATAGAACTAAGGTCCTCATTGACAACAATGTTGAAGGCGAGATTACAACAGAATGGAATTGGCCTTTAGACATCGTGTTAAAGATTCTTAGACTAGGCAACAGTGCTATGGTCGATATGAGTTTCAATAACCAAGGTCTGTTACAGATTACTGTGGACAGCGGCATGAGTAAGTTTACATACTTATTACCTGCAAGGAGTTAAGATGAGAGATCTATCCTCCAAACACAGCGATTACGCAACTTTCCTCCCGGCTATTAGTGGCTTTATGACAGAGCTACTAGGCAGATGTAAAAGCGTGGATGGATATATTCCGGATGGTCGAATACCTAAAGGCTTTGAACATGGCTTTGAAGGTATGAACTTCTTAGACAAAGAGAAAGGTTATTACTACTATAACAAAGGATTGTATAGTGCCGGTCATGCTTACTTGGACATAGAAAAAAGTAAGGTAATGGAACACATTGTACAATGCAGAGACAGAACTAACACAACTATTGTAGGAGACTCAGGTGGTTTCCAGATAGGTAAGGGTGTTATTAAGTTTGACTGGGAAAACTTCTTTGAGAAGCCAGGTGATGTCGGATACAAAGGTGATGCTGACAAAGTTAGGGGCAAGATTCTTAACTGGTTAGAACACACAGCAGACTGGAGTATGACGTTTGATGTTCCTAGTTGGGCATGTAAACCAGGCTTTAAAGAAAAGACTGGGCTACAGAACTTTGATGAGTGCTTGAAGTGTACAGCATATAACCTAGACTGGTTTATGGATCACAGGCAAGGCAAGACAAAGTTCTTGAATGTACTGCAAGGAACCTATTGGGAAGATGCAGAAGAATGGTATCAGAAAGTTAAGGACTACGACACAGAAGGATGGGGCATGGGTGGTAACAATATCCGCGACATGCACATGGCACTGAAACGTATTATCACTTTGCGTGATGATAACAAATTACAAGACAGAGACTGGATTCACTTCTTGGGTACAAGTAAACTAGAGTGGGCAGTCATGCTTACTAGTGTACAGCGACAACTTAGAGAGCATGTTAATCCAAACATCACTGTTAGTTTTGACTGTGCTAGTCCATACATTAGTAGTGCTAATGGATTAGTGTACACAAGAAACAAAATTACTAGCGAACAAATGAGTTACATAATGGAGAAGTGTTTCGATAACAAAGCGAACTCACACTTTAGTCCAGGTAACTTGTCTGCTAATCCTTTCCCTTGGGAGAGTGAGATCGGTAGTAGACTTGTAACAGGTGATGTTAATTGGTATGCACCAGGTATGTTAAACAAGATCAACAAGGAAGGTAAAACTTCTTGGGACAGTTTTACATATGGTATGCTAATGGCACACAATGTTTACATGCATATTAGAGCAGTACAAGAAGCAAACAGCCTAGCAACTATTGAGTTTGAGAACTATAAGTTGGATTGGAGAAACTGGCAGAAGAAGGGTAAGAAACTTAATCAAGAAAGTTTATACACTCCTAGAAACTTGCTAATGTTTAATACGTTTGTTGAAGAGTTGTTCCAAAGCGACAATCCTCACCAACTATTAGATGATGCACATGAGTTCCTAGATGATGTTAGCAATAACAAACACAAAGATGCTGACACTATGTTCCAGGCTAAGCCTTCAAGTATGTTCTTTGATGATGAAGTAGAACAACAAGTAGAGGAAGAGTTTGATGCTATCCAAGAAGAAGCATTAAACGATTTAGTGGACGAACTGTAATGGTTGAATGGGTTAACAACAATGGTAAACGTGCCTTACTTATAGGCGTAGGAGGTATAGGTAGCAATGTATACCTTACTGAACTACAGAAGTATGGCTATGATGTAACAACTGTTGACAACACAAACCCAGCAGACCATACAAGCATTGACACAGTACAAGGTGTATTTGATGTTGCAGTGATATGTGTGCCTAACTTTTTGCACACTTACTTTGCAGATGAATGTGCATCTTTTTGTAAAGTTATTTTCATTGAGAAGCCTGGCTTGCCTAGTGCTGACCAATGGAATGCTTTATGTGACAAGCACCCGCACACTAAGTTTATTATGTGTAAGAACAATATGTACAGAGATACATATGGTTTCTTAGATAATGTCTCACAGATAGAAGACATAACAAGCATTAAGATTAATTGGCTTAACAAGAACAGAGTACCTAATCCAGGCTACTGGAGTACAAACAGAAAGCAGTCGTGGGGAGGAGTTGCATTAGATTTGTTCCCACACTTGTATTGTCAAATGATTAGACACTTTGGTAAGATACCACAGTTCACAAGAGTTAATCACTTAATGATGCAGAAGTGGACACTAGAAGACTTAACCGGTTCTGACTATGGTGCTGTTAATGTAGATGGTGTGTATGATGTATGTGACTATGCCACAGAGAAATGGTTACTTAACGATAAAACAATAGTAGAAGTAAGTGCTAGTTGGAAAGAAGGTATTGATGATCAAAGCATTGTAGTGCAAACAACAGACAGTTCTTATAAGTGGGACTTCGGTTTATGTCCTGCAGAAGCATATGGCACAATGATTGAAGAAGGTCAAACAGATGATTATGATGTACACAGAAACATTGACACATGGATACACAAACACTTAGAGGTTTATCATGAAGGTTAAACTACTATACACCACAGGCAACAAAGATATTATCGAAGAGATATGGGATAAGCCTGAGCCAGCAAACAATGAGATCGAAGTACAAAGTATAATAACAGGTATTTGTAGCAGTGACGTTGCTATGTATAACGGTACGTTTACTACACTACCTAAGGTCATACAAGGACATGAGTGTGTAGGACGGGTAACTAAGTTAGGTGCAGATGCAGGTAAAGACATTAAAGTAGGCGACTATGTTGCTACTAGAGGCGAGCCGGGCTTTGCAGACTACTACAATACTCCAGTCGGAAATTTTGTTAGAGTTCCCAAGCCAGATCCTAAATACATACTAGAGCCAGTTGCATGTGGAATAAACATTGCTAAGTGCATTATGGAAGGAGACTTGAACAAGAGTATTGCTATAATAGGCACAGGATTTCTTGCAAGAGTAATATATGAATACTTGTCGTACAATGGCTACAAAGACTTTACAGTGTATGGCAGTGGCTTTAAAGACTATTGGAGTAGTGCTAAAGGTGTAGAGTATTATCCTAACAAGGCACATCACTTAGATACACATAAACGTAGAACAGGGTTTGATTACTTCATAGACTTAACTAGCAAGCCACATTATATGCAAAGTGGCTATGTGAATACAAACGGAACGTATGTTGTTGGTGCTGAAAAGGTAGTAGAACATTTAGACTTCAGTAAGTTCCTTTGGGAGAACATTACTATTAAGTGTCCTAGTCCAAGAACAGATGACTTTATTGAAAGCATGAGTGATGCGGCAATGTTAGTTAAGGCACACAAGATTAAAGTGGATGACATGTGGGGCGAGTGTTATCACAGAGACAATGCCAAGGAAGCATTTGAAAACAGAACGAACGGTAAAGAGTTACTAAGGAATTATATAACATGGGCAAAATAAAAGCACACAACGACTTTATTGTTGTTGTAGAGAAAGAAACAGAAAAAGTTACAGGCGGTGGCATCATACTTTCAAGTGGTGCAGTTGATAAACCTATCACTGGTACAGTTATGTCAGTGGGTCCAGGTAGTTACAACAGCAAAGGTGAAAGAGAGCCACTTGGTATTAACGAAGGTGATGTTGTGTTCTTTATAAAGGATCACGGTGAACCATTAAAGATTGATGGTGTAAACTATTTGTTTATTAAAGCAAGTAGTGTAGTCGCTATACAAGGAGACTAGTATATGGCAACAGTAGAAGGCAGAGACAACTTTGGAGATGACCCTAAGTTCTTTATAGGTGTGGAAGTAGAACGTACTCCACTGTATGGTATGGAAACATTGTTTGTTATTGACAAACAAAATCCTAAAGAGATACTACAACGGTGCCTAGAAAATACTATTGAGCATGTGTACTTAGGTTGTGCTAACAGTTTCCAACCAGGCGATGATGTAGAGGAATGGGAGGCATGGGACTATATTATTACGGAACTAATCAAAGCAGATGTGTGGGTAACACTAGACTTTGATAGTGGCTATGCTAATCACGAATGGTTACATGACAACGGCTGGACTGACTATGACAAGTTTGTTCCTATGATTGCAGTTAGACTGCCTAATATTAAATTGTTTAACTACAATGCAACAGTCAAGTTAGATGATAGTTCTTTCAAAGGCACTAACTCAGGCGTATGGTGTCACAGTTTACATGACTTGCGAGATAGATCCAAGTACACCGACTGGGCCGATTACGTGGGCGACAAGGTAATCGATTAATGCACCAAGTACTTGTTATTGGAGACAGCCATGTCACTCCATGGCGCGAAATAGAAGCAGAGATACCGATAGAAGGATATAAGTTTAGAGTTTATAGTAAGCCCGGTGGAACAGCCTTTAGTGTTAATAATGTCGATAGTGAATCTAATGCTAACAAACGTTTTGCTGAATGTCTTAGTAGATGGGGACATGAGAACGAGTACATTATAATAACATTAGGAGAAATTGACTGCGGTAGCCTTGCATGGATATATATGCAAAGACATAATGAGATAACTGATCCTAAAGAAGTTATTGATATGAGTATAGCTTCTATAAAACAATATGTGCAAGAAACTGTGTCTGTATATTTTAATCCGGATAAGATCATTTTACAATCTGTGCATCTACCAACAGAAATCAACGGGAGTTTGCCTGACAGTGTACTAAGAGATAATCAAAATAACCCAGCAAAGCTCAATAGTCGTCAAGGAATAACAGCAAATCTACAACAACGGACTGACATAGTACATTATTATAATAACAATCTTAAAATAGTATGCAAACAATTAGGTGTACATTATCTAGATACTACCTCAGACACGATAACTTCTGAAGGAGTTATCGACCCAATGTATACAACGGACAGGTACAACTATCACCTAGACATCAAGCCTGCTGGTAAATTGTTTAGAAATAAATTCACTGAGTTATTAAATGTTAATTAGTACTACGGCAGATTATGACCTGGATAGTTTGCACACCAGACTACATGCCGTACGAAACTATACTATAGATGTACATGTATCACATGCTTTTGAAGGCGGTGTGTTCTTTTCAATGGATCCAGATAAGAAGTGGGTAAAAGAACAAATAACATTCATAGATGCTTTGCACGAACAATGTGCTAAAGCAGACTTCTCGCCTGCTCGATTGCATTTGCATTGGGGCAACTTAAACGCAACAGAACTATATCACAATTGGTGTACTGTAAACAATCCCATTGAACAGTTTGGTTCAGTTGGCTGTCTTAACATGCTACTACCACAAGTAGTAAAGCACACAGCATTTATAGAACACAACAGTACACCAAATAAGTTATTCACATATCTTAACTCAGCACAACGTAAGCACAGAGAAGATGCACTCAATTACATATATGAGAATGACTTGCTAGATATGTGTGAGTGGACATGGTTTAACGATTGGCATTACAATCTAAACGAACACTTTCATTCACTTATACCAAAGAGTGCAGAAGGATTAGAGTGGAAAGGTAAGCCAGTTGCTGATGTAGATGCATTTGCAATGAGCCCAGAGTTAATCGATATGCATACCAACACTTGTTTTGATTTAATTGCAGAGACATTTTATCATCATGATGTGCATCATTACAGTAATCTAGCACATATGAATACTGTATATTTTACTGAAAAGACTTGGAGAGCGTTGATATTAAAGAGACCGTTCTTATTAATAGGCAACAAAGATTCGCTAACACAATTAAAAGCATTAGGATTCAAGACATTCCCTATGCTGTTTGACGAATCGTATGACATGTTAGACGATGATAAAAGACTTGGTCACGTTCTAGCACAACTTAACGGTTTTAGTGTAGGAAGTATGTTTGCTAAGATAAACACAGCAGAAGTACAGGATATATTAGAACATAATTTACAACAAGCATTAAAATTATCACAAAAAATGGTTGACATTGATAGCAAAATGTCATAAAATATACATATATGAAACTAAAATTAGAAGTAGAAATAGATACTAAAGAAGATCAGCAAGAGATTGATGACTTTATTGGACTAGTTACTGAGTTCAGAGATCGACTACTTGCTCTACAAGATGGGGAGTGGGAAGATGATGATTGATGTAATTCAAATAATTTTTGGTGTGGTTCTTATAATCATAATGGCAAAGGGTTGCTGGGTTAGTACTCAAATACTAACAGAACGTTCTTTATTAAGAAAGTTCACAGGCGGCTACTATGACTTCGAGATTGATGAACTACTTAGAGATCGAGGGCTTACTCGTCAAGAAGCATTAGACATTATCAATGGTGACAATGTTTAATTATAATGAAGGTAATTCCCTTCGAAACACTGAAGGTAAGACTTCATTAATATAGGAAGAAAAATGGCAACAGGTACAGTAAAATGGTTTGATGCAACTAAAGGCTTCGGATTTATTACACCAACAGAAGGTGGTAAGGATGTGTTCGCACACCACACTGCTATCCAAGGTGATGGATTCAAAACTTTAGATGAGAACCAAGCAGTTACGTTTGACATTGTGGAAGGCGATAAAGGTCCACAAGCATCAAACATAGTGTAACAAAATTAAGTGTAGTAACAAAGGTTGCTACACTTTTTTACATTGGAGAAACGTATGAAAAATACAGATAAGAATTTTTTAATTAATTTTAGTCCGCTATTAATGGCGGCAGTTGTTATGTTTTTAATGCTATTTGCTAGTGAAGTAAAAGCAGATAAGCCACCACAATGGGCATTGTGTTCCGCATGTCACGGGCAGGTTGCACAAGGAGGCATTGGACCAATGTTAGCAGGACAAACCGCAGAACAGATTATAAGTAAACTTAACATATATAAAAATGGTGGAACAATCGGTGGACGAAGTTCTATGATGTGGGGTACTGCAAAACAGTTATCCGATAAAGACATCGAGGATATTGCTACATACATTGAGAGTTTGAGCATGAAACTAGCGAGTAAATAATGAGAAGTATTTGGGTAACATTTAGCAAAGAAGGCATTCACAAGTATCCAGGCGCTGATACAGATCCTAAGTTAGCGACAGGCGACTGGGATGATGTGTCCTTTCTTGGCTTTCCACATAGACACATATTTCACTACAAAGTATGGATCGAAGTGTTTCATGATGACAGAGACATAGAGTTTATACAGTTCAAGCGATGGTTAATCCGTTTATTTGACGGTGCCCTTGACATGGACTACAAGAGTTGTGAGATGATGGCAGACGATTTAGCGGATGTGATACAAGATAGGTATCCAGGTCGTTACATAAAGATTTCAGTAGCCGAAGATAACGAGAACGGTTGCGAAATGGAGTATCCAGTAGAAGAATTGGATGGTCCGGATTTTAGTGACACAGACGCAATAGCAGACGTGTTCGATAGTTTAAAATAAAGGAGAATAATATGAGTTCAGAAGTACATTTACAAATTAAAGCAATGATGGAAGAATACCTAGCAGAGAACGAAAAGTTTGATGTTAAAGGTGTAAAGGCATCGGCGGCTAGAGCAAGAAAGGCACTAGGTGAATTAGGCAAATTGTCTAAGACTAGACGTGCAGAAATTCAAGACAAAAAGAACGCAATGTAATGAAAGTATTTTTAGTTGAACTAGAACCAGTAGAAACTCGCTACACAGCTCAGTGGAAAACACATTTGCCTACGCAGATGCGTGAAGCAGGACTTGACGTAGAAGTTATTACAGGTCCCGCAGATGCTCCACAGGATACAACGCCTGGAGCATTCTTAAACTTTAGTGGGACTAACTATTGGAAAAGCGAACAGTTAAAGACTATAAGTCAAATGTTTGCTGATGGCAAAGTGCAAGATGGCGATTACTTCTTGTATACTGATGCTTGGAATCCAACGGTTCTTCAACTAAAATACATGGCAGAATTGCTAGGAGTCGATATACAAATTGGTGGTATGTGGCATGCAGGTAGTTATGATCCAGCAGACTTTTTAGGTAGACTAATTGGTGATGCTAAGTGGGTAAGACTTGCAGAAGAAAGTATGTTCAATGTATTTGATCATAACTTCTTTGCCACAGAGTTCCACATAGATTTGTTCTTAGACTCGTTCCCACATGTGGATAGAGATAAAATTCATAGGGTTGGTTGGCCCATGGAGTATATGGAGGACACTTTGTTCGACTATAATATTCCTGCTAATAAAATGCCTATGGTTTTATTTCCACATAGAGTTGCACCTGAGAAACAAGTAGAAATATTTAAGGACTTAGGTAAATCAATACCAGAGGCACAGTTTGTGGTTGCACAAGAAAAGCAACTAACAAAAGATGAGTACCACATGTTATTGAGTAGAAGTAAGATTGTGTTTAGTGCTAATCAACAAGAGACACTAGGCATAAGTTGTTACGAAGGAGCGTTAGTTGGTGCGGCACCACTTGTTCCTAATAGGTTGAGTTACACAGAAATGTATGACTCTGCATTTAAGTATCCAAGTGAGTGGACAGAGGACTGGGACTCATACTTGATACACAAAGATAAACTAGTAGAACATATTAGAACAATGCTAGGTGATCTAGATAACAGTGAGAAAATAGTAAAACAGGCGGAGACATTGAAACAAGATTTCTTTGGTGGGCAAGCCTTATATGAGATAATTCGAGGTAAGCAATTATGAGTAAAGAGAAATCAGTTGTAGTCACTGGAGGTAGTGGCTTTATAGGTAGCAATGTTTGTAAGACGTTTGTTGAAAGCGGTTGGAATGTTATTAACATTGACAAACGTAAAAGAGAAATGGAAGGTGTTACACAATATCCGTTTGAAGTGGATAACAAACAAGTACAAGGCATTCTAAAACTAATTAAGCCTGACGTAGTTATTCATATAGCGGCTAACAACAGTGTGCCTGACAGTTTAGTAAACACTAGAACAACATACACAGACAATGTGTATGCTACAATTAGTCTGCTAAACAACTGTGTTGATGCAGGAGTTAAGAACTTTATATTTGCATCAAGCAGTAGTGTATACGGAACAAGTATACATGAAGACGGATCCTTTAAAGAGACAGATCCAACTTCACCAATCAATCCATATGGCAGAACAAAAGTAATGTGTGAGAAAATTATACAAGACTATGCTACTACATATGGTATCAACTATACTAACCTAAGATTGTTTAATGTTGCAGGAAGTAACAATGGTAAGTTTGGATATCAAAAGGATCCATTAAAACATGTCCTACCAATCCTTGTACAAGCAGGATTACTAGGTGAGACGTTTACAATTAATGGCAATGATTACCCAACAGCAGACGGCACAGCAGTTAGAGATTATACTCACGTTGTTGATGTAGCCAGAGCATTCCATAACACAGCCTACTTTATGATAGACACAAGTCTTAGCGGTACAATCAACATTGGCAATAACAATCCTGCAAGTTTATTAGAACTTATTGCAGAGGTCGAAGCACAGTTAGAGAAGCCAATACACACATTAGTAACACAAGGCAGAGCAGGCGACATGGTACAAACTCATGCAGACATCACAGTTGCAGACACAGTACTAGGTTGGAAACCAGAGTTATCAACAGCAGATATTGTTGCTGATGAAATTAGATGGCAGAAAACAAAGTTAAAGAAATATTTATAATCACTTGACTTTGAATGCATTACAAGGTATAATTAAACAATGCAAGATACGAACAAACTATACGTTACAGACACAATGTTAAAGCAATACTTGTCAGAGATCACAAGACAAATTGCATTAGACAAGTGGTCACCTTCAGTTATTATTGGACCGAGCAGAGGCGGATTACAAATAGGAGTGATGCTTAGTCATTACTACGAAGTACCTTTTGTTCCATTGCAGTGGCAAACATACACAGTAGATCCTGCAGGGTCAGGTGGACAAGACTTAGATGCTATAGAAACAATCACACAAAAGTATGTGCATGATAACATCCTACTAGTAGATGACATCAACGATACCGGCAATACATTGCTTGGTATTACTAGTGCTATGGATAAGAAAGATTACTTTGCTGATATAAAAGTTGCTACTTTATTCAACAAAACAACATCTTCATATGAAGATGTAAACTATTATGCACATGAACTTACTCCGGACTATGATCCGTGGGTAGTGTTTCCTTTTGAAGAATGGTGGA
>ERZ1046568.186-NODE-186-length-52470-cov-18.850196_pt1 | contig 52470 bp, 78 predicted proteins | sample MGYA00383092_ERZ1046568 | MGnify/ENA primary metagenome ERZ1046568 (study PRJEB29581, sample SAMEA5548362) | metagenome | biome: marine; feature: coastal; material: water | depth 1 m | study: Short-term variability in the microbial, nano- and picoplankton... | reverse complement strand
CAACCGTTCCATCCATTTCAGCGATTTGCTCTTCAATGGTTTCCAATTCAGGAGTTACCACTTCGGTAACTTCAGCCTCTACCTCTTCGGTAGCTTCTGCTTCTTCAGTAACTTCAGGAGCAATAGTTTCGTCAACCATCTCTTCGATACCCAACTCTTGTTGAGTAGCCACCTCAGCACCTATCAAGTTATCTATCTGCTCTTGAATTTCTGCAATTTCTTTATTGGTATTCTTATTAAAAGCATCGTTAGTTCCTTCTGCTCTACTCTTAAGCTCTTGCAATCTCAAAGAAAGACCTAGTGCCTTCTTTTGATTCTCAACACTCATATCAGTTGGTATACCTTGTTGAACACCAACAACTCTTTCAAAAGCATCCATTGTATCGTCTGCTTCTTGTTGAGTTATTTCCTTAGCGTTTAATTGCTGTTTTAATTTTGTAGCCAAAGCTGTCTTGTACTCTTGATAGCTTTTATTGTCGGATGTAAGTTGAATAAAAGTTTCAAACTCTAAGTCACTCACCTGTGTAAAATCTGCTTTAGAATATGCAGATGCTATTGATTTAGGTAAACCCAATACAAAACCACCAACAGCCTCTTGAGCTGCAGCTTTTAATACTTGTGCAACATACTCTCCAACGGTATCAGGAGTACGGAACATATCCTTTTCTTTTATAGCATTGTATATAGCTTTACCACCAATATCTGTAATCTCCTGAAGTAAACCTGTTTCAGCCTCAGCAGAAGCAGCTATACCTGCAGAAAGAGCAAACCTTCCTCCTGAGCTTTTAACCTCTTCTCGTATTACTTTTGTCAATGTTTTAACTGAAGCACCTTTGGGAACTTTACCCATTGCTTTCATTAGTATTCCTGCTACAACTCCTTTTTGTTTCATTACATTTCTGAAACCAAAGTCTTCAAGTGCCGCAACAACAATTCCTATTGGAGCTGCTACTGCTGCTTTTTCCCATTCAGGAACATCTACAAAGTCAGGGTCGTTAGCCATCTCTTCGTATATGTGGTCTGTAACTTGAGCCATTAATTGTGTTACTCTTTGAGCCTTTTTACCTAAAAGTGCAGGCAATGACTCTGTAACACCTTTAAGCGAGCCCATCCAAAATTCTGATTGAGCTAACTCATCGTACTGATGAGAACTAAGTTCGCCTCCAATTAGTGTTGATAAACCATTCCTAGTTGCTGCTAACATTCCGCTTTCTAGTGGAAGACGAGCAACTGTGCCTGAAAACTTAGCACCCTCAGGAACTCCTTTATACACTATATCTATATCGTCTGAATCAGGTACTCTTACAAAATCTACTGTTTCGTATTTTCGTTGTTTTTTTGCTGCATCAGCAATCTTTCTATCAATAGATTTTCTTTTTTCTTTATCTACTCCTTCATAAAAACTTTTAAATTGTTCTGCGTCATTTACATCAAATCCTTCAGGAATATCTATGTTTCTTTTCTTTGCTTCAGTAGTAAAAACGTTTTTATAAGTAGGACCCATTGCACCTTCATTAGAAGCTAATCCTGTTATACCTTCAATAACAAGATTAACAAGTCCTGCTGCTTCTCCTCCTACACCTTCATAAAATGATTTACCAAAAGTTCCGTACCAAGTACCCTGCTCTCTTTTCATTTCAGACCACTTACCTACATTCCTATCAAGTCTCATTCCTTGAAGCTCTAGACCATCGTTTTCTCTAGATAGTCTCTTAGCTTCTTCTTTTAAGTTTTGTTTTAAATCAAGGTATTTTTCGTAGCCTTCGCTGTATTCACCAAGCATTTGTTCTGAAGTAAGGTTTCCGTAAACCTCTTCCATTTCTTTTAACTCAGCACTTTTTGCTACGTAATCTTTTACATCATTGTTGTATTCGTCAGCTCTTAGATTTAAAGACGAAACTTGTTCTTCAACATCTTTCTCGTCTTTAATCCTAGCCTTTTCTTTGATGTACTCTTCTTCCTCTCTGTTGAACTGCTGTTCTACATCTTGGTTTTTCTTAAGGAATTCTTTTAATGTCTCTGCAGTTTCTTTATCACTCTTAGTAAAGAATCCACCTTCAACAGTTTCATCTAAGTCAATGACAATTGTTTTCTTATTCGGTGCAGTAACCTTCATCTTGTCACCGAACATACCTGTCTCCTCAAACTTAAAATTATAGTCTTCAAGTTTGTATCTCATTTCAGGTACAGCAAACTCTTCCTCTTGACCGGTAAAGTCTGCGTCTATCTCATCAACGTATTGGTTAAATATTTTTTGGGTTTCAGTAAACGAAGCATCCGATTCTGTAGACACTTCCACCTCTTGAGTGGTAGGTAATTCCGTAACGACCTCTTCCGAAGGAAAAATAGATTCGTCTTTTTTTTTTAATGTACCATCATCAATTAAAGACCCTGAACGACTTCCATATTCCTTTAAAACATCTATTCCTTTTATCTCACTACCATTAGGGCTAATATAAAATGAATTAACATCAATATTAATTTCTATTTGCTTAAGATTTCCATCATCTAATAATTCTTGAAATCTATCTGCGTATTCAGATTTAGCTTCACTCTCCGTAATTACAGACCCATTAGGGGTTTCAAATAATAATTCGTCTTCCATTATTGTGTTTTATTATTATTTTAAATTGGTAATCCAAGTTCATCTACTTCAGATGATGGTTTGTTATTTCTACCTCTTCTATTTCCACTACCTCTTTGTTTAGGTGTAGTTTCAGTTTCAACTTTAGGTTTTTTAATTAACTCTTTAGGAACATCACCACCGTACTTGTTGGCAGTATTAATAAGTCTGTTAATCTCTAGTTCAATAGCTTGAGCAAGTCTTCCTGCACCCATTTCACCTTCATCACTTTCATCTATGTCAAAATCAAAAGGAAACTCTTGACCGTTTACACTAACTACAAATGTTCCTTCTTCTCCAATCAAATCTTCTTTAGGCTCTCCAACCACTTTAACTTCTACAGGTTCTCCCGCTATAGTTATATCTTTAAGACCTCTATTAAATAAGTTTACAACAGCAGGAGGTATATCTTTAAACTCTCCAACCTCTCCATTTTCTTTCAAACCAATCTCTTCATTAAAAATCTTTCTGATTCCTCTAGTTAAATCAAATCTAGGTGCAGTTTCAAATGCAGTAGTTGCTTCTCCTTTTTCAGTTCCTGTTGAACCTTCTGTTACAACTCCTGAAAATGCATCAGGATTTTGTTCAAGAAATTTACCACTGATTCTATTCCATTGAGTTGCATCTACAAGACCAAGCTCTCTGTTTAAGTCTCTAGTAACTTGTTCAATAGACTTATATGTGTTATCAGTATTTCTTCTATCAACCACTATTTCAGAATCTCTTCCCTTGTTAGTTAAATTTATAATAAATTTGTCTTCATCTCTACTTATCTTAGTAACTTTTCCTGCGTCATTTTTCTGTAGCTGTTGGTTTAATCTAGACTGATAGTCTTTAGCTAAACTTTCAAACTGAGTAGCGTTTCCTGTAGACATATTAACTAAGTCAGAAACAAATTGGTTTCTTCTTTCTTCAGTCTCTGTTAACTTGTCATCCTCTCTAGGGTCGTATGCAGTTAAGTTTCTTTTCATCTTAGCATCAAGAGCACCCTCTAAAGCTTTTCTTGCTTGTTCTTTTTGTTGTTTACCAATCTTATTAGTAAAGTCAGGCTCATATCCTGTACCTGCTGAGTTAAGTTTTAAAAGAATTGTGTTTTCGTTTTGTTCTTTAGGGTCCTGAGTAAAACCATACGGAACACCGTTTGGTGCTGCAGGTAGATAGTCAGTAAGTACAGAACCTACTTGAGTTGGAACTACTAACTCTGCGTCAATAATTTGTTTCTTAGTCTTATCAAAACCTTTTCTAAGTGTAGGGTCGTTTAAGACAGCAACACCATCTTTGTATCTTACTACTTTATAGTCAATATTCAAAGACTTGGCTATATCGTCAGTTCTTCCCATTACATCATACTTATCAACAGTATTACTTACTGTCTTTCTAAGGATATTCATTGAAGAAAAAGTGTTTGGGTCTGAGCTTATTCCACCTTTGCCATCTTTCTTAGCCATATTGTACTCTCCTGTTTCAGGGTTAATATAAACACCATGAGTCTGTAGATTCATTATAGCTTCATTGTTGGCTGCCATCCATTGCTCCTGACCTGCAGATGTTCCGGCTTGCATACGCTCCATTTTAGCTTTATTTATTTTGGAGATATTAGTAAGTATTTCAAAAGAGTCATCAATACCTTGAGACACCTTCTGTCTTTGCTTGGTGTACTGCTTAGTAGTTATAAGACCATTCTTAAGTAATCGGTCTTGCATTAGCCTAGCTTTCTCAGCCTCTGAGGCTGCGTTTAAAGCAAAGTCTTGTATTGTGTTATTGTCTGATTCAACTCCTTGATTAAGTGTTTTCTGAAACTCTCTTGAGGCTTCATCAATACTTGCCTTCTCAGTTTCTCTTCTAGTTGCTTCGTCAGTTAATGTCTTTGAAATATCAGAACCAATCTTAGACCAATCAATAGCATCGTCTCTTTTTTGGTACTTATAATATGTTTTAGCCATTACTCCTTTGTTTTATAAAATTTATTAATACCTTCAGTATCAAATATATCTAGTAAAGAACCTTGAAATTGTTGGTCTCCTTGCTCAAAGAAATCAGCCTTTAAGTCTTGCCCGTTTAATCTATACCCTGATATTTTACCTGAATCATCAAAATTAATTTTAGAGTTAGTTTTTAAAAATTCTTGAGCAGTCATTCCTTTAGCCTCTGCAGCTTTATTAAGTCCTTTGATTGCTTTGTTTTGTTGATACAACGGAACCATTTGAAGACCTGCTTCAACAGTTTGTCCAATTCCTTTAACACCTTGCATAGTAGATGCCTCTGCTTGTTCTGCAAATTGCTGTGCGGCAACCTGTGCCCCTGCAGCTTCTCCTAAGTCTAGTTGAATATTTACGTCACGTAGTCTGCTCTCTTCCTTGGCAACAAGTTGTTCTAGTTTGTTTACATCAGCTATCTCTGCTTGTCTAATCTTAGCTTGACCAACCTCTTGTGCTTTTTGAGTTCTTGCTACAGCAGCAGCTAAACCTCTTTGGCTTTCTTTACCTGCTTCAATAGCTTGAGCACCTGCACTAAGCATTGCTTCACGTTGAGCTTCATAAGCTTCTTTGTTTACAGCCAACTCTTCATAAAAGTTAACTTCTGTTTTTTTACGGGCATCAGCCATTGCCTCTGCAGCATCGGCTTCTGCTTGTTTTTGTTTTTTCTTTTGGTCTGCTGCTTGTATAAATGAGGCAGTTGTTGTTCCTGCTGCCATTGTTAAACTAGCTATACCCAATACTGCTGCGGTTTCTAATCCCATTATATATTTTTTATTAACTCTGTGCTTTTACTTCCTTTTAAATATCCATTAGATAAAAATGTATCTATTAAATAAGTGTTGTTGTTGTTAGCGTATACATATTTATATTTTTTATCTTTAGCTGTATTAGTTAAAGTTTGTATCAGTAAATTCAAACCATCTTTTCTATGAGGTTTTTTTCTATACTCTTTATTAGATACTATCCAATCAACCCAAACAACTTTTGAATTAGTGGTATACAAAAACCCTGCACAAACAGGGGTGTCTCCATCTAAAACCATTATACCACCTGTTCCATTGTCAGGTAAAAAATCTTTTGGAGGGGCAGAAAATCCCCAACTATTCCACCAACCTAAAAGGATGTCTTCATAATCTGATTCTATAAGTGGTCTTAAATTAAATATCATTTGATTACAAAGATACTAATTTTTATGGAAAGCTTTTCATTACATTAGAAGTTACAGCAAAAAGCTCAACAGCAGTTGATTTTGTATTGGTCAATGTTATTTCTCCATAGTGACCTAATATACCATTTGACTCAGCTACACTATTTTTAACAGAAACTGTAAAATATGGATAAGTTCCTGAAGGTCTAGAGCTTTCAGAATCAGTTTGAATTTCTACTGCTTGTTTACCTTGTGGTGTAAATTGTCCTTTATTATAAACCGTACCCCAATACCTAAATAAACCACCTATAATTGGTTCTTGCCATATAATAATATCTCCAATATCTACATTATATAAATCTAAATTTTCATCATACTCTATAATATCTAATTCAGGATTTATAACGCTTGGTGTTATATTGTAAATATTCCCTATACCGTTTACTGTTCTTGACTTAAGGTCTTCAATAACTTCTAATCCACTTGGTCCTTCTGTTCTTATATATGAAAACCAAGCCCCTTCTTTTTGTTCAAAATAACTAGCATTTATTTTTCCATAATTTTGAATATCACTTGTCATCTCTACCTCCCAAGAATCATTTGAATGTAGTGTAATTGTCTTAAATAATTTAGTTACTAATGGCTCTGCATTAAATACTGTTTTAATTTTTGATGGGTAGGATGTTCCATAGAAGTTATTTCTATTTGAATTTGTACTGTGTTTATACAAATTACCCTTGTCAAAAGTATAGAAGTAATTGTTACACCCAATCATAAATTGAGGCACAAAGCTGTAAAAGGATGGAAATCCTTGAACTGATTCGCTATATGATATTGTTACGTTTGACATATATTATTTTTATTAACAAGATTGACAGGTATTTGAATTGAAAAAACTAGTACCTGCTTTTACTCTATTAATTCCTCTAGACCCTGCTGTTAAGGCGGGTGCATAAAATCCTTCTGCTGCTTGAATTGTTAAAGCTTTATCACTATAAATCATTACTGCTGTTGCAAAAGTAGAACCTTGTGCTACGTAAACTGTTTCAGTAGTCATAGAAGGATTATTCGATGGAGATTCACAACATATTGCATATTGAGCTACCGGATAATTCAAAGGAAGCTTGTACAATACAAGGGTATCATAACAAGTGGGGCAGGCAGTTGAACTGCCTAAAACCCCATTTTGTAAAAGTCTGTAATTGCTCATACATTTTATTAATCATTACTGTAGAATCCACCCGGAGCAACTACTGTTAAAGCTTGGTCTGTATACAGTGTTGTTGCTGTTGCAAACGTTTCTCCTTGTGCTGCATAGTATGTTCCTGTTGCTGTTACATCACAACAAACATCTTCTGCTTCAGTATTAGAATATCTTATTCCTGTTAATGTTTCAAAACAAGTTGCACAATCTACAGGTTGTCCTGCAGGTGAAGCTCCATTAAACTGTTTAACTTTTCCATCACTTGTTGAAAAGAAGAATCCTTCTAAAGGAGTTGATAAAGTTGTATCACTTTGTGCATAAATTTTATCTGCATTTAAGAATGTCTTACCATAAGGAATTCTGAAAGCAGCCGGTTGGTCATTTCCACAACAAGCATCATACGCAGTGTTGTCTCCAACAGTTGCAGAACTTTCTTTTATACCCGAAATAGTTTCAGAACAAGTATCACAAACAACACTAGCTGCTAATGCAGGATTGTTTCCTCCGGGGTCTCTAGTTAACTCTCTATAACTTCTTGAGCCGGCAGCAACATTTGCAGTATAATAACCATTAACATCTGCAATAGTTAAAGCAGTGTCATCATAAAACATTGTTGCTGTTGAAAACGTTTCTCCTTGAGCTACGTATACTGTTACAGAATAAGGGGATGAACCTCCTCCTCCTGTTTCACAACAAGCTACTGTTTCACTAGAGCTATATAAAAGATTTAATGTATCATAACAAGTAGGACAAGAAGTTAATGTTCCTAAAGTTCCTCCTGATTGTTGTCTATAATTACTCATAATTTTTTTTTATTCTTTTTACAAAGATAGTTAATATATTTTTTACTTTATTATTCTTTTAATCCACTGATATTTTTTTCTTTCAGATATATATTCTTTATTGTATTGGTTTGAATACGCTTCTCTTTCAAAAGAAATGTTGTAATAACCTTGTTTAAAAGACTTGTGTATTAGTGACTTAACTAACCACTCTAAAACATACAAAATATAAAATGGTAAAACCAATAATTCTTCGGCTTGCTTTATATGTATAGACTCATGGATAACCAACTTATTTACTCCATACTTTTTATTTTTTTCTTTCAAAATAATAAAAGGGTAAATAGTTATTCCGCCTATATTTATAAAGAAGCTTAGTCGTTTTAATATCTTGTCGTTATATATTATTATTGGTGTCATTATATTGTTATTCCACAGTATTGATTAGACGTAATTACTTGTTGAGAATTTGATTGCTGTGAGTAAGAGTTACAAGCTGTAGCTGAAGGAGCACACGCTGTTGGGCTACCGCTACAAACCAAAGTACCTAAAGTTGTTTCTCTTGAAGTAATATTGGTATCAACCCAACTAATTTCTCCATCAAGAGTAATATTGCTTGCATCAAATGTTACTTGCTCTGTGCTTTGAATTTCTATTCTAAAAGAACCTTCTGTAAAATTTAATAATCCATTTGAACGTCTTCTTATAATGCTTGTTGCATTGTTTCCTGTTGCAGGTGACGTAGCTGTAAACAAAGGAGATACACCTTCACTACCACCAACAGGGGTAAAGTATACATTTAAAGTATATGTTTTATGATGGTCTGCAGAAATAGGCTCTGCATATAGTTCAAATCCCCATCCTAAAGCTATATCGTTTCCTGCTCCAAACTCACAATTATTTGCACTAGTTGTCCAACCACTAGAAGTTCTTTGCATATTTACATTAACTAAATTTCCTTGTGTATCTGTTTTTGGACATTGAGTACTTTGACCATACATACTTGCTAGTTGATTATATGTTCCTGTCATTGAACTTACAGGTCCTTGAAATAAATCACAAGCATATCCTTGACTACCGTATATAGTAGATGTAGCAGGTGTTAAAGTGCTAATGTTAACTACAACACCACACTCTACTGTATTTAAAGCTGCATTGGATATAAATCTTATTTCATCTCCAACAGCAACAGGGTACGTAGATACAGCATAATATGTATTTGTATCGCACCCTGTTATTTCAATAGTTTTTCCTGTACAATCACCACAAGTTGATGTTGATACTAAATTACCTGCATATTGGTATCTAACAATACCATCTGCTGCATAGTATCCATTTGATGCTTTTATGGTTAAATCTACATTACTGTAAACTGCTGTTGAATTAGATAATGTACTACCATCTAAAAAATATTCACCTTCTACTGCTGCCATTTTATATTAATTTTATTAAACACAATTTTGTATTTGAACTACTCCTCCACTATTATTAATAGTATAAATTCTACTTCCTGCACTCATGTAATAGTTTCCTGCAGAAAGATAGTTACCACCTGTTTGGTTATAATAAACCACATCCCCAATCTCCGGGGTACTTGATGTATTTCCAACATTCTTCCATACAAAATAAGTTTCAGGAGCTGTTGTACAAGCTACAGAACTTCCAACGTTAGTTGATGAGCCAAAAGCTGTTCTTGTACAAGAAGCACAAGCTGTAACAGATTCTAATAATCCTGAGTTATTATTAAGTATTTGTCTAGTATCAGTTCCCGTAGCATCTTCTATATAGTATCCTGCAGGTGCTGCTACTGTTCCTGCAGCATCTAACCATATTGAATGAGCTGTATTAAAAGTTACCACTTGGTCAAAGTTTTGACTAGACATATAATAAGTAGTTCCCGGTCCTCCTGAGAAACAACACAAACTAGTTGCATTTGTATTGGTATCTAATACTACTGATGTTAATATTCTTCCTGCCGCATAAAATCCATCTGATGCTTTTACAGTTAAACTACTGTCGCTATAAATATCTGTTGCTGTACTAAATATTTCTCCTTGTGCAACATAAACTTGAGAAGGAGCAGGTGATTCACAGCAAACTCCATTTGCATCGTTTGCATCATACTCTAATGTCAATAAATCTACACATACATCACAATTAGATAATGTTCCTAAAGTTCCATTTCCATCTGATATTTGTCTAAAAGGTTGAACTCCTGTTCCATCTCCTTCTACATAATAAGCATTAGGAGCAGGTACTGACAAACCTGTATCTGTATAAAGAATAGTAGCTGTAGTCCAACTTGTTTCTGCAAAAGGAAAATAATAAACACCTGTGGTAGAAGCTCCACAACAAGCATCATCTTCTAAGGCTGATGTTTTTAATTCAACAGACTTCCATACACTACTAATACAATCACAACAAGCATCATATATATCTGTTGAGTCGTAACACAACAATTTGCTAGTAGCAAGATTTGTTCTGTACATTAAATACAAATATGCATCCGATGTATTTGGCATTGTAAATGTAGCTGCATACACAGTAGGAATAAAAATCTCTAAAGGTATGTCTTGTTCTCCTGAGCCTTCGCAGTTTGGACAAGCAACATATCCTGAAAATATAGCACCACCACCTGCACTCCTTCTTTGTATAGTAGGAAAGCTAGGGTTGTGTAATCCAAGCCCTGTTGATATTGTTGCAGGTATTGTTAAAGCTGCATCAGTATATAATGTATCAGTATCTATAAAACTTTCGTTGTAAGGAATATAATAATTTGCAGTAGATATTTCTCCACAGCAATTAGCTTGGTCTCCTGACTCTCCATAATTTGTTGCAACACTAACCTCTATTTGTTTAGAAACCAAATATGTTGCTTCATTTGATAATGATATTAATGAATTTATATCACTTGAATTATTAGAATAAAGAGTATTACTTGTATAAAACCTAAGCTCATCATTTGCTTCTTCCCAATCAAATGTATCACCATCTTGTTTTGTTACATACATAGTAACCGTACTTCCATTTGTGGGAATATTAGCTTGACCTTTATTACCGGATGTAGCAAAGTACTCGCTCACAATAGGAGTAGTTCCTTCTTGCATTTCAACTCTAAACTCTTGCCTTGGAGAATTATATCCATTTAAAGAGTAATCATACCCGTAGTGAATGCTTTGTTCTGCATCATAGTTAGCTGTTAAAGCCAACTGAATAATTGTCAAAGGTTCAGCAGAAACACAGTTTGTTGTAAGTTGAAGTGTCTCGCCTTCAGAAGCTTCACCTGTAATTGTTATAGTCGCTGTTGTTCTTAATGGATTTTGTTTAGTAAAAGTAAACGAACCATTTTGAGTAACATTTCCTGAAGAGGTTTCTTGTCCATCAAAATTTACAGTAATATTATATGACCCTCCTGAAACTACATAATCAATTGTAGATGTTCCTACATCAGAACCAAGCTCTACACAAAATGATTTTGCATTAGCATCTATAGAAAAATCATAACCTATAGTAAGACCACAGGATACACATTGTGAATCCACAGGTAAACTTTTATCTGTAACTGTTAATATGTATTCATCGTGGTAAGGGTCATACCCTCCTAATTTTTGAGTATTTATATTAGATGTAAACAAATCTCTAAAATAGCTTCTCATACCTGATGTAGATATAACAGATAGCTGTTCATTTTGATATGAGCCTCCTTTTAACTGAAGTACTGCTCCACGTTTTTGGTCAGTAAAATATTTATTAAAACCAAATTGAGCAAAACTTTCAGGGTTTTCACTTATTCCATAATCTTCTAGTCTTGCTATCTGAGTACCTAATACTTCAGGTATAGATGTAATAGCTCCACCTGCTGCTGCATCAGACAATAAATTTTTACCCGCAAGAACATAAGATATTTTATCTTCTTGAAGAGTAAGTATATCTGTGCTTCTAGCATATAACTTTTGTATTGAACCAAACGATTCTTCTAAGGGTTTATAATTTACTAGCCCTAAGTTAAATTCATTTAGCTTGTTTACATTATTTTCGTTATTATATACACCACTGTAAGTTAGGTCTGCTTTTCTTTTTGCTTCTTTGTAATCTTGTGAAGCAACAGCAGTTACTCTTTCTCCAAAACCAAAAGCTTTTCCTTTTATAGAATCTTTTATCTTGTAACTTTCTGAACCATTTCCAAAACTAAAACAGTTAAAGAAATCAGTTTCTACAATTCCTGCTTGAGATATTGTTTGGTTGGCTACGTTTCCTTGATGGAATCCATTCACAATAGGATAAGTGGTTGGAGATTCAAAGAAAATATCAGGAGCTGTTTCATCAGGCTGAGTTTCAAAAATAAAAGTAGAGTCAGCCCTGTATACTGTAACGTTAGCAGTTACATTTGAACTTGCACTTCCACTACCACATCCTTTGTAGCTGCTTCTTATTGAAAGAACCATTTCATTTGTATTGCTATTTCTTTGAAACTCAAATGCATAATTTGCGGTTTGCGGAAAAGGTGGTTCAAATGAAGTAACTGATTTAGGAGTAGGGTTGTTTGCACCAAGAAGTTGCGTAGTGTAATCAGTACCACACTCACCCACTCCTTGACTTAATAATTCAGCTACATTGTCTCCAATAAAAAAGTCATACATATTGCTATACTCTCTACTAGAAACCAAATCTAAATCAACAGTATATATTGCTCTTTCACATTTAGCAGAACATCTATTCTTATAACCTCTTCTATATCCTTTAAAATAAAAACTTATTCTACTGTTTTCAGGAACAGTATAATCTACCCAATTCCCTGCAGAATCTTGTTTATTCATTGGATAAGTTATCCAAGGAAAATTCCTTGATTGTCTTGTGTTTGATACTTCTCCGGGTGCTACTACTGCATTAGAAATATTTGCAGTTGAAAAACTTGTAGCATTAAGTTTTATGTAAACACCTGAAGGAACTTCAAGAGGGTCTCCACCTGCAGGATTTATAGGTTCAATAAAATCAGCTTCTTGTGCTTTCTTTTCTAAAACAGTGGTTAATGTTTTATTTGTTCTAGCCCCATTAACATCTGTCTTTACAATAAGAACATCACCCTCTTCTACTTTAGCTGAGTTCTCTCCTTCAAGCAAAAAGTATGTATCATTTGTTATAGGGTCTAAATACGCAATATTACTAAATATAGTTTTATAAGAACCACCATCAGATTTAATTGCAAACTTATAACCCTTAGCCCAATAAGGAGGGGTTTGAGAAGTTGGTATATTAACTTGTATTTTATTTTGAGAAACAGAAGAAGAAGGAGGAGTGCTAATAGTATTTGTACTACTAACTAATGCTGTTGTAGCTCTACTATACTCATCAACATATATCATTGAAACCTCATAGCTTCTATCACTATGTAAACTTTTAGGATTACCAACTGAATTATAACTAGCGGTTGGAACACCTAATATTTTATAGTATTCAAAAATAACATCCCCTGAGCTATTTTGAAACTCCATAGCAATATTAGAAATCGTTACAAGATTTGCTGACAAATTAATACTAATAGCTTGGTCAAGTTGTGTTATTCCGCTTCTTTGTTTTTCATAACTTCCAAGTGCTGTTGGAATTGCACAATTTACTGTATCAGTAAAAGTAAATCCATTACAAGAATCTTGAACACTTAGTATGTTACCACCTGTTGTACCAATTACATTTACAAACTCTTGAGATGTAACTAATTCATTTACATTATTGTATACTTTATTGATAGGAAATATAAGAGAAACTATAATATCTTCTGATGTTTCAGCAGGTGGTGTTGCACCGCCAACCGCATGAAAAGAATCATGCTCTAAAACATATTCAAAAGAAAGCTCTGCTCCTACTTCTGTAGGAAATATATCTGTTGGAATATTAATTTCAAGAGCAGAATCTTGAACTACTTTGCTAAAGTTTCCAACAGTATAAGAAGTTGGTCCTTTGCCTGTGTCTAAATCTACATCAGTTGCATCTACAGAATTTAAAGATAAGTTATATCTTAAATCAATAGCTTCACCGTTAGAGTCTTTTAAATCATATCCATCTACGTAGTTTCCATAAATTAATCTATTGCCCATTAAAGTTTGAGCCTTAGCTTTATGAGGAACATTATCGTATAATCTTAACAACTCTGACTCAGGAAGTACTGTAAATATTTTACTATTACTAAAAGTAAAAGAATATTTTGTATTGTCTGAATAACCTAAATTTGATTTGTTTATTTTTTCAATAACTTTAATAACATTGCTTTCAGTCTCTTTAAACAAAAGGTCAACACCTATGACTAATTCTCCTCCTGTATCAAATGTTACATCTACAGCATTATACTGATTGACCATTCCATCATTGACACCACTTCTTATAGAAGGTTTATAGGCTTTAGGATTAAAAGCTATTTCACTCCAAGGAGAGGTTGCACTATATTCTCCACTTTGATATAAATATCTATAAGCAAAAGAAACAAATCTTTCAGTTAAGAAATCCGAATTATTGTTTACATTAGTCATAGCTAATGTAGGTGCTGTAAATGGAGGTTTTTTAATAACTAAAATATCCTCAGAAGAAAACCTGTCTATATAGTTAGCAGGATTCTCATAGTTATTCATTACATTAATAACCCTTGGAGGGTTTAAGTTGTCTGTAAAAAACAACAAATCGTCAATTTTATTTACACCCGTAATAAGATGTTTAGGGTCAAAATTTAATGTAGTGTTTTGACCTTCACCATCATCAGAACTAATTACGTGATATGCTAACACATCTGAATTAGTATTGTATGATAGTATCATATCTATTTTACCCGTAGCTGAAGCTGTAAATGAGCTGTCATGCACAAACCAATATATAGTATCTTTTTGACTATCGTGAAGGCTACCTATACAAGTGGCATTATCACTTAGGTTTACACCGTTAAAATTTAACATAGTCAAAGAAGTGTTTCCTAATGCATTCTCTACAGAACCAATTTCAGAAGCTTCAGTAGAACCTAGTCTTACGTTTAATGCATCTACATACTGACCGTTAGGAACAAGTCTCTCATCGACACTTTTGTTCATCTTACCGGCAACAAAATTCTTTTGAATATCCGCCATATTACTTTATCCACTTATCTCTTCCTCGAAGATTCATTAATAGTCTTCCGGGATGAATATTACTAATTCTAATTTTTGCATTTCTTAAAAGAGCTGTCTTACTTTTACGTGCTCTATTTACTATATACTCTTGTACTCCAAGTTTACTATTTAAAATAGCGTATTGAATGTAAGCGTATACATAATCTTCAAACAATTTATTTACAGTTATTAAAGTATTGTCTCCACCTTCCATACCATCTGATACATACTCCACAACAACAACTTCATCATCAAGGGTTGAATCAAAGTTTATAACACCTGCCTTAGAGTCTATTCTAAATGTAGGATTCATATTTGCTGTTTCAGTATTTAATCCGAACCTAGCACCTATCTCAAAGTCAAAGTACCATCTTCCATCGTAGTTATATCCATACTGATTATTGTATGGGCTATTACCGTTTAGATACATTGTTTTTAGTTGTTGAGTTATTCTTAATGTATCAAGCTCAGAAGTTTTTGATTCTATGTTTCCTTCAGAATCAAACAAAATTTTTCCTTGACTATTTTGAAGATAACTAGAAGCACCATTTGCTTGAATGTTTTCACCACAAGGCATAAGAACTCCGTTTCTTAACACAGATATTCTAACCCAATTAACATAATTACTAGGAAGAACAAATCTAAACTCATCGTCTAGTTTTAGTTCTAAAACTTTAACTTCTTTAAAAGCATCATAGTTTAATTCTTGAATTGCTCTTTTCGCATGAAACAATACTTTATATTGCTCTTCATTATTAATTAAAGAATGATTGCCACTGTACATTAACATAAAGTTATTTACAATGTCTTCTAAACTAACGTATTGGTACGAGCCCCAATTTTTGTTTGTTGGTGCAGTGCCTCCGTTTTCGTAGTATTGATATTCAGTTAAGTATGCCATTATCTTTCATCGTTATTTTCTTGTTGCTCTTGAGCAATTCCAAAATTAGTTACTGTGTTTTCTCTAATAGATACACCTGCATATTGTAAAATTTTATTTACTAAATCAGGTTCATAATCTGCAGGCAACTCAAAATCTTGATAACCCGCTAGTGATGGGTTAAAGAAAGGTGTTCCTTCAATTAAACTATTATATGTCCAATTGGGAACTTTAGGGTATCTTATGTAATTTACTTCAACTGCACCTGTACCTGTAATAGTAGAAGGATAAACATCTAAAACAGTTCCTCTTAAAACATACGCAGGAAACTGAGTAGTAGGAGCTGTTAGATTAGAGTTTAATAATCTTTTTATTTTACTAGCAGATATTTTTTCTACACTTTTATCATCATAATAAACATCATTAATAAAATACCAATCATCAGGTAAAAGATATATATTTTGAAAAAGATTTGATGGAGTTGCAGAATCACTAAACATCTCTATAACTTCAGCTAAAGATTTAGATATATTTGCATACCCTGTTCCTGATTGCCTTGCGTTCTCTTTATTAATTTGATAATTGTATTCGTAAAATGCATCTTCAAATAAATCTAATTGAGCTTGTTTAGCAAATAGATTAAAGTCTGAAGGAGATAAGTACCCATAGTTGTTTTTATTTAATACTGATAACACAGTATTTCTTACAGAGTTTATCATTGTTGTTATTTTTTTACAAAGATAACTAAAAAAAAAAGAGGCATCTCAGTTTCCTGAAGTGCCTCTAATTATAAATAATTATTGTTGTTACTCTAATTTTGATTCCAACATTTTTAATGCTTCAATTCCATCGTCACTCTTTAGAAAAGAAGATACTATATAAATAGGGTCTTCTCCATAAGGAACAGTCAACATTTTCTTTTTATTAGAAGAGGTGTTGTAAAATACATCTTTTCTATTATTTCTAAATGACAAAATGTTTTGGTCAAAGAACAAAGCTACTTTACCTTGAAGCTTTAACATAGGGTCATTAATTGCATTCATAAAAGAATGCGGGTCTCTTTTTGCAAAAATTAAAATATCTCTTTTAAGTTCTGAAGTCGTAAACTTACTAATGTCATGTCCAAATAAAACTCTAGATAATGTTTCTACTTGTTCTATGTTTAGTTTTCTAGCTTCAATCAAAGCATCAACTTCTATATTTAAAATCTCAACTTCTTTAGATGCATCTTTTTCATTATCAACCTCAACAAATACAGTTCCGTTTTGAGGGTGGTAGTGAAGAAACTCCTGAAGAACAGGATTATTTTTAGGAACAAACAAAAACCCATCTTCAAAAATAATAGGTTCTAGAATTGCATTTCCATCTTGGTCATCTTCAAAAGGTGTTTTTTGATTAACAGCATATCTTAAAGGTTTGTTTATTCCACTTTCAGTATCGAAATACAATAATGGAACTCTTCTGCTGTTTCTTGAAGGTAACATATAACTTAAAGGAGCTACGTCTTTTTTAAGCTTATACGATTTGTCTTTGGGTGTTTTTACTTTTTTCATTAGATAAAATTTAAAATTAAAATTAAAATAAAAAAGGGAGGAGTTACCCTCCCTTTAGTTTTACTACTTACTAGTTCTTGAACAAGAAGAAGTTGTTTGCACCTAGAGTACATACTGCTCTTTCAGAAAGGAAGTGTACTTCCATTGCATCCAAGTCAGAGTTTCTTGCCGCTCCGGCAGAACCTGTAATCCAAGTTTTGTAACGTCTATCTTCAGTCTCAGAAGCTCTGTATCGAACGTGCAAGAATGGTCTCTTAGCGTTCTTCCCAAGTACTTGGTCATATACAGTTGTAGAACCTGCAGGAACTAAAAGTCCGTTGATAGCTCCACCTGTAATTCCACCACGCATTGTTGGGTCGTTCAAGTATTTCCAATCTGACTTGTAGAAGTCATATCCTCTACGGAATCCTGTAAATCCTAAGTTCAAAGCCATATCTTCGTCATTGTCAAAAAGACCATAAGAAGTACCACCCGCTCCATAAGAGTTTTGAGCAGCCAACATATCGTCAATGTCAAATGAGAAATCACGGTTTACAAAAATAACATTCTCTTCGATAGAACCTTGCTTATCTAGTCTTTGAATAATAGCATCAAAATCTGATAGTGCTGTTGGGTTTCCACCTCCAAATACATTTCCTCTGTTGTTCACAGTGTAGAAAATACCTTCAGAACCTTTGTTCCCTACGTCACCACCTGCAGCGATAGCTCCTGAACCTACTTCAGCAGGTACTGCTTCAACCATTGCAGTCTCAAGATAATCGTCAAAACGCAATCTTGTTTCGTGCTCAGACTTCAAGTACCACAAGAATCCTGATGCTCCATTTTCAGTTGTCACTTCAATCCATCCGATTTGAGCCATATCAGAACCTGATACTGCATACTTATCTTTGATGATGATTGGAGAGTTTTCGAAGATGAAATCATCAGCTTCCAAAGAACCTACCATTCCGTTAGTTCCTTTTTTAAATTCAGAACCATAAATGAATACAGAAACAACTACTGCGTTTGCAAAAGTTTGTCCTCCTGCTTCGTAGTATGCTACGTCAAAAGTTCCATTTGCTGTATCTACAGAAGTAACAATACCTTTGTTACTGTTTGTAGAGTTAATAGAGTTGTCAGAAATCATTACTGTTTGACCTACTCGAATTGCAATTTGACCCGCTCCGCCTGAAGGCTGAGTTGCAGGAACTAATGTATCTGCTACAGTAATAGTAGCTGTATCTGCTCCTGCTACTGCTGCTGATGTACAGTTTACATATTTTGTATGCAAACGACCTTGCTCTGCCCATTTGATAAGGTCAGAATTAGAAGGAAGCTCTGCTCCTACCATACGCAAGAAAGAACTTACGCTTCGGTTTCCGTAACGCTCAAATTCTTTTTCATAAGTATCAGGAAGATACTGATTCAAGAAATTGAAGTCAGTGATGTAATTTGTTGATAAGGGTACTTGTTGAGCTGAAGGCTGCAAGTCGAAACCCGGTGTGCTTAATACTGCCATTTTTTTTTAGTGGTAAGCCACTACCTTTTTGTTGTTAATTAATTATTTTTTACTTCTAATCTTTAAGCCTCTACTTGAGTTATTACTTAAAGCTTTAATTTGCATTCCACCTTTACTAACTGTTTCCGGAGCTTTTCGCATAGTCATGTTTATGTTTTTAGCTTTGCGAGCATCTCCTTCAATAGCATCTGATTTACCTTGTTCGTAAAAGAACTTGGCAAACTTGTCAGGGTTCATTGCTACCGATAACGCTTTGTGATATCCTGCGGCATCAGTCATCAAACCTTCTTCATTCATAAACTTATTTATAAAGTTCATTGGTGTCGAGTTTGATTTTTTTAATTCCTCAGCATCTCCCGGATTAAAGGTGACATTACTCTCTCCTAATTTGAACTCAAAACCTTTGAACTCAGAAGAAAAAACCTCGTTAGTTTTACTAGTAAACCACTCGGATTTTTTTAAGTTAGTCTCTTCTACCGTTTTTGCATTATCTAAATACTGTTGGTAAGCTTTTAATTTTTCATCTACTTCAGGAGAACTAGCTTCCTTTATCGACTCGATAGGTTGCTTATATGTTTCCTTTTGTTCGTTGAAAAACTTTTTAGCTTTGGCAACAATTCTTTTCTTTTTTAATTTAGCCTTTTTAATATCTGACTCATCATCTAAATCTTCATCATATCTGTAGTCATCCATTATAGCGTCTACGTCTTCTGCATCAATGGCTTCATCTGTAGCCAAAAAATATTCAGACAATAATGCATCTTCAGGCATCTCATCAAAATTTCTTTGAAGCTTAACGTAATCATTAATGCTTCTACCTGTTTCTTTCTTAAACTTAAAGTAAGCACTTACATCTTCAGGTAATTCTTCAGACTCTTTTCTTTCTTCAAGTAATTCTTCAAAAGAACCAATTTCTTTTTGATACTTATCTTTTATAAAAGATAAAACCCTTTCTTCATTTATTTCTAAATCAGTAGATGGTTCTTCTTTTTTATCTTGTACAATTTCAGCTTGAGACTCTTGAACAGTTTCCTGAACAGACTCATCTTCAAACTGTTGCTCGTGCTTTTCAAGCAACTCTTTTTCTATTTGTTGAGTTCCTTTTTCCTCAACAGGATTTACTTCTTTTACTTTTAATTCCATTAGATTATAATTTTTACAAAGTTAATATTAATTTAATTGTTTTTTTTAGGTATTATCTAGGCTCAAATTCTGCTAAATCAAATCCATCTAAACTATCTTCATTAGACTCAAACCTTTGAGGTGGAAGATTATTCTTACGTTGATTTATTAATTGAGACTGCTCAGTATTAGCCTGAGATATTCTGTCTGATTTTGCTTTTTCTCTTTGAGACTCTCTAGACTCTAAAGCACTTTCACTAACGTTTCTAAGTTCTTGATTGTATGCAAACTCTTGTTTCATTAAGTTCGCTTTAAGCATAGCTTCATTGTTCATTTTTTCAATCTCAAATGCAATTTCCGCTTGTTTAATTTTCATCTTAGACTGAGTTTCCATTTCAATCTTTTGCATTTCAGCACCTGATTTCATTTGCTGTAACTGCTGTGCTTGCTGAGAAGCCATAGCTTGTTGTTGCATTTGAAACTTTTCATCTCTCTCTTGCTTCTTAATTCTTTTAACTTTAAGAAGTTGGTTAGCCATTTTTAAGTTTCTAAGCTCTCTAATATCTATAGCATCTTCTAGGTTTATATCTCCTTTAGATAAAGCCATATTTATATTCGCTTCTAGTTGTGCTCGTTCTTCTTCATCCGGAGCAACTTCAATAAATATTCCAAAGTCATAAATATATAAATCACTAATTTGACTTAGTATTGATACATTATATTTTCCAATTTGGTTTATAAACTCTTCTTTAAAATCTGAGTACTCAAGAATATCTGAAACTCTAAGAGCTAAAGCTTCCGCCATTGTTCTGTACATATACAAGCTTCCATCTAGTATATGCCTAGTTGCTGTGTTAGAGCTTAATGCTGCTAACTTCTGAACACCAACTAAAGCATCAGGGTTAGGAGTACTAGCATCTCTAGCCTCATTAAGACCTGTCACCTGTCTAATCATATTTAAGTAATGATTATAATTAGTAATAAGCATTTGAGTTTTACTTGCTCCTGAGTTAGAGTTTAATTCCTTAATAGGAACTTTACCTTGATTGTATTCGCCATCACCTGTGTAGCTTCTACCAATAACACTACCTGTTTGGAAGTAAAGTCTTAATGCGTCTTCAGGATTATATGCATTACCTGTTCCCAAGTCTACTTCATTTAATCCATCAGCATCAATATATACACCATCCGGTACTGTTCTAGATATAACTTGCTGTAGTTTCAGATGAGTCATCTGAATTAAATCGGCAAAAGGAATCATTCTTCTAACTAAAGACTCTACATTTCCTTTATACATTCTAGGTGCAACAGCAACATAGTTAGGCATTGCGTGTTGACTTGCTGACTTAGGTCTTACCATATTCTCAGACATCTCCCACTTAAGTATAATGTTTGTTCCCATAACCATAATACCTTCATACCAAACATCAATTGTTTTAGATACCTTTTCAAAATTGTTTTCTTCCATCATCTCTGTTGGAGGATTAAAGGTGTCATCTTTTTCAATTACTTTAGAACCGCCACCTTCTGTTACTTTCTTTTTGTAAACAAAATTTTTGGTAGTTTTATAATTAAAGTATAAAAGAGTAACACTATCTCTAGCAAACAAACTATCTTGATAATATTGAGCAACATTAAAATAATCATACCATGATTGGCTATACTTTGATATTTCTTCTAAATCAGAATTAGTTAGACTTTGGTCTATCTTCATTAGCTCTGTGACTCCAACAGTTTTAATTTCACCCCAATAAAAACAATCTTTAAAATGAGGGTCTTCTGTATAACTATACACTACGTTTGCAGGGTCTACATAAGAAACTTTAACTCCATCGCCTTGAAGGAACTCGTGTTTACCTATAGCAATACCTAATACACTTAAATCGTAGTCATATCTTTTTCTTAAATCTATATAGTGGTTGTCATCTAGCAAAGTATTAATTGCCTCTTCTTCTGCTATTTCAATTGCAGGTTTATAGTTTAACTGCATATACAGAGATAGCTCTTCATCGTTAGCAGGAAGTTGGTCCGGTGCTACTGTAAAAGGGTCTACTCCAAACTTTTCTTGGATACTAAGCAACTCAGTTTTAGCAGCCATCTGACCTTCAATCATATCTTGATACTTGCTTCGTTTAGCTTGAGACATTGCATCTTGTGCATAAGCCCCAACCTTAAACAATCTATCAGACATTCCATTTACAACAATATCTACAAACTTTGGAATAATAGGAACAGGTGTCCAATCTAAATTCATGTAAGATAAATCTCCATCAACAGCTAATTCATTTTTATACTTAGCCACAGACTGCTCTCCACGAGCATAAAGCCTAAGCCTATTAAATTCACCCCACTGATTGTAGAATCTACATTGATTACCATCCTTTCTAAACCATTCGTATTGAATAGCTTGACCCACCATTAATCCATATTGGTCAGTTGCTTTTTCTGAATCCGTAGCAAACTGATTTGGAAACCCTGCTGAATCAATATTTATTTTTATATCTTCCATTTATTTATAATAATTGACTTGTTCTTCCTGAGTTACTATATCTTGCAAAGTTAAGACTAATTTTTGACTCTTTTTTTTGAGGTGTATATAAGTGTTTTTGATTAGCCATTATAGCTAATCCCGAACTTATAGTTGCATCAAACTTTGTTCTGTTACTAATATCAAACTTTGCCCAATCTTCTAGAGTTCTGACAAAAGGCATTGTACCCATATCAGCCTCTAAACTATCCGAGTTACTTTCATCTATATTTAATCCTATGTAATTCTCTATATAAGACTCAATAGCAGCTGCGTGAGCCTGCTTTACATCTTCAGATGAGTTAGGTATCCCTCCTAGTTCTCTTTCTGTCTTAGAAAGCTTGTTATAGGTTTTATCGGGTCTATTCATACTAAAGCCTCTATACCCTCTATTCTTAAAGTGATAAAGTAATCTAGGCTTATTATTCTCACAAAGTATTGGCATACCATAAAAAACACAAGCCATTAATACTTCTTCAAAAAATATCTCTGCAGTTTGAGGTCTAGCTACGTATTCTAAAAAGAAAGCATTACTAGGAGCGTCATCCATATTAAACTTAGTGACACCGTGTAGTGCTCCGTTAGAACCTCCTCCTCCAACTGTTCCTGATATATCGTAACTATCACAACCGAAAGAGCCTATGTGTTCGTTTCCGGGATATTTAATACCGTTCTTAGTTACTATTCTATTCTGTAAACTTTTCTTTGGTCTCCAACCAATATTAAATCTACCGTGCTTATCGGGTCTAAATATAACCTCAGTATCTTTGATTCCATTCTTCCAATAAAACGAACCCCTAGTTACATGATGTTCCTGTATTAAAGTTTCATTGTAATCTATCTGTTGATATATCTTAGTTAGATTAAATAAAGATTGTTTACTTTCATCTCTAAATGCGTGTGACTCTGTTCTAGGGAATTGACGATAAAATTCATTAAGAGCATCAGGGTCGTCTTTCAAAGAATCAACCTCTGCTTCCCAATAATCTACAGCCCCTTGATTAATCATTTCTCCATCTACACCTAATATAGTTTTTTTAGGTTTATATAAAACAGGCATTCCGTATCTATCTATAAAGCCTTCCATGTTTTGCTCCATAGGGATAAAAAGTGAATACATTCCACTTTTAGTTTGACCATTTGAGTTTCGTGTTCCCACATTGGAGTCTTCATATAACTTTTTAAAGTTACTTCCTCCTTTTTCTAAAGCGTTGGATGTTGAACCCATCATACACTTACCAATAATCTTACTACCCAATCTCAAACAAGTTTTAGTAACTCGCCAATTGTTTAATATATTATTTGGCTTTACCCACTTACCACTTTCATCGTGTACTAAAAGCAATAACTTTTCCCCATCATAAGAGTTGTCATCTGTGTTCTTCCAATCAATAGTTGTATCTAACCCTGTCATCTCTTCAGAGTCAACCTCGTGCATATTTTTTTTAGTAATCTTTGAAGCGGGAACTCTAAATGCTAGTTCTGTTTTTGGTTTATCCATTCCATCCTGAACAGGCTTGAAAAAGAAAGGTAATCTATTACATATTGGAACTACCTTGTCTGTAAACATTTTTTTAGCATCCGCCCCTGTCTTTGAAAGTATTCCGACCCTTGCGTCTTTTGCTAAAGTTCCTGTGTTAGCACATTCGTTAGAACCCATAAAAGAAAAACCGGAACGTCTAATCTTTAAGTAAGTCATTCCAAAACTTCTCTTGTCAGCCTTACACGCTTCCCAAAAAATCCAAAATATTCTATTAGCTTCCCTAAAGTCAGGGTATCCAACATCTATACTTGACCACTGAAGGTACATATAGTGAGAACCTGTGATGTAGGTTTTAACTCCATTGTTCATAAACCAAAATCCATCTTCTCTTTTGTCAAACTCATTTTCAATGTAATCTACCCATCTGTCTTTAAAAGCTGTAGGCATTTCATTCCATTGAAATATAGATTTTATTTTTGAAAGTTCTTTTGGTAGTTCATGTCTTTCCCAATACTGATGTTGTTTGTCTTTGTGTCTTTGAAGACACTCTTTTGGAGTAAGAGGCAAACCTATCTTTAAACCGGAAATCTCTATAACATCTCCAAGCTTTCCTGTTTTAGATATAACAACTAAATCATACTTCTCGTTATAGCCATACATCCAACTACTATTCCTGTTCTTGTTAGTAATAACATTCTTAGGAATATAGTTAGGTACTACCCTGTATAATTTATTTTGACCTACGTTCTGCAAATCCTTGGTTTGTGTGTTTTGTATTACCTCCCTTTTCTAATAGCTCTAAAGCTTCTTTCTCCGTTTCTATTCTATTAAGTATTTCAAATGCGTCAAATATAGCAAGCTTCTTAGTTGCTGCTGCATTCTTTAATCTATCAGCAGCCAACTCATCTTCAGGGTCAGGCTTAATGATATCTTCTTTTGCAACTTTAATCAGTTGCTTTACAGCACGCATCCCTGCCTCTATAATTTGTTTCTTTAATTCGTTTGATGTCATAATACAGCAACTATGTTATTAGTAAACATTCTAAATAACTTTTCACCATCTACTGTAAACTCATACTCGCTTTCGGGCTCAAATATAACTTCACACCCTGTATCAATCCCAATACTTTTTAGTTGACTATTAGAATACTTAACTACTCCATGAAGAGGCTCTTCCTTTATTCCTTTATATAGGTAAGAATCCTTAACACTAGTAGGCTCAATAAAACAATACTTCCCTACAGAGTTCCAACCATCTTTATTTTTATACATATAAAATTGTTGGTCATCTATAAAAAACAAATCGTCTTTAAAAAAGCTTCTACCGCTTTTCCTTCTCCCACGCATATCATTGTAAAACTTAAATACGTTGTGGTGAACTAAAAGTGTGTCTCCTTTTTTAATAGGTCCGTTATATCCTATAGGGGTTTCCACAACCTCTGCTTCTCTGTTAGATGCTTTGTGGTTTTCTTCTGAAGTGTTAATTATTATTTCTAATCCGGCAATCTCTTTTGTATTGTTGTACCTTTTACCGTTGACTGCACGAACTATAAAATCCGTTGGTGATTTCATTAAATAAAATTTATATTATATTCAATTGACACAGGAACTGTGCTGCTAAAAGACTTCCAAAGAAAAATTTCTTGGTCTTCGTTTTCAACATATATTAGAAAATTATTATTATCAGAATCTTGTGTTATTCGATGTATTGTATAATTACCACCCAACACTACTTGATTAATTAAATAATGCATTGCTCCTGATTTATAATCAGGACCTACTGAAATTTTTCTAATGTCCATTATATTTTATTTTTTTGGAATCGTAACGTCTCCTGTTTTAATATCTATAACAGCATCCGCTCCGTATTTCTCAATTAAGTCTGACTCTACTTTGTTTAGTGAAGATTTGTGCTCGTCTAGCTTTTGAAGCAATCCGTACTTTATAATCTCTACATCAGCTATTTCGTTTTTTAATTTTAAAAACTTAGTATTAATAGCCCTAATGTTTTCTAATTCTTCTTTGTCTAATTTCATTTTGATTGTTATTTAATTTAATTACCACATTGAACTTATGTTCTCGTATTCTTTTCTAGCATCAAAGCTAGGACAATTTTTATTTGAAAAATCTCTATGACCGTATATTTCTATTGATGGATATCTTATTTTATAAAACTCCAACATATCTACTAAAGCAGATTTTTGTTCATCAGTTCTAGTGTCTCCACCTTTACCACCTACGTAGGCTATTCCTATAGAATTTTTATTATGACCTTTGCAGTGTGCTCCTGCTTTTTCAATAGGTCTTCCTTCGTGAACACTTCCATCTAGTGAAATTACTATATGGTATCCAATATCTGACCAACCTCTTTCTTCAACGTGCCATCTTTTTATCTCATCTATCGAGACATCTCTACCTTCAGGAGTATCAGTACAGTGAACTATTATTTTATCTATATCTCTAATGACTACTTGTCTTTATTTAATAAGTACCACTTTTGGATAGTATACCCAATAGTTAATGCCAACAATACTATTTTTAATATTACATCAATATCTGTAAGAGACATAGCAAAACCCGCTATACTCATACTATATAATTTTATGTCTCCCATATCAATCATAGCTAGTTATATAATTAATAATTAAAGAGTCGTTCCAAGTATTGTTTTGAGTGTATTCCATATTAAATCATTGGGCTATCAGGGTTATACCAATATACAGCATCTACTTCTAAGGCAAATTCATAAGCTCCTGTATCAGACGAAAATGTTAAATAGTTTTGCATTACCATACTACCGGAAGCAGGAAAACCTCTTGAGATTAAAAAAGTAAGAGGCACTTCAATAGACTGCCACTCACTTGTTCCTCTTTCAAATTCAAAATCTGCACCACTTCCTATATCTCCAACTGTAAAAGTTGTCTGAGTATCATTAGCTCCTCCAACTCCTACTGTAAATGTTGAATCTTTTTGGTATGTACCATTTGCTCTGAATCCCATGTGCAATACTGATAATTGTCCTAATGGAAAACTATAAACTAAAGGAGGACCGAATATATACATTCCGCCTCCCCACCATTCACTTGAATTTGAACCTGTTCTAAATGACAACCATCCTGAGTCAGCAGTTCCATAAAAACTTTTTGACCCCGGTCTAGGTGTATATGAAACAAGATTATTCCAATAGTTGAAACGCTTTGACGAATCATTTAACCACCACTCTCCATCAATTCTTCCCCTAAGAAAGTCGCCTCCCATTTGCTCTAAGATGTAAACATAGTAGTCGTTCTTAAACATCTCTTCACCTATCGACCAAGTGTTCGAGTTTAATCCAATACCTGCACCTGTTCCTACACCTGCTGACATATTACCAAAGAGCTATAATAGAACCTGCTGTAGTTCCTGTTGCGTAAACTTGTAATACTTGAACAGGTAAAAAAGTTCCTGTTGGAACTCCTGTAAACACAACTGTGTCTCCACCTGCTGTTTTTACTTTTAAGTTTCCTGCAAGACCGATGTACAGTATACATCCATTGTTACCTCTTCCATTTTCAGAAGAGATACTTGGAATCTCTAGTGTATCACTAGGAGTTACATCTGCAGCTCTACTAGTTTGTAATTTTTGATATGCCATTATTGTATATTTTTATTCGTTAGTTTCGTCTTCGTTAGCTTCTTCGTTCATCATTTGAATGTGATTTTCAATATGACTTCTATAAGATTCTTTTATCTCATCTGTCCAAACCTCTTTAGCCACTGCCTCAACAGCAGGGTCTAATTCTTTTTCTGTATCAGGTGCTAAAACATAACGAAAGTTTTTTCCGTTTTCAATTTCAAGAACTTCTAATATGTTAAAGAAGTTTTTATTTACTTTTATTTTTATTTGCTTTGCCATAATTTATTGTTGAACTTTATAATTTACAATTCCTTCAATGAAAAAACCATCTGTATACGCAATAATATTTCCCAAGTTTATTTCTTGTAATTGAGCAGGTGTTCCTGATGCAGGCATGTATCCCCAAGTAACAAAACTCCCATTTGCAGTATTCTGACCACCTCTTACATCTTGTTTATTGAATCCATTTTGAGCACCAACAGTATGAGATAATGCAGTTTTTAATCCACCGGGTCCGGGTGAACCTGTTTGTAAAGGAACAAATGGTAATGTAAAATAAGGAATTAAAGTTCCTACACCTCCTGTATTCCATGTTTGTACCCAAATCTTATAACCTACAGTTACTTGGTCTCCAATCTTTGTGTACCAACCGTCTCGTTGATTGTATGTTATAGATGATATTCCTCCTGTACCAAGAAGGTCTAATGTAGGAACAAACATACCTTGTTCAATTGTTGGTCCTGCAGGTACTAAGTCTACAATCTCTTGTATAGTTACAGAGTCTCTACCTGAGTTAGATAGGGATGAACCCAAGTTTTTTGTTGGTATATTATCACTTACAACGTGAACTTTGTCTGTTAAATTTACTGCCATTTTTTTTTGTTTTATTCTTTTAAGTATGGAAACTTTCTGTTAAGAGAGTCTCTTCTAGCTGCACATCCACAGGGCTTTCCTGTAACCTCTGCAACCTTTTCAACAACAGCTTTTACTCCTGTTGCCTTTGTTATTTTTTCAATTGTGTCTCCTAGACCTCTAGACTTTTTTACCGTTCCCATTTTATTTTATTTTACAATTACAAGTTTTTAAACTACAATCACAAATCTTATTTGAAATGTTTACTTTTAATTTGTCTAGTAAACCGTTCCATTTTTTAGAATTAGATATGTTAAATTTAATAATTTTCTTCCCTAATTCAATAAACAATTTTCCCATATTTTTCTACAAAGATAATAATATATTTTTTAATACTTCCCTCTTTTACTTGCGGGTGAACTTTTAGTAGAACCTCCCTTTCCTGCCCATAGCTTTTTACATGACCAATAACGTGCAGTAAGCTTGTTAGTAGCTGTGTTGCATTTATGTCTAGCCTTAAAAGATTTACGTGCAGCAGCACTGTAGTTGTGTCCGTAACCGGAAGCACCAAAGTGGATTAGTTTTTCTTTACCACCACTACAAGCTTTAACCATTTTTTTCTTCCCTGCTCTGTCGCTTTTTTTTACAACATTACATTTCATCTTAGACTTGTCTGCCATATTAATACATTTTCTTTTTCTTTTTAACTACTTTCTTTCCTATTTTTTTAGCGTAAGCTTTTGCTGCTGCTCTTCCTTTTGTTGTATAAGCAAATTTTTTTCCTCCTACTATTGGCATAATATTATCTTTTACGTTTTAATGATGATGTTCTTTTTCCCATACCGACTCTTTTCTTTTCGGCTACCGCTTTCTTCTTTTCTGAAGATGACATTTCTTTCCAAGTCTTAGGAGTGCCACCACTAACTCTTTTGCTAGGTCTACACTTTTTAACTGACTTGTTTTTAGAAGAACCGCAAGGATTCCCTTTTTCGTCTGTCCATTTCTCTTTGAACCAACGCTTCAGGTTAGCTCCTTGTTTTGTTTTTCTTACAGCCATTACTTTTTGGATTTAGCTTTTCTGCACTTAGCTATAGCTCCACTAGCATAAGCTGATGGAAAAACTTTGTACGATTTCTTCACCTTGTAATAACAAGAATCTTTTTTACTTTTGCTTTTTCTTTTCATTGAATTGTTTTCCTAAACTTCCCAAACCTGCCAAACCTGCCAAACTTGCCAAACCTGCTATTTTTGTACTAGAATCTTTTTTACTTTTTTTTGTAATAGCTTTAACAAGTTTATCAATATCTCTATTCTTCATAGGGATTTTATCTTTGTCTTTATTTTTCATCTTAAAATATTTAGTACTTTTGTACAAAGATACAAATTTAATTTAATGTCATATAAACACACACCCTCTTCAGATTATTTGAAGTATTGGAAAGTAATCCGTTACTTTATAAAGGCTAAGTACAAGGTTTCAACAGGAGAACTTGATATGTTGTTATTCCTTTACTCAGAAAATTATTTTGATAAAAATAAATTTCTAGAATACAATGAGATTTTTAGTTGGAACGAAAAACGTTTTGATGAACTAAAAGCAAAAGGGTGGATTGAAGTCTTCCGACCTAGAGACTACAAGAAAAATAAAAGAGCCATATACACCTTGTCTTATAAAACAAAGCGTATGATTGGCTCAATGTATAAAAAATTAAGTGGGGAAGAAATCCCTGAGAGTCCTAGTGCGAACCCTATATTCTTAAAGAACGTATCCTATACAGATAAGGTATACAAGAATATGATTATAGAGATGAACAAGTTTATAAAACAACAACGACATCTCTCTCAAGAATAATCGTATGCTGCTCATCATTTAGTATCATAGTAAATCCTGCGTGTGCATCGTAATAGATTACATCACCTTCTTTGATTACTGAAACTTCAGTACCGGGTTTTACTACTTCACCCTTTTTGTACCTCATCTCACCTACATCGGCTGCGGATAATAACAATCCGGAGGAAGTCTTTACCTCCTCCTCGATTGTCTTGATTGCAATATATTTATTAATTGGTTTCATATTACTTTGTAATTTTTATATATATAAATCTAGTTGCAAATATTAGAAACAACAATCCTACTACAGGGCTGTCAATTATTTTACAGAAAGACTGAACCCCTCTTGTAAACCCAAACATTGAACCAACTGTAAATCCAATTGCAAATGTAATTAGTACGTGGCAAATCTTAGCCAATACAAAAGCAAGTAGCCCTGCCCAAAATCCTTTTTTTAATCCTTTTGATTCTTCCATCTTTTTATCTATTTGATTAATAATATCTTCTTTTACTATCATAACTACTCAGTGTCATAAGTTCGTGCCATTGTGATAATAGCATTTGTACTAAGCAATGTTACTGCTACAGATACTGCATTTTGTAGTGCACTCTTCGTAACTTTCATTGGGTCTATTACTCCCATCTTTATCATGTTGCCAAACTTTTCATTAGCAACATTATATCCTTCGCCAAACTTTACATCCCACTCAGGGTACACATCGTTAATGTCATAACCCGCATTGTCAAGAATCTGCATAACGGGGGCTTGCAATGCGTTCCCTAAAATTGCGTAAGCAATTTTTTTATTTTTATCGTCAGTTTCTTTTTTCAGAATCTCTTGACCAATATACATTAGTGACACTCCTCCTCCGGGAAGGATACCTTCCTGCATAGCAGAGCGTACTGCACACACAGCATCGTCAATCCTGTCAAATAGCTCTTTCTGTTCTAGGTCTGTCTGACCACCTACCTTTATTACACCAACACCACCTGTCAATGAGGCGATACGTGATAAGATAAACTCCTTGTCAGCAACTCTACTTGCGTTCTCGTGGCTATCCCATAGTTGTTTTACTCTCTCGTCAATCTCATCTGAGTGATTGTCGTCTTTTAAAATCACAGTCTGTGACTTCTCAACAATAACCTTTGGTGCGTGACCTAAGTCATCAAAGCCCATTAGCGACAAATCATCACCTGTCTTTTCTGAAAAGTATGTAGCTCCAACCGAGATGGCGATATCTTGCATTAATTCGTGTTGTTTATATCCGAACTGCGGGGGAGTTATACTACATATCTTCAAATTGTTTTTCATAACGTTAGCCGCCAATGTGTTTAGCACATTAGTTGCACACGGTGCAATAAGAAGAAGCTTCTTGTTCTCAGCAATGATTGGTTTAAGTACGTTCTCAATCTGAAGTATGTTTGTTATCTCAGCATCAGATACCAAGATATGAACGTCTTCTAAGATACACTCATCTTTCTTTTGGTTGTTAATGAACAATGGTGAAGAGTATCCTCGCTCAACCATCAATCCTTTAGTAGTGGTATAAGTTGTCTCTGAGTTGTCAGACTTCTCAACCGTTACAATCCCATCCTTACCAACTGACTTGTATACGTCAGATATAATACGACCTACCTTAGCGTCATTGTTCGCAGAGATAGTCGCAACGTCAAGTAACTTTGAGTCCGTTACGTTCTTGCTTTTCTTTTTCAATGTCTTTACAACCTGCTCCGTTTCACTTACAAGCTCACGTAGGACCTGCGTATTGTTTACACCCTCACCAAGATGAATGTGACCCTGCTCTACAAGAGCCTCCGTAAGTACAATAGCTGTAGTCGTTCCATCACCGGCAGAGCTAGCTGTTCTATCAGCCGCCTCCTTCATAATGCGTACCGCAAGATTCTCAACCGGGTCTAACAAGTCAACCGCCTTAGCGACCGTAACTCCATCCTTGGTTACTGTGATTCCTCCTGTGTGATGTTGTGATTCAATAAGAACTGTGTTACCTCTAGGACCGAGGGTGCTCTTTACTGCGTTAGCAATCTTTTCGATTCCGGCTTTTAGTTTTACCCTACCATCTTCACCGAACTTTAAGTCTTTAGGGGTGAACCCCATTTGATTATTCATAAGTATTAGATTTGATTTATTTGACAAAGATAGTATTTTTTATTTAATATATCAAATGCAAGAATGTACGAATTTAACGCTCCCTATAGAGAGAGAGAGAAACTCTATTTATATATTTTCTTACTGTATAATTCTCTTTCAATATCTACATTTTCAACACTACTACTGATAATCAATTAGTTAGCTATAAAAAATCTACATAGAATCTACACTAAGTCTACACAATAAGAATATTTCCTGCATAAAAAAAGGGCTGACCTAAATCAAAACCCTTTTCCTAACTATCAAACAAACTATATGAAAGAACAAATATATAAAAAATAAATGTAAGTCAAAAATATTTATTAGATATATGTAGTATTTGGGTTATATACCGCTGCACGCAAGGGCACCCCAATCCGAAAACGATTTTTTTTTGCGAGCGATTTTGCTTTTTTAATCGGTGCATCCCAATTTTTTTAGCTTTTTTCCACAGCCATCCACAGCCCACTGTAGCTGTAGCTGTGCTACGTGTCACGTTATGCGGTGACATTACCCCACAATGCTGTAGTTGTGTCTTCGAAGACACATTGTAAAACTCTCAAGACAAAGAGAGACAAAGCATCACCCCTACCCCATAGCATTTACCTAGAAACAAATCTACGTGAATAGACATTACGCAATCGCTTTAAAACAAAGTAATAGACAGCAAATGCACAATAGAACGACAGAAAACGTATTCAAAACTTGCATAGAACGTAGAAATAGACTATTTTTACACCATGGATAGACTATGTCACATCAACAAATACGCTAACTCGCTGACAATCAGCGTTTTACACTGCATTGAAGTGCAAAGTTCTAGTCATATCGGCAATATTGCCATCTAATCATCTAAAAACCAACAAGATGAGAAATTTATTATCAATTGAAAGTGCATTGTTCAACGAGGTTTCTGTAGCAAATGCTATGGGAGGAAGTCTAAGAGAGATTGAGTCTCTAATCAGCGGAGTAGCTGACGCAAAGAAAGTGAAGTTCGAGAAGTCACTACAGCTAAGTGCGATTGTAGTGAAGTCATGGAAGTGGTTCAACTCAGCACAAGGTAAGACTCAGATGGATGAATACGGAGTAACTTGGACAAAGGAAGATTTTTACACCAAATTGTACGGATGGAAGAAGTCATTCTTCTACAAAATGCTGAAGGTAGGTAAGCTACAGAACGAACAGCCCGAAGTAGTACAGCAATTTAAAGATGCTGTCGCTGAAGCGGATGCCAACGGAGAATCGGCATCAATGTCAGTTGCATCCCTATTGAAGTTCGCTAGCAATGGTGGAGAGACCACAGAAACTGCATCTAGTGAGAGAGCATCAACGATTTTCACGATGACATTCAAAGGAGATACCAACGTATCTGTGCGAATTGATGACCAAGGCAAAGTAATTACTACGAACGGAGCGGAGGACATCGCTAAAGCAATCGAATTTTTAGCATCTAAATTATCTTAATCAGTGTCTTTGAAGACACAAAAATCTACTACTATGAATACAAACGAGATTAACTACACAGTAACAGGAAACTCAGCGAGAGCGAGAGTGAACAGGTACCATGGATGCGATGCATCCCTAGAGCATCACAAAGGTGCCAAGAACAGCGACATTGCTACGCTCAAGTGGAACGAGAGACGTAACATCCTTGAAGACGAGCAAAACCAAGGTGATTTCAAGAGCAGATTTGCAATCGGTTTTGAAGTTGAGAAGAACAGATTTCACCGAGGTGCTGTAGTTGAATACCCGCTGTTTGCAGGATTTGAAACAGATTCATCTTGCGGTTATGAGGCGGTGACAAACATCTTGCCTTTGCTACCTAGAGGCAAATGGAGAAACAAAGTATTCAATATGATGCACGAAGCAAGAACGATTATTGAAGATGAGTTTTCACCATCAAACAGAAAATGTGGAGGACACATTACTGTTTCTGTAGATGGGATGGATGGCTATGAATTGATGGACAAAATGCGTAAGAACTGCGGTATACTGCTTGCATTGTTTCGACACAGATTAGGTAACGGATACTGCAACAAGAACATCACGATGAGACACGAACAAAACTCTAGGAGACGAGTTCGAATGATGGGAGGTAGACACCACAAGTACACTGTCGCTAAACCAATGCGACACGCTCTTGAGTTCAGACTGCCATCACGATTCCAATCTGTGAAGCAAATGATGAGACGTTATGAGATGATGTATGTGATAGTTGACCACAGCATCAACTCACCGAGAGGAAGCCACAAATCGCTTCTAAACAAGCTAAAGCCAATCTTGATGTCTATGTACGAGCAAGACGAGAGTAAGGTCTTAGAGATGATGGAATTGGCAGAAGCATTCCGCAAGACAATTGTGTCCAACAAAATCAATCCTAAGACCCAAAGATGGATTGACCCAACAAACACAATGGCAGAGTTTTGGGATAGAGATTGCGTAAGGCAATACTAACAGCAAATGGGAGTTGAAAGACTCCCGCTGTCTACGGATGTGTATCCGTACTGACGAGACCAAAAGGTCGAAACAGCTAACTTAAAATACTAGTATTATGAAAACTTTAGATTACAGAACATCAAACACAATCGAAAGCACAAGACTTAAAATGGAGGATGGTTGCAACGGAGTAGAGCAAGTTATATTCTTCTCTGTAAATGAGACTTATAATGTATATACAGATGGTTCTAAGGAGCTGTTTGAAACATCATACATTAAGCAAGATGGAAGAGAGTATGTGAGACAAAGTGAGGTTAATAGATATTACGATAATGAAAAGAGTTACAGAAATGCTATTAAGAGATGGTCAAAAAAAGCAATAGCATAGATTATTAAAAGGCAAGGAAGCCGAAAGGCTTCCGCTGTATACAAGTGAGTGCTTGTACTGACGATTCCTAAAGGATGAAACAGCTAACTTAAATTTATTCACTATGAATTATTTTCTTGACATCCTAAACAATCCAAACGAGACATTCGAAAACGATTGTTGTGTTATCAATCTTATCACCGAGGAGGTGGTTTGGAAAGCGGGTAAGTTCAGCCCTAAAATGAGCAACGACATCAAGTATTGGTTTAATCAAAAAAACGCATAAGTATGGTAGGCAAATGTATTGCACAAGTAAAATCTCACGAGGGTAAATACTACTCGTACAAGATTGAGTTCACGAGCGAAAAACACTTTACCAATTGGTACAATAGTGTAGGAGAATACGGAAAAGTAATCGGTGTCTTCGAAGACACAAACACTAACATTTAAAAACAGAAACAAGATGAAAACAAAAAACGGATTGACCTTCAAAGAGAAAGGTACGGGAGTAATTATCAAAGGCAAAGAGGTGATGCGTGTAAACGTATACACCAAGCAAGAGATTGACGCAATCAATCAACGAAAGAAAGATGTAAGAAAGCAAATTGCTGTAGCAGTGATACTAGTGCTGTACATTGCATCTGTAGGATATTGTTTAAGCAAATTTATCAACCTTTAAAAGCAAACATTATGAACGAGTTACAAAAATTAATCAAAGCAAACAAGATTTACAATTCGATGGATGGAATCTATTCATTAGAAGAATTTCACGATGCGGGAGACTACCTATGCAAGTTCCATGACAAGTATGGAACGATTAATCCTAGTGAATTTAAAAAATTATTAAAATAAATTAGGAATTGTAAATTAATTAGACTATCCTTGTAAAAGTGATAGACAACATTTAAACATTTTATATTATGAGTTACCAATTAGATACTACTACACCATTTTACAAAGAGTTAACAGACGAGGATGCTTACTTCCAATTCAACGGAAAAGCAATGCAAAGAGCAATGTACAATCTGTACGTAAGCAAGAGAGACATAGGTCTTAATGCGATAGGGATGAAGCCACACAGCAATTGGAGGGTTCGAGATGTCAAGGCTTACTTCGGCATCAAGGGGAACAAGAAAGTTCTGCTAGAGAACTTTATGAAGCTGTTCAATCACATTGAGATGCTCAGAGAACAGCAAGCTAAGGAGTACGCAGAAGAGATGCGTAGAAAGTAAGTATAACTGATGAGACTTCAATAGTCGAAACACGGATTCATTCCGTGTCTTATACAAACCGAGTTCTGTGTCTTCGAAGACACTACTCACAAAATTTATTACTTACTATGTGTATTATTATTATCAAACAGAAATCAGAAAAGATTCCAATGGAGAGACTCAAGACTTCAGCACGAATCAATCCTCATGGGTTGGGTATTGTGTGGCTAGATACTTTTGAGTTGACATACCAAGAATCTAAAGACTACGCTCAGTTGCACACTGAGAGACCATTCATTGCTCACTTCCGTTATGCTACTGTGGGTAAAATCAACAGAGAGAATATGCATCCATTTGTATGTGGCAAGAACAGAGATGAGTTGCTTATGATGAACGGAACAATCAGAGGGTTGGGTGATGCAGAGACTTGCGACACCAAGGTTCAAGCACGTATGCTAGGTGATATGCCAAGAAGCGAATGGAAGGCGGAGTTGGAACAGCACGAAGCTAGATTCGTTAGTATCAACAGACGAACACGAACGTTTCAGATATACAACAGAGATGCTTACTTCAAGAGAGATGGTGTTTGGTATTCAAAGGCTAACGTACTAGAAGACCACGTGATTGGTGTGTACGGAACGCTCAAGAAAAACTACTCTAACTACAACAGATACTTGCGGTCAAGCAAGTACCTAGGTAGAGGTAAAACAGTTGACAAGTACCCATTACTTATACAAGGGTTGCCATACTTGATTGAGGAGAAAGGTGTAGGTCACAACGTAGAGATTGACATCTTCAAGGTTGATGACAGCAAGCTACTAGACTTGGATAGGCTAGAGGGTCATCCGAATTGGTACAGAAGAAAGCAAGTACCTATCAAGCTTAACAGCGGTAAGGTTGTTACTTGTTGGGTATACTTCAACTTGAAAGAGCGACCAATTGGTTCACAAATGCATCAAAGCTACACACAGCAAGTGTACAAGCCGAGCACGTACACATTCAGAGACCAAATTGAATGTACACAGCAGATGATTTGGGATGATGCCTTCGAGACTGAAGATGACTTTGATGGGTTGAATGAGTCACCGATGTGTGTCAATTGCTACTCAGACTTAGTTGTTGATGAGCACGAGATATCAAACTCCTCATATCACTGCCCGCAGTGTAACGAGAGTTTTACAGAACAAGAGGTTGTAGTTAACCTTTAGTTTTCTATGTAGTAGTAGAAAGAGAGGGTGTCTTCGAAGACACTCTCGGTACACGGATGTGTGTCCGTGCTGATGATTCCAAAAGGATGAAACCGAAATCTTAATTTATTTATTATGGAACAAACAAATCAAAACGACAGTATGTCTGCTCGAAACACCGAGTATTCAAAAAAGCAGTTAGCAAGACAAGGCTATGTCTTGAGCAATCTATGGCACATTGATGATGTGCTTCAAAACTATGAAGAGTTAACTGTAGAAGAAGCAGAGGAGGTTCTTGAGAACGCTCTTAACAATGAACGAGTAATGGAACGTATCTTCGAACAGATAGATTACGAGGTTGAACTAATTAAAAAACATTAAAACTAAATATTATGAGTAAAATTATTAAAGTACAAGAAACTGTAGATTATAGCATTAGTACCACCTTTACTAAAAACCTTGGTCTATTTCAAGTTAAAGCAAAAATATGGAGTCGTGTAAGTGCAAAGAAGGTTACCATAGCGAAAGAAGGCTACCATAACGAAATAACAGAAACAGAGTTAATGTTTATACTAAACGGTAAACAATGCAAGTACATGGGTTTCAAAGAATTGTATGAAAAACTATATGGTGTAGACACCTTCCAACAATTTTGGTCTGACTTAGTTGCAGAATTTGAAGAAGAATATTTTAAACAAACAACTTATAAAAACAATTAAGATGAGAACAGAAACACAAATGTACAGAGTAATGTGGGTTAGTCCACAAGGAGGCGCAGAGGTAAACTCTGATGGCTTTAGCACATTCAATGAAGCAGAAAAGTATTTTGAAGAACTATCAGATGACTTTATTGACGAGATATACTATGTTGAGTCTTATACTCACGTAGAGAGAACTTATGCAAATCCTAACGCAGTAGATGGTTGGGAAGATATGTACCCATTAGATGAATACTAAAAATTAAAAACAAATATATATGAGAACTACACTTTACAGCAGATTGAAACCGAACTACAAGGCAATTGTAGAAGAGAAATCAAAGGAGTTTCCTGCAACAGGCAAATCCGTTAAAAAATCTTTAGAAGATACATTTTACAGCCACTTAGCTATTGGACAAGTAACCGATTTGATGGTCTTTATTGGACTATATAATCGAACAGACGCAGAATGGTTTAGTGGAGGAGATTTATTTGAACTTGAAAACGATGTAGCGTGATGACAGACAGACAAGGAAAAATAATTTTGTATATCATTATGATAATAGTTATCTTGCTTTCTGAAATGTGTGCCGACCCTTATCACAAGGCAGGGTACTTTGGGAAGTAAGAACAAGGGGTGTCTTCAAAGACACTCCTTTACCGTATGCAAGTGAGTACTTGCACTGATGATTCTAAAAAGATGAAACGGAAACCTTTAAAAAAAAGTGTATGACAACACTAGACAGAGTGCAACAGATTCTATCTTTTATTCCTAAAGATAGCAAAGACAACATCCATTTACGCAAAAAGCTAGAGGAGTTGGAGCAAAAAATTATTAATAAAATAGAAGTTAACTTATGAAGACAGAACAAACAGAAAAATTTCTTTCGTATGTAGTGGTAATCATTGCTGTACTATCAATGGTAGCAATACTTTCTATCACTTGCCAATCAGCAATAGAGGTATGGGGAAATTAGATTTAGACACGGGAATACATTACCCATCAGAGAGTAATGAAGACAAGGTAGTAAGCAAAGTAATAGACGCTTACAGAGAACGCTCAAGAGTAGGTATTGAAAAATATGGAACTACACTAGACCGAGGAGATTTAACTCCTTTACAATGGCTCCAACACTTACAAGAAGAGCTTATGGATGCAACACTATATATAGAAACTTTAAAAAACAAATTATGAAAGTAAAAATTAGTCAAAGGTATGTTTACCACAAGGTAGGAACAATTGAATTAGAGATAGATAAAGATATGTATCAAGATTGGGTTAAGGAAAATAACTACAATGTTGATGATTTAGATTACTACTTATCTATGAATGATGATTTATGGGCTGAGCAAGTACTCGAAGCAACAGACAAGGCTGAATTTGTATTTGGTTTAGGATGTAATGGAAATTTTAACGAGCCTTATAGCGATTCAGAGACAAGGTATGATTGCAAAGAACTAAAAACGGGTGGACACCTATAAAAACAGATATATTATGTTATACGAAAAAAAATATTACGAGCCAACGAGTTACAGAGATTTAGTAATAGATGTTCTAAGCGAACAGCACGAGTTATTGTCGGTGGATGTTCCTTCAAGGTCTCATTGGACACGATTTGATGAGGAACAATTAGAAAGACTGATGCACGTACTTGCTATTGCAATATTTGAAAATAAGCCAAACAAAAATAACTAAAAACAGATACATTATGAATGGATTAAAAAAATGTACAGTATCGGGAGTAGTGGATTACGAAAAGAATTTTTACAAAGAAGGGAAGTATCCTTATGCTACCTTCGTAGAAAACTTTAGAGCAAAACATAGGATACCCGTAGAAGAGTTAAGAACCTTCTGTGAAAAGATAGAGTATATGCATAAGCAATCAATATTTAAAAAACTAAGAGTATGATTATTACAAAGGACAATTTTATATGGAAAGAAGTTTCCAACATAGCAATAGATTTATTTAGGTCTAATGCTGTAGAACTATTTGCTGTTCATCACGATGAATCAGAAACCCTATTGGAGTCTGAAGACGAGATTAAATTCTGTGGAGACAACAACATACCCATATGTATTGAAGTTGGAAAGCTTCCAAAAAAATACACGGATGCTTGCTCTTGGAACAACAGTGAGAAGAAACTAATAGACAACTATTGGTACGTAAGAATATCAGATATTTCTAATTAAATATTTGGAATTGATATAGAATTATACTATATTTGAACAATTATTAAACTTTAATTTATTTACAATGGAAAGACTAAACATTATAGACTTTGATGCGGGAATTGAGAACGCTCAGGAGAAGCCCGACAAACATTACCTAACAAGGTTAGAACTACTGAAAGACGCAAGCAAGAAGGAGAAGAAGTTTGCTTGGCTAGACACGGGTAGAATGATGAGCCGAAAGGATTATGAAGACAACTACCTTGCCGAAGACTCTAAGATATCGTACAACGATTTTAAAATTTCAAGCAACTGCAAAGAAGTTATGAGGTACGGGGCGGGTCTAATAATACAGCTACTAGACAATGATTTATGTATGGCTGTTACAATTAGAGAGAACGAGCACGGAATACAAAAAAAAGTATTTCAAAAAAAATCAGTCGCAGAGTGCGAAGATATATTGTATAACACTATAAAAGAATTTATTTAAGATGGGAAAATCAAGCGAAGAATTTATGAGACAAAGAGAACAAGAGCCTACTAATCCATACCTTGTGTCTTCGAAGACACAAATGGATGAGTTGTTTAAGTATTTTGGAGAAATTTTTTCACACAGACAAACATATAAAGATGAAGAAACAAATTTTTAAAAGTTACGCAGACAAGATTTCAACTGTATATGAGATACAGTTGGAGTCTTTATTTGAAAAAAGTAAAAAGAGAGAAGTAGTAGATGCTAGACAAATGCTGTACTACTTATGCCATCAAAGAAACATGAAGATAGTTCAGATACAATCTTTTATGGATGAGCAAGGTTATAGTATATCTCATTCAAGTATTATTCACGGAATAAAAGTAGTCAAGGAAAACACAAAGCACGACCAAGACTACAAAACATTTATAAACAATATAAATAATGAGTTACACCTTACAAGAAATTTTCAATCAAGCTAATTCTGACTACAACATAGCTAAGGTAGACTCTAAATGTTGTGACTCTGTAATCTCAAAAGGAGTTAAGATAGAGAGAGATATTGAGACAGGTGAAATAGTTATATATAATACCCATCTAGGCGGTGATTTCTATAAGGAAATAGAGGATAACGAGTATCTTTTTTTTAAAGAAAAAGGTTGGGTTTATGGGAAATATGTCGTATCTTTGTCTAACTATCGTAGAAAACTTGATGTTATTGAGCAGAGAATAAGAGCTGAAATTAACACAAGAAAAAATGGAAGATATATAATGGGTCTCAAAGATATGAGAGAGCATTACCTACTAAAGTTTTCAGAATCAAGTAAGATTATTAATCAATTAAATTAAATAAACTATGTCAAATTCAAAAACAAAATCAGTGTTTGAAACACTGTCAGCCATCAACGTAAATGATAAGGTTGAAAAGAAGAACGGTTTAACTTACTTGTCTTGGGCTTGGGCTTGGGGAGAAGTTAAGAAGCACTATCCTAACGCAACGTATGAAGTTCAGTGTGGAGATTCAGACTTACCATACGTATACGATGAAAGTCTTGGATATATGTGTAGAACTATCGTTACAATAGAAGGCGAGACACTAGGTATGTGGCTACCCGTTATGGATGGGGCTAACAAAGCTATGAAAGACAAGCCTTACGAGTTTCAAACAAGGTATGGAACTAAGAGTGTTGCGGGTGCAACTATGTTCGATATCAACAAGACCCTCATGCGTTGTCTAGTTAAAAACCTAGCAATGTTTGGATTAGGTCACTACATTTATGCGGGAGAAGACTTACCCGAAACAGAGAGCGAAGCACCTAAAGTTACAGTCGCTCCAAAGAAGGAAGCCACAACAATCAAACTATCAAAGGGTGATGCGAATTGGGATAAGGTATTGAAGTATGTGGTAGCTAACAAGTCTGCGGGTGCAGATAAGTTAATCACCAATCTAAAGACTAAGTACGGAATCACAGCTACTGTAAAGAAAGAGATTGAAAAAGCTATTGCGTAATGAAAGATGTAATAGAGAAGCTAAAAGATGACAAGTATTACTATGGAGAGGGAGGTAAAAAATTCCTCTCTAATAGTGATATAGGTACTCTTCTTACTAATCCGAGGGAGTTCGGAGTTAGTAGACCCGACAATCAAAACTTTGCAAAAGGTAGGTATTTCCATCAGCTATTAATAGAACCCGACAAGGCTAAGGAGGTTGTAACAATAGACTCATCATCACGCAATACAAAGCTTTACAAGGAAGCTATTGCTGAGATGGGTGTAGAGGTTGCCTTGTTAACTAAAGAGGCTGAGGAGGTTGTTAATTTAACCGACACTATGAAGAATAACCTATACTTTTTTGACAACATATACAAGGATGGAAACATCTACGAAGAACCTGCTGTCAAAGAGATAATGGGTCTTATGTGGAAAGGTAAAGTGGACATCGTATGTGATGATATGCTTATTGATTTAAAGACAACAAGCAAGCTAGCTGACTTTAAGTGGAGTGCTAAGAAGTACAACTACGATAGTCAATGCTTTATATACCAACAGTTATTTAACAAGCCCTTGATATTCTTTGTAATAGACAAGACATCTCATCAGATGGGTGTATTCAGACCTACTGAGGAGTTTATTAAGGGCGGTGAAGAGAAGGTGAAGAGGGCTGTTGAGGTATACAATACCTTCTTTGGGGATAATCCCAAGGAAGAACTATCAAGTTATTTCATAGATGAATATCTTTAGAAGATTAGTGTCTTCAAAGACACAAAGAAAACGGGTAATGTGGTTTCAAATTCCAATGGACTGCATTACACGAGAAGAGAAACAAGAGGTTATCCTTCAAACTATACAAACATTGGAAAAACAAATAAACATTATTAGTTATGAGTAACACAGAGAAAGTATTCGCAAACGGATTTTCATTCAAGAGAAGAGAAGGTGCTCCCGATTTTGTAATTGGGCAACAATCAATCAAAGTTGATGAGGCTATTGTCTTTTTGAAAGAAAACCAAAAGAATGGTTGGGTAAATCTAAATGTAAACAAAGCACGTAGTGGAAAACTATATGTAGAGTTGGATACATTTGAGCCAAAGAAAAAAGAAGAGGTATCAGAAGGTCTTGACTTTTAAGAACCTAACAATCAGTCAGTTAAGGGGTATCATTGATACCCTTTTTTTGACCCCTAATGTTAGGTATGCAAAATAATCTATAATATATACTGTATATATTTTTTTTAATTATATATTTATTTTATATTCGTATTATCGTTTTTAAAATTAACATTTTCAACACTGTTATTGAGAATCAGTTAGTTAACTAATTAAATTTAACATTAAATCTACACTACCATGTCACACATCATCACAATCTTCCGAAACATCCACGATACATCTACACCTTTCCATAGGAATGTAGTTGGTATTCTTAATAGAATAAAAGATGGAGCAACTAAGGAAGTAGTTAAGAAAATCAGACTTGAGAAAGACAAGTCGCAACGTAACGAACTTAAGAAAGCATTACCATCAATATGCTTTTCGGGTAAGTTCACTAAAAGAAATGACTCATCACTGATAGAACACAGCGGTCTAATCTGTTTAGACTTTGATGGGTATGAATCCAAAAAAGATTTATTACAAGATAAGGAGGTTATATCCAAAGACAAGCACACATTCTCTGTGTTTATTTCACCATCGGGTAACGGTCTTAAGGTTCTTGTTAAGATACCACAAGACGAAGAGAACCACGTAAAGTATTTCAACTCTCTTGAGAAACGATTCAACAGTAAGTACTTTGATAAAACTTGTAAGAACTTGAGTAGAGTTTGTTACGAGTCTTACGACCCATTAATTTACGTGAATGAAAATTCAAGTGTATGGGATAAGATTGAAGAGACTGAATACCGAGAGGTTGTTGTTCATCAAGATGCTCCAACAATCCCAATCACAGATGAGAATAAGGTTGTTGAGATTTTAATGAAGTGGTGGCTCAAGAAGTACCCAATGGTTGAGGGTCAACGAAATCAAAACACATACATTCTTGCAATGGCATTGAATGATTATGGAATCAACAAGAGTCTTGCAATGTATGTTATGAATCAATTCACAACTCAAGGGTTCACTGCTCAAGAAATACAAAGAACTATTGACAGTGCGTACAGCAACAGTCAAAACTTTGGAACAAAATACTACGAGGATGAAGAGAGAATAAACCAAATAAAAGCAAAGCTTAGAAGAGGGGTTTCAAAAAAGGAGGTTCGTCATCAGTTGGAGGAGGCACAGATTGATGGCGATGTTATCGAGTCTGTTTTGAATCGTGCTGAAGAGGAGAACAAGTCAAAAGTATTTTGGACAAAATCAGATAAGGGTGTTATTAAGATAGTGCATGTTTTGTTTAAGCAGTTCTTAGAGGACAATGGCTTCTACAAGTATTGCCCCGAAGGAGGTCGTAACTATGTGTTTGTAAGGGTAGAGAATAATCTTATAGACCATACGTCAGAGAAAGAAATAAAAGACTTTATACTGAACACATTGATTTCTCTTGATGACTTGTCAGTGTACAATTACTTTGCAGAGAATACGAGATACTTTAGAGAGGAGTTCTTGACTCTTCTTTCAACAGTAGACATATACTTTATTGAGGATACTAAAGACACAGCGTACTTGTACTACAATAACTGTGCTGTTAAGATTACAAAGAATGAGATACTACCTATTGACTATATGGATTTAGGTGGATACGTTTGGAAAGACCACGTAATTGACAGAACATTTAATCTATGTAGTGGTGATGGTTGTGACTACCAAAAGTTCTTGTCTAGAATCAGCGGTAATGATGAGTCAAGGTTGAAGTCTATGGAAAGCACGGTAGGATTTCTTATGCACGCACACAAAAACTTATCATATTCACCCGCTGTAATTCTTAATGATGAAGTTATATCTGACAATCCCGAAGGTGGTACAGGTAAAGGTTTGTTTATGAATGCACTTTCTAATATGAAGAAGCTAGTTGTTATTGATGGTAAGTCTTTTACTTTTGAACGCTCGTTTGCATATCAGTTGGTGTCAGCAGACACGCAGATACTTTGCTTTGATGATGTAAAGAAACACTTTGATTTTGAAAGGTTGTTCAGTGTTGTAACAGAGGGATTAACTTTAGAGAAGAAGAACAAGGATGCAATCAAGATACCATTTAGTAAGTCACCTAAGATAGCAATCACAACTAACTATGCCATCAAGGGTAGTGGTAATTCATTCGCTAGAAGAAAGTGGGAACTAGAGTTGCACCAACACTACAACAAAAACTTTACTCCTCTAGATGAGTTTGGTAGGTTGATGTTTGGTGATTGGGATGATGATGAGTGGTGTAGCTTTGACAACTATATGATTGAATGCTTGCAGTCTTATCTAGACAAAGGGTTGGTAAAAAGCAACTTTGTTAACCTTGAAGTTAGACATCTGTCAGCTAAAACTAACCACGAGTTTATAGAGTGGTGCGGTATTATTGATGGCACTCCAAATCCAAAACTAAAAACTAACAAGAGAATCTATATGCAAGTACTTTACAGTGATTTCATAGAAGACTATCCCGACTATGCACCTAGAACTAGAATGAGTATATCACGTACTAAATTCTATAAGTTCTTACAAGCCTATGCTGATTACAAAGATGGGATTGAGTTTGAGAAAGGTAGAGACTCATCGGGTAATTGGATGGTACTAAGAGAGAGGGATGCTGAAGTTGTAACTGATTTTTAACTATGGATGTAATAGAAAATAAGTACGGATTTAGTAGTGAGAAAATGCTTAAGCAATGTAAGTTACTACACAGAGTTATGTTTCAAAAGGTAGATGTAAAAACAGGAAGAGGTAGAAACGTAAAGGTTGTTAAGAAGTTCAAGTATAATTGTGAAGGAGATGACGAGATTCGTGCTAGGATTGAACGTAGTATTAATTGGTATGATATACCATAAAAAATAATCAAATGGAATTTAGAGACTATCAAACAGAGATTATAAAAAAAGGTACGGATATTTTACGTACAAGTAATTTTGTCTACCTAGCTATGGAAGTTAGAACAGGCAAGACCCTAACTAGTCTAGGGATATGTGATAAGATGGGTGCTGAAAACGTTTTGTTCTTAACAAAAAAGAAAGCAATGTTATCAATTAGTAGAGATTATGACTTGATTTGCCCCGCATCTTTTGTTATATTTGTAATGAACTATGAAAGTATTCATAAACTACCCGATGTTAAGTGGGATATTATTGTGTGTGATGAGTCTCATTCAATGGGAGCTTATCCAAAACCAAGCAAGAGAGCAAAGCAAGTGAAGGAGCTTATCCAAAAGAACAACAGCAAAGTTATATTTCTTTCGGGTACACCAACTCCCGAATCGTACAGTCAGATGTACCATCAAGTATACGGTGTTAAGGGGAATCCTTTTAGTAGTTACAAAAACTTTTACAGATTCTCTGATGATTACGTTAAAGTAAAAACAAGACCTATAGGCGGTCTTAATATACGTGACTACTCTACAGGTCTAGAAACTATAATAGATGCTGTAAAACCATTTACAATTAACTACTCGCAAGCAGAAGCAGGTTTCAAGGTTCAGATAAAAGAACAGGTTCTTGAGGTTGAGATGAGTGACATGACGTATAAGTTGGCATCGAAGTTGAAGAAGGATTTAGTTATAGAAGGAAGTGATGAAGTTATTTTAGCAGATACTCCTGTGAAGTTGATGATGAAGTTGCATCAACTGTATTCGGGAACTATTAAGTTTGAGTCAGGAAAGTCAAAGACAATAGACTTGAGCAAGGCTCAGTTTATTTATGACAACTTTTGCACCAACAAGATAGGGATATTCTACAAGTTCAAGGAAGAGTTGAAGGCTCTCAAAGAAGTTTACGGAGACCAACTAACTACAGAGCTTAGTGTCTTCGAAGACACAAATAAGAGCATCGCTCTTCAGATTGTTTCGGGAAGGGAGGGTATATCCTTGAAGCAAGCCAAGTATTTAGTGTACTACAATATTGATTTCAGTGCAACGAGTTATTGGCAGAGCAGGGATAGGATGACTACCAAAGACAGGAGCAACAACGAAGTGTATTGGGTGTTCGCAAAGAACGGTATTGAGCACGACATATACAAAGCTGTTCAGCAAAAAAAAGATTATACACTTAGACACTTTAAGAAAGATTTACTAAGTTTGTAATTATGACAGAGCAACAGATACAATCTAAAAGGATAAAACAACTTGAGGCTGATGGGTACTACGTATTGAAGTTGGTTAAGACAAACAAGAATGGTATTCCTGATTTGTTGGCACTAAAAGAAAGCGAAGTTCTTTTTATAGAAGTCAAGAGACCCGAAGGTAGGTTGTCTAAGTTGCAAGAGTATAGATTAAAAGAATTAGAAAAGTATGGATTCGACACAGAGGTTTACAGAGGACAATGAGTACATAGGTTACGAAGTTGATTTTTGGGTTATGGATATTCTTCAGTCACTATCTAGTGACGTTGCAAGAAATATACAGGCTCAAATAGAAGACAACTACTTAGACCTTAAAAAAGTAAATGGTTGGTCTCAGTACATTGGAGGTGTAGTTAAAGGAAAAAATCCTTATTTTTTTGAGATTGAATTTGTTAATGAGATAGGAACAGTTCCAATATTTCTAGACATTCAGCCAATAGATGTTGATACATACTTAGATTATATAACAAACAAACAAGCACTTAAGACTTATGAATAAAATAGAAACATATAAAAAAACAAAAGCTGCTACTTTAAAGAATATTATAAATTCTGTTTACGAGCTAGACCTTATGGAGAAATGCAGAAGGACAGAGTATACGGATGCTAGGCTAACGTTTATGCGTATAATGTATGATGAAGGGTATGGATATTCCGATATTGGAAGAATGTTAAATAAAAATCACGCAACAATTATCCACTGTTTAAAGTCATCAGATTGGATGCTTAAAAATGAAAAATCTTTCATCTCAAAGTACCATATAGTAAAAGAAGTTTACAATTCAGACGATAAGTTACTTGAACATAAAAGTAATTTACAATTAAAAAACTTGTTAATTATTGCAAATAATCAAATAAAAATGTTAAATTTGGACAATGCTCGTCTAAAAGATGAGTGTAAAGCGTTTAGAGAACGAGAAGGAAGGTTCTCGTCTTTGTTTAAATTAATAGATGAGAGAACAAAAGAGAAGGATATTCCTGTAATACATAGAAAACTTAATACGATATACAATGGATTATAAATTTGAAGACGTAGATAAAATAATTGGATTCTCATCTTGGAGTCTAAAGCAAAAGCTAGATGAGTTATATAGAATAGATTCTGATATGTACTGTAACTTAGGTACTGACTCAACAAAAAAAGAAAAGCAAGAGGTAAAAGCAAAGTCTAGAAAAATATATTCAGCAATCAAAAAGATTGATGAGGAAACAGGAAAGACACTTTTGTTTGCAATGGATAGTAAGTAGTAGTAGTAGTATGTATAGAGTTAAAACAGAAAGGCTGAGTTATGTAAATCATTTGATGGATGAGTTGCACTCATGCCTTAACTCTATATATGAGGATATGATTGATGAAGATTACGCTCAATTAGATTTGAATCTAAAGGATATGATTAATAAAATAGAAGAGATACAGGAATCTTTTGATGATAAACTTTAACAATTATGGCTAACAAAAGAATAAGATTGACTCCCGAAGAGTTTGATTTAATAAACGAAAAGAGGGCTTCTAATCTAGAGAACGTCAATGATAACACTTCATTGGATATTCACTTAAAAGAAAGAGGCATAGACAAGAAAGATGTCGTCAGTGTTAAGCATTGGCAAAGTGCAAGTGGTGAGTATAGATTTTCTATTGTAACCAAAGAGGATGTAGGATTAAACTACGATGCTTTGTTTGGCAAGGTAAATGAATTGGTTTCTTCTTATGCTCCAAAGTATAAATTTCCTAAACCTAAAAAAACTAAGACAAAAAACTTATTGGTAATTAATCCTGCAGATATTCACATCGGAAAGTATGCAAACTCAGAGGAGACAGGTGAGGATTATGACTGCGAGATAGCTGTTAATAGAGTGATAGAAGGTGTTGGAGGTTTACTGAAACAAGCAAGTGGCTTTGAGATAGATAGAATTTTATTCTGTATTGGAAACGATATTCTTCACGTAGACAATGTATACAATACAACTACGAAAGGTACACCACAGGATGCTGATGGAAAGTGGTGGGAGCATTACGAGATTGCACTTGAGTTATATGTAAAGTGTATTGAAATGTTGAGACAGGTTGCACCTGTTGATGTGGTTCACAGTATGAGTAATCACGACTACCAATCGGGTTTTCATTTAGCACATACATTAAAAAGTTGGTTCAGAAGAGCAGAAGATATTACGTTTGATATTAGTGTTTCGTACAGAAAATATTATAAGTATGGAACAAATCTAATAGGGATAGAGCATGGTGATGGAGCAAAACTAGACAGCCTTCCTTTACTTATGGCTCAAGAATGCCCGAAGCTTTGGGCAGAAACAAGTCATAGGTATTGGTATCTACACCACCTACACCACAAAGTAAAACACAAGTGGAGAGATGCAAAAGATTTCATAGGAGTTACTGTTGAGTATATGAGAAGCCCTTCGGCTGCTGATAGTTGGCACTCAAGAAAGGGTTATACGGGAGCACCTAAAGCTGTTGAAGGATTTGTACACAGTAAGAAGAGCGGTCAAGTAGCAAGGCTAACTCATTTTTTTTAAATTAAAATTATATATTATGAAATGTCCTATGTGTAGTACAGAATTACTTTGGGGTTCAGATTTTGATTATGAAGACTTTGGCAAGGAGGGAAGCGGTATAGTTAGTGTTAACACTTGTGTTAATCCTGATTGCTCTGTTGAGACTGTTGAGATTTTTACATCTAATGAGGTTTGAGAATAGAAAAGATTTAGAGAGAGAACATAAGGCTATTAAATTTTTTGTAAATATATTTGGAGGTAGCTTTAAAAAGCTAGACCCTAACGATATAGACTTCAAGGTGTTTGACAAAGACTCTAATCTAATAGCTTATGTAGAGGTGAAGGGTAGGAAGAGAATGATTAAAGACTCTTTCCCGTTACCCATCTCAGCATACAAGTTGGTAAAGCTTAGTTCTAAGAGGTTGAATCCTGTTGTGATATGGGCTTGTGAGGATGGAATAATATATGGAAAGATAAGAGATATACAAGGAACTGTAAAGTGGGGAGGTAGGAAGCCTAGAGAGGGTTCATACAGTGACCAAGAGCTTATGGTTTACTTTAATGAATCAAAACATTTTAAAAAAATAAGATATGTATACTAATGTACACGGGGCTATTGGAACATCAATAGTTTTTGCTACTTACGGAATAACAAAAGACGAGACCATTACCTATATATTAGGTGGGGCTCTTGGGTTTCTGTCGCATCACTATGCTGATAAATTAGGAGAAGGTAGATATCCAAACTACAAAGAGATGGGATTTTACGAGGGTATACCATTACTATTTTTTGGGTTGGTTGCATTGCTCAGTGACTACACGGGGTTCTATATACTAGGAATGTTGTCTAGTAACTTAATGGATTTAATAGATAAAAAAGGAGGTCTTAGTTTAATTAATAGAGACAAGTATCCATTTGGTAAACTATTTCCTTGTCATCGAACAAGACCATTGGTGGATTTGAATCTAAAGACAACTAAGATTCTTTCTTTATGTAGTTCGTTATTAATTTTAATATTTTTTATATATGAGTTGGTTAACTAAATTATTAGGAACAGGAACAAAAGGGATAGGAGACTTAGCGAAAGACATTCGTGAAGCTATCAAAGGAAAAGAGTTAGACCCAAACAAGCAACTTGAAACTGCTGAAAGGTTGGTTGCATTACAGACAAAGATAAACGAGGTTGAAGCAGGTCACAGAACAATGTTTGTGGCAGGTTGGAGACCTTTTATCGGTTGGGTTATAGGTGTAGCTTTACTTTACAACTATGTATTAAGAGACTTGATTATCTTCGCTCATCCTGAATGGAGTGATTTGCCTGCTTTACAAATGCAAGAATTATTTACTATCTTGTTTGGTATGCTAGGACTTGGCGGAATGAGAACGTGGGAGAAAAAACAAGGGCTTACAAAATGATAAATAAAATATGTGGAATAATGAATATAAAAACTTTTGGATTAAAGAAATTGTAATAAGAATCAGGCAATCGATAAGAAATGGTTACTTAGTCAATGGTCCTTGGAAAGAAAAAATTCTATATTATCTAAATTTTAAAAAGTTCTGCACACCTTATAAAGGCAAGTGCATTAGAGTTAAAGATAATAAAGTCACATGCGAATGGTGTGGTGTAATAGGAAAATATGATAAATAAAATATTAGAAAAACTTAGGTACACCAACAAGCTTACTTCGTATCAAAAGTTTGCGTCAAGAGTTGGTTATATGGGTAGTGGTTTTTTAATTGCTGCTCAATGGAGAATAGACCCTGTGCTTTATGTTATAGGGTTTATATTTGTTATAGTTCAAACGAGTTCTAGAAAACAATGGAATCTAGTGGCTCTTAATTTAAACGGGCTTATAGCTTGGTTGGTACATTTATTATTATGAAGTTAACACATTGGGGATTAAGTGTAGGTATAGTAAAAGGTCTTCTTGTAGGGGTAAGACACTATGAGTTTACGGTAGGAGAAGCCTATGAAGTAGACCACGTTTTATATTTAGGAATATTTCAGGTATTTATTACACTGAGATACGAATAATTTTTGTATCTTTGAATTGAATTAATTTTTAACATTATGCTAAAGCCAATGGTTTTCGATTTTATTCGGTCGATTCCATTGGTTTTTTTTGTGTTAAACTTTCTGAGTTATCTTAACATATCACCTTCCTTTTGTAAAGAAAATTTATTTTTTTATACATACAAGTGTCTTCGAAGACACTAGTATCTTCTACCTCTTCGTCTTCTCCTTCTTTTCTCTTGAAGTTTTGTCTTAGGTTTTATCCTCTTGGGTAGTTC
>ERZ1046568.183-NODE-183-length-52608-cov-13.434609_pt1 | contig 52608 bp, 44 predicted proteins | sample MGYA00383092_ERZ1046568 | MGnify/ENA primary metagenome ERZ1046568 (study PRJEB29581, sample SAMEA5548362) | metagenome | biome: marine; feature: coastal; material: water | depth 1 m | study: Short-term variability in the microbial, nano- and picoplankton... | reverse complement strand
ATATATATACTCCCTCCATTCAGTCGATAGTCGGTCATTTTTGCCCGCTTTTCAATTGAGATTTCCCGTTTATGAACTCTGAAGTGTTATTCCATATTTTTTCTCGTTATCTTTACAATATGATCAATAATAGAAATATGAGGTTTCTAGCTAGTGCAACAATAATTTGCCTAGTTGTGATGGCTAACCAAGTGTCAGCCTATGGAGATGATGAAGATGATAAAAACAAAAACGGTAAAAAACCATCAAGGTCTATAAGTGCAATAGATACTTCCAAAGCTTCCGAACTATTCGACTTAGGACAAGGTATTATTAACTTAGACGATACACTGGTATTTGAAGATTGGGAAAATCCAGGAAATGGAGGAGGACAAAGCGACGACACCAATTCAGAAGGATCTATAGATTCAGATTTTGACAATAATGAGGATGGGATACGACTTAGTAAAGGCATCACAAGTCAAGAAACAGTTTCTAAGAACTCCTATGCGCAGTTTAAAGTAAATTTCTCGATATATCCAAACCCGGTGATGAGAACACTGCATATCAATCCAGAAATCACTCCATCGCTTATACGTATAGCAGACCTACAAGGCAGCGAGCATTATCGTAATGAATCCACCACACAAGTAGATATATATGACCTGCCAGCAGGTACATATTTCATACAATTGGTATTTGATGACCATGTGGAATCAAGAAGATTTTTGAAGAAGTAAGAATGAAGTAATTAAAATTAAAAGAGAAAACTATGTTAAGAGCTGTAATCATCGACGACGAAAGAAAAAGTAGAGAAAACCTTCAATTGCTATTGGACTCATTTGTAGAACAAGTAGAGATAGTAGGTACAGCAGACGGTGTGATCACGGGCATCAGTGCTATAGATAAACACAATCCTGACTTAGTTTTTTTAGATATTCATTTAGCCAATGGTGATGGTTTTCAGGTGCTTGAGTCACTCAAAAACAAAGACCAAAATGTGATTTTTGTTACTGGTCACGAAGAACATGCTGTGAAAGCATTTCGATCAGACGCAGTTGACTATTTACTTAAGCCTGTAAGTATCGAGCATTTGCAAGGAGCAGTAGAAAGAGTCCGCACGAGAACTGCACTAGAATCTAAATCAGACTCAAAACCACAGATTTCACTTTCTACCAGCAAGGGGCTTCAATTCCTAAAAACGGAAGATATTCTTTACTGCAAGGGAGATGGGGCTTACACCTATTTCTTCCTGAAAAATGGAAACAGAATCACAACCTCCAAAAATTTAAAAGCATACGAGGATAGATTAAAAGACTTCAACTTCTTCAGAAGCCATAAGTCGTACCTTGTCAACTTAGCAGAGATAAAAACTTACATTCGTGGAGAAGGAAGCCACGCTGTGATGTCCAATGGTGATCAAGTAGGAGTTTCCAAAAGACGAAAAGATAATTTTTTAGCTGCATTAAGTAGTGCATAATGTATTCCATAAGCATATAATCATATTCAAAATGCTGATCCTGTGGTCAGCATTTTCTCTTGGTCAAGGACCCATTCGGTTTCAAAACATTACGGTAAATAATGGTCTCTCCATGGGAACCATTACCGGATTCCAAAAAGATCACAAAGGATTTCTGTGGATAGCAACTGCCGAAGGACTTCACAGATATGATGGGTACACATTCAAAATACTAAAGCACAAGGAGAACGTAAAAAACTCTTTATCTGACAGTTATGTAAAATCAATACTCTCATACGGTAAAAAAATGTATGTAGGGAACAATCTAGGGCAGATAGATATTTTGAATGAAGAGACTTATGAAATTCAAAATATAAATCTAGCCGAAGCAGATAGTAATTATGACAATACGATAGTGCAACTGATTGAGTACCAAAATCAAATTGTGATAAATACTGACGGTGGTGGACTGTGGCTTTATAACCCAGAGTCTAGAAAAGTGAGAAAGGTCATAATTGAAGATATCAGATCCAGTGAAATTAGACATATGATGGTGGACGGTGATCATCTTATTCTACTGACTTCAAATACCATTGTAAATACGAATTTTAATAAATCTTCCATCCTTTACTCAGGTAGCTCGGAGGCCTTTACTTGTATCACCAAGTTAAATGGAGATTATGTCCTAGGGTCTATGAGAGGCCTTTATAGATGGAATAAACAAAAAGAGACTTTATCCCGCATAGAACTTCCACCGAAAAAGAGACTCATCAATAAAATTAATACCATCACAACTCAAGATTCCTCCCTTTGGGTAGGATCTTCTGGTGGGTTATTGAAAATCACAGGTTCTAACACCCAATTGTTTAAAAATGATCAGCTAAGACCTTATTCTCTTGTAGACAATAAAGTCTCCAATCTTTTTATAGATGATGAAGGTATACTTTGGGTAGGTACAATTGCTGGCATCAGCAAATATGCACCACAACTGAACAAATTTGGTTTACTCCAGTATTTTGACTTTGAGGGAGCTAGCTATAACAATAATATCTACTGTACTTATGAAGATAGGTCTCAAAATATTTGGATCGGGACACTGACCTCTGGCCTTATCAAGTTGGCTTCCGACCATACGATAAGTGCTGTATATCCTCAAATCAGTGACGGAGGAGTCATTTCTCGTTCAGTAAGGTCTATATATGAAGACAGTAGAGGGAAGATTTGGATTGGTACTCGTAGCGAAGGTATTTTTCAATTTGACCCTGTGAACGAGAAGTTTCAACTGATTGCAAATCGAGAAAATGGACAACTAAAGAGTAATGTCATACGTGATTTCTATGAAGATACCAAAGGGCAAATCTGGATAGGAACCCAATTCGGACTTACCAAAATAGATAGTGCGGGTAATTATGCACATTATAGAGCAGACAATCGACACAGAAACAATTCAATCTACCAAATAGAAGAAGATGAAAAAACTGGAAGATTAATCCTTGCTAGTTTTAGAGGTGGTCTACAGCTATTTGATCCTATCAGTGAGTCCTTTCAAGTATTGAAACACGATGGAGACGATAGTTTATCCCTAAGCAATAATAATCTAATGTCAATGGAGTGGATTGGAAGTGATACCATCCTTATAGGCACTTATGGCGGAGGACTAAATATCTGTGATCTTAGAACGAATACATTCAAAAGTATCTCAGAATCAGATGGCTTAGTAAATAATGCAGTATACGGAGTGTTATACGAAGGGCAAGGCAACTGCTGGCTATCAACCAACAATGGTCTTGTAAAATACAATATCTATAGCCAAAAGTTCACCAACTTTAAGCCTGTTCACTATTTACAAAGTACTGAATTCAATGAAGGAGCATTTCTAAAATCTAGCAAGGGGTATTACTATTTTGGTGGGGTCTCTGGTCTCAACTATTTCAAGCCTGGCGAAATAGCCCTTAATACGAAAGCACCGCAACTATATATAAACGAAATAAGAGGCGAATTCACCAATCAATCGGAAAAGGAAGTTGAGCTAAGTTTTCTGAACAGTAGACTTGAATTAGAATTTGCGGCATTATACTATCCGAATCCTGAAGGTTTAGTCTACGCACATCAGCTAAAAGGCTATGATAATGACTGGATAACAGATAATAACTCAAATGCCGCCATCTACCCAAGACTTAGCCCTGGGTCGTATACATTTCTGGTAAGAGCAACAGACGAATTTGGAAAGTGGGAAACTTTTTCAAAAGAGCTACGCATCATCATTACCCCTCCTTTTTGGCAAAGATGGTGGTTCATACTGATGACACTGCTTAGTATTTCAGGGTTAATCTATGCTATTTTCAGATATAGGACTCGTGAGATAGAGCGTACATATAAGTTACAATTGGTAGATTCAGAACTTGCGGCTCTTCGAAGCCAGATGAATCCCCATTTTATTTTCAACTCGCTAAACAGCATACAATACTTCATTCTAAAGAAAGAACCAAGAGAAGCATACACCTACTTGAGCAAATTCGCCAGCTTAATGCGAAAAATCCTCCAAAATAGTAGACTTAAATATATATCCGTAGCTGACGAAATAGAAGCACTAGATCTCTATCTAGAAATGGAAAAAATGAGAATGGATAATAACCTGGAATACACCATCGAAATAAAAAACATAGAAAACCCAGAGATTATAAATGTGCCTACGATGCTTATTCAACCATTTGTAGAAAATAGTATTGTGCACGGTCTTTTACCAAAAGAAAAAGATCGTAAACTGGAAATAATTATCTCCAAAGAAAATGAACACCTGTTATGCACGGTAAGGGATAATGGAATTGGAAGAGAAGCTTCTAGAAAAGTAAATGAAAAACGAAGCAGCAAGCATACTTCCGCTGGTATGGCCCTTACGGAGAAAAGATTGAAGATCCTCAGTGAGGGAAAAAGCAACTTTGATTTAAGTATAAAGGACCTCAAAAATTCTGAAGGGACCACAGGAACTGAAGTAAAATTAGCAGTAGCTATTATTTACCAAAAAGACTGAAGAAAATAAAACTGCTGACGTAAGCCAGACCAGTCATACATACAAATTGGACAATTGGCCATTTCCAGCTTCTAGTTTCCTTATATACAACTGCTAACGTGCTCATACACTGCATAGCAAAAGCGTAAAAAATCATAAGAGAAAGTACTGTAGCCAATGAAAAAACAAGGCTACCATCACTTTTGGTATCTTTTCTCATTTTCTCTCGAAGCGTACTCTGATACTTTTCTTCCTCAGGTATGTCATCTAAGCTGTAGATAGTACCTATGGTACCTACGAAGACTTCTCTCGCTGCAAAAGAAGTGATAAGTGCTATCCCAATCTTCCAATCAAAGCCCAACGGTTTTATACTCGGTTCTATCATCTTACCGAAATGCCCTGCATAGCTTTGCTCAAGATTCGGAGCGTCTTGTATAGAAACTGTTTGATCTGGCTTTGGCCCATAGCTTGCTAAAAACCAAAGACATATCGACACTATTAATATTACTTTTCCTGCTTCTTGCACAAAACTTAAGGACTTCTGATAACAGTTGAGCCATATATTTTTCCAGCGAGGAGGATGATAATTTGGCAATTCCATGATAAAGTATGAAGGAATCTCATACTTGATAATCCACTTGAATACCAAAGCCGCAACTAAAGCAGCCGTTGTACCCAGTAGATACATTCCTAACATTACAAGTGCCTGCAAATCAACGATTCCTAAAATATTATTGCTTGGCACCGCTACAGAAATCAATATCGTATAAACGGGTAGTCTTGCAGAGCAACTCATCAATGGGGTAACCATAATAGTAATTAGTCGGTCTTTCCAATTTTCTATGTTTCGTGTACTCATAATGGCGGGTATAGCACACGCAGCTCCACTCAATAGTGGAACTACCGACTTACCGCTCAACCCTAATCCTCTCAAGAGCTTGTCCATTATAAAACTCGCTCGAGCCATATATCCGGAATCTTCGAGCAGACCCATAAAAAAGAACAAAATCGCAATCTGAGGTACAAAAATGACAACTCCACCTATACCTGCTACTATGCCATCTACGACCAGGTTCCTAATCCATCCTTCAGGTAAACTCTCGCTTAAAAACTGACTTAAACTGGAAAAACCCATCTCTATCCAATCCATCGGATAACTTGCCAAGCTAAACACCGCTTGGAAAATGATCAGCAATACAATAAGAAAAAAGGTATAACCCCAAACTGGATGGGTAAGCCACTTGTCTAATCTTCCTGTCCAAAGCTCATTTTTTGACTTTAAACTTGTCGTTTTGTTCAGTAGTTTCGAAACAGAGTTATAATAAGATTCTTGCGTTTGATCTCCCTCAGGATGAAAGACAAAGTGAGGTACAAATTGTTCCTCTTTCAAATCTTCAGCTATCTTATTTACGCCTTTTCCGGTGCGGGCATTGATGACAAATACTTTCACACCAAGCTCTTTTTTCAAACGATCTATGTCAAATTTATATCCTTTGAACTCCGCGATATCAATCATGCTCAAAACCAAAACCATCGGTATGCCTCTCTTAGCAAGTTGACTGAAATAGTATAGGTTTCGTTTTAGGTTGGATGCATCAGCTACATAGACTATAGTATTGGGTTCCGTCTCTTCAAAAAATACTTTGATAGCCTCGCTTTCATCCAAACTTTTGGGCGATAGGCTATAAGTGCCCGGTGTATCTATCAATGTGATTTCACCTTTAGAACCTTGTAGTTTTCCTACCTTGTTCTGAATAGTGGTACCCGGTACGTTACTTATTTTCTGAGTAAGACCTGTTAGGGTGTTGAATAGTGAAGATTTACCACAATTAGGGTTTCCAGCTACTACTATGGTTTTTTGACTCATTTCTGGGTATTGAAAATAGATGCCAATGGTCTTATGGTGACACTGTTTGCTTCCTTTTTACGAACACTTAGTGTATACTCTGCCAGTTCGTAAGCTATAGGATCTCCCAAAGGTGCTTTTAAAATTGGTTTTATCAAGGCACCTGGAACACAGCCCATTTCGAGGAGTTTCTCTTTGAATGGAGAGTCTTCTATTGACACTATCCTCCCTATTTGACCTTTTTCTAATTTTGTAAGCTTCATCCGCAAAAAGCAGGCAAATATCCTTCTTAATTAGAACAAATAAAAATAAGGTAAGTTGTATGTTATCGGAAGAAAACTGGGACTATTAAAACCTCCAATTTCGTTATCCTTTTTTGTACAAAAAGTTGAAACCTACGTGCAATCCATAGGCATAGTGATCTACCTCATTGGAGAGGTGGCTATAGATACCATTTAAGCCGATGACGTAGCGTTCTTTACGGATACGCTCCCTATCCTTCTTGGGAAAAGGATAGTTTACTTCTACAGACCCAAAAGCTCCCCATTCTCTATAACGCTCAGTATGGGTAATATGCCATCCATCTGAAGGACTTCTGAATCCACAAGTAGCAAATACGTTTCTACCTGTCTGCCGTATTGCACCTGCTTGGGTTCTCACACTAACACCCTTTTTGGTTTCAATAATTCCTCCTACGCCAAATCCCCAAAAGTCTAAAAATCTCCCAAAAGGGACTATTCCTTTACAAATACCATTGTTTTCTCTTATCAATGTAGAAAATCCAATATCTCTACCATATTGCAAAGAGTTTTTTTCTTTTCAGACTCAATTCATACCTTGGTTCCATAAAAGTTATAAACCGTGAAAGTTTATACCTTTTAGCTATATCTTTGTTAAAATTGGCTTCATTTATGTCTATAAATCCTCGGACATTTGGCTTCAGTCGAAAGTCTAAAGAGTACTCTGACTGTGCCTGACTTGCACCACAATTGAAAAAAACAGCGAAACAAAACAAAACCGTCTTGATTTTTTTTCTTTTCATCACCAAGCAAGTAACTCATTTATTTTATTTTTTAATCTACTCTTTCCCATAAAATTGATTTCAAGGTCCGCATTGAAAGGTATAGGAGTATCCAAACTTGCCGCCCTAAAAACAGGTGCATCTAAGTCTGTAAAACAATATTCACCAATCCAAGATGCTATTTCTCCACCTATACCTCCTTGCATAGTATCTTCATGCACCACGATTACTTTACCCGTATGAGCTACTGCCTCCTTCACTGATTCCTTGTCCCAAGGCACAAGAGTCCGTAAATCTAATAGAGTAGCAGCAATCCCTAAATCTTCTATTACCTCCTGACACCAGATCACCCCTAAGCCATATGTAATAAAAGTCAATTCTTCTCCTTTTGACACCCATCTAGCTTTGCCTATTTCAGTCGTATAGTACTCATTATGAACGACTCCAATCAACGACCGATAAAGTCCCTTATGTTCAAAAAACAAAACTGGATTAGGGTCTTCAAATGCGGCAAGTAAAAGTCCTTTGGCATCTGAAGGTGTACTCGGATATACAATTTTTAGACCTGGTACATGAAAAAACCAAGCTTCAGTGCTTTGACTATGGTAAGGTCCTGCTGCTAGTCCTCCGCCCGTAGGCATTCGGATCACTACGTCACTGTTTTGACACCACCTGTAATATGTCTTCGCAAGATTATTGACTATTTGGTTGAAACCACAACTCACAAAATCTGCAAATTGCATTTCTACCATGGCCTTCTTTCCTCCTATGGTAAGACCCAGAGCAGCACCTAACGGAGCAGCTTCGCTTATAGGAGTATTTCTCACTCGATCCTCACCAAATTCATCTATAAAACCATCTGTAATCTTAAAAACACCGCCATAGTCACCAATATCTTGACCCATCAGAATCAAATTATCGTATTTCCTCATAGCTATTTTCAGACCATCGTGAATGGCATCAATAAACCTCATCTCAGAAATTCCACCTGTTTTCTCAACCGGCACAGCATCGTATGACTGATAGATATCAGCTAATTCTATTTCAGAGTTGCATTCTATTTCCACTTTTCTTTTTAAAATTTGTACTGCAGTATTGATCTCATTCGATATGCCTTGCTTTATCTCGTTTAATTTACTCTCACCAATACCTAAGGCTATCAAGTATTGCTCGTAATTCTCTACCGGATCTTTATTTGCCCATTCGGCCATAAGCTCTTTAGGAACGTACTTCGTTCCACTGGCCTCTTCATGTCCACGCATTCTGAATGTTCTGCATTCTAGTAAGAAAGGTCGCGGGTTTTCCCTTAGCTCACTAGCTATGGAAGATACTTCGGTAAGTACCTCCAGTACATTATTTCCGTCTATACTTTTACTATCTATTCCGTATCCTATTCCTTTATCAGCCAAAGACTTACATCTGAATTGATCTTTGGAAGAAGTAGACAATCCATAGCCATTATTCTCAATTAAAAAGATAACTGGCAAATCCCAAACGGCAGCTAGGTTCACAGCTTCGTGAAACTCACCTTCACTTGTACCTCCATCGCCACTAAAAGCTAGTGTGACGCTCTTAGTCTCATCTATTTTATTTGCCAATGCTACTCCATCTGCCACACTTAGCATTGCACCTAAGTGAGATATCATTCCTGCTATGTTGAATTCTGTAGTACCAAAATGAAAAGATCTATCTCGGCCTTTTGTAAATCCATGCTTATTTCCTTGCCACTGATGAAGTAACTTTTCGATGGGAATCCCTCTTGTGGTAAAAACTCCTAAGTTTCTATGAAGTGGCATTATATACTCATCATTATCCAAAGCCAATGTAGCACCCACAGCAATCGCCTCTTGACCTATGCCACTAAACCACTTGCTGACTTGACCTTGTCGCAGAAGTTTGAGCATCTTTTCTTCTATTAGCCTTGGTTTTACTAAAGCTTTATAAATTTCAAGAAGTCTCTCATCACTAAAAGTATTGAACTTTTCGAATTCCATGTCTGTCTCACAAAATAAACACAAATTTCTGCAGTCCATGGTCAGAACTCAGGCTATTTTTGTCACGTGTTACTATTGTTGGATAACTACGATTCATTCACGTATAATCTATTAGACTATTTTTTGCAATGTGGTGCAGAGGTGGAAGTAGTAAGAAATGACGAAATAGATATTACAACTATACCAGAAAAATATAAGGGCATAATTCTATCACCTGGACCAGGAACTCCAAGCGATTACGGATCTATGATGAAGATAATCCAAGAATACCATAACAAACTACCTTTTTTCGGTGTCTGTTTAGGAATGCAGGCTTTGGGATTACATTTTGGTGCTAAGTTAGTGAGGGCAAATTTCCCCATGCACGGTAAAGAGAGCATATTAGACTACGACCATGCTCATCCCATGTTTGAAAATATAGCGTCACCCTTGAAAGTTTGCAGGTACCACTCTTTGCTGTTAAGCAAAATCCCTAGTGATGAGATAACTACTGTTGCTAGAACTATAGAAGACGAACCCATGGCCATTTCGCACAAAAATCTTCCTATATGGGCTGTTCAGTTTCATCCCGAAGCTATATTGACACCACAAGGACTTTCTATAATAAATAATTGGCTATCTTGCTTTTCTTTGTAGACAACAAAAACCTACTTAGACAGTTATTCTATTAAAGCACTTTGCATCTATCTGACTACATATTAGAAATAGAGCCATTAGGAGTAAACACTAATCGGCAAGAAGCAATAGATGCTATGCTAGACCTCAAGACTTTTCAGCTTCCCGTATTAAAGGACAATGAACTCTATGGGACAGTGGATTTAGACGAGTGTATATATTGTAGTGAGGATACGATAGAACAACTTATAGATCCCAGCTATCTTTCTGTTCATTTTCACGCTCACACGTTTGATGTGCTAAATCTCATTCAAGAAGCACAGACGGACGTATGCTGCGTGCTTAATGAGGATAAATCCTGGGTAGGTCTAGTTACTAAAAATGATCTATTAAAAGGAATCGCCTCATCCCTAACCTCTAGTCAAGATGGCGTAATTATTCTTGCAGAGATGGCATCTCATCAATATTCTGCCAGTGAAATTTCGAGGATTATAGAAAATGAAGGATCTCAGTTACTCGGACTAATAATCGAAAATGTACCTGAAAGTGGTAGAATTAGAGCTAGTTTGAAATTGAACACAAAAAATGCAGAACGCATAGTTACTAGTCTCAGAAGGTATGGATATGATGTCATATTCATTTTCGGTGATGAAGACTATAAGGAAAACGTAGAAAAACGTTTTGAATCCTTAATGAAATACATTGACATCTAGAATATTCATATTCTCATTTCTGTTACTTTTAGCTGCGAATGTATTAGGTCAATCGTACCCTGTATTAGAAATAAAAATCACAGGAAACAAAAAGACTAAAGATTTTGTCATTCTAAAAGAGTTGGTATTTGAAAAAGGCGATGTTTTTGATATTCAAAAATCAAATGACCTAGAGAAGAGGTTAGAAACTTCAACAAACCGTGTGTTGAATCTAAATCTATTCAATCAAGTTAAAATCATCCCACAACTCTCAAAAACGGTTGATTCTAATGGATACGTAATACATATTGCTGTTATCGAAAAGAGGTTCATCTGGCCACTTCCCTTGATAGAATTCAGTGATCGAAATTTTAATGTATGGAGCGAATTGGATTTCAATCCTGCTAGAACTAACTATGGTCTCTTTGTAAATCAGTACAATGTATTTGGTAGGAACCACACCATGAAAACAAGGATCAAGACAGGATACAATAATCAAGTTGGAGTAGAATATAGAATTCCATTTTTAGGTCCTAAATCACCTTGGGGATTGATGGCTCAGATTGATTATAATTCGCAAAATGAAGTCTGGTATCAAACTCGAAACGATAGTCTACAGTTTTTTAAAAATGGAGAAAATGATCTTGTATCATCAACGACAGCTAAACTCGAATTTTCAAAAAGAATAGATCCGTTTGTAAGTGTTTTCGTGAATATCAATCATGAGTATGGGGAGTTACACAATGCAGTTCCTAGAGCAGAATACTTTACAAACAGCTCTAAAAATCAACACCTTACAGGAATAAAACTGAGAACAAATCACGACACACGAGACAACATATTCTTCCCCCTCACAGGTTTATTCTTATCTCCACAAGTATCCTTACAGAGATACCACAATATACAGACCGATTTCAACCTTAGCTTCGATCTCAAAGTACAGAGATTCTTCAAAATAAGACCCAAGTTATACTCGGCATTTTCTATTTCAAGTCAAATTAACACGCTTCGCTCAAGAGGTTACCAAGACCGAAAACAGCTCGGATATGACAAAACGGTAAGAGATTTTGAGCACTATGTGGTAGAAGGCTATTTTGGCACAAAAGCTACTGCCGCTCTTCGATATCAAATCATTGACAAACCAAATATTCGCTTAAATTTCATTCCTTTTGAAAATTATAAAAATCTTCCATTGCGTGTATATCTAGAATCCTTTGTAGATGGAGGTTATGCATCAGATATACAAACCGATAAAAGCAATGAACTACCAACCCAAATTATATCCTCTGGCGGAGCCGGTCTTAACTTTCTTTTTTACAACGACAAAATATTTCGTATCGAATACAGCCTAAATAGTTTGAAAGACGACGGTTTATTTGTACATTCCCAAAAAGCTATCTAGTATCAAAGCACAATGAAAATCGCATTATATGGCAGGCAAGTCAAATTGAATGGTTTTGAGTCATTCTATCAAATACTGACTAAGCTATTAGTTACTCACAACATCGATTATGAGGTATATAATGAATTTGCTGAATTCCTTAATGAATCCTATGGCATTAAATGTAGATCTTGTGAAAAGGAGTTTATTACACCAGCAAATTTTGATTGTCTTATATCATTAGGTGGTGATGGTACTGCATTAGACACTCTGCAAATAGTGAAGGGAAGTGGACTTCCAGTGATGGGAATAAACCTTGGAAGATTAGGATTTCTAGCCAATATAAAAATGGATGAAGTAGAAGAAGCTGTGTTATCTTTAAAAAATGGTGACACCAGCATCGAAACACGAGCTGTAATTGAGATAGAATCCAACATCAAAGCTATTAATAGCTTTCCATTCGCTCTGAATGACTTTGTGGTACAGAAAAGAGACACCTCTGCTATGATTACAGTAAAAGCTAGTTTAAACGGTAATTTTTTAAATAACTATTGGTCTGATGGATTGATAGTAGCCACCCCAACTGGTTCTTCTGGATACAGCTTGAGTTGTGGCGGACCACTTATATTTCCAGGATCAAAGGCATTGATTATCACGCCAATAGCAGCACATAATTTAACGGTAAGACCCGCAGTTATACCCGATGACAATATTTTAGAAATAGAAACAAGTGCAAGAGCAGACACCGTACTCATTACATTAGATTCACGCTCGTTTATAGTACCGAGCAGTACTAAACTCAAAATCAAACGAGCGCCTTTTGAATTCAATATGCTTCAACTGAAAGGGACCACATATATGGATACAATCAGGAACAAGCTTCTTTGGGGAGCAGATAAAAGGGATACAAACTAAAAAAACGGGCTACTTAATGAGTAGCCCGTTTTTTACAATATCTATTATAGGAAAATTAAAGTGTACCTCTAACTTCTTGCTCCCTTTCTATAGCTTCAAACAAAGCTTTGAAATTTCCTTTACCAAATGAAGTCGCTCCTTTTCGTTGTATAATTTCAAAAAACAATGTGGGACGAGGTTCTATCGGTTTAGTAAATATCTGTAAAAGATAACCTTCGTCATCTCGATCTACCAAAATACCCAATTCTCTCAATGGAGCCAAATCTTCATCGATCTCACCTACTCTATCCAATAGTACATCATAATACGTATCTGGTACTCTTAAAAATTCGATTCCTCTAGCCGTCAACTCTCTTACGGTAGCAATTACGTCATCTGTAGCTGCTGCTATGTGTTGTACGCCTGGACCTTCGTAAAAATCCAAATACTCTTCTATTTGTGATTTTTTCTTACCATCAGCCGGTTCATTGATAGGAAACTTGATTCTACCATTTCCATTACTCATCACTTTACTCATAAGAGCTGTGTAGTCAGTAGATATATCCTTATCGTCGAAAGAGACAATCTGTGCAAAACCTAACACATCCTTATAGAAGTTGCACCACGTCATCATTTCACCTAGTTCCACATTTCCCACCATATGGTCAATGTACTGTAAACCTATAGGGCTTGGATGATAGCTTGACTCCCAAGCTTTAAATCCTGGAAGGAAAACACCTTCATACTCACTTCTTTCTACAAAAATGTGAACGGTCTCACCGTATGTGTAAATACCTGAACGCACCACTTTTCCATTTGCATCTTCTTCTGTCTGTGGCGACATATAGTGCTTTGCACCTCTTTTCACCGCTTCTTCATATGCATAAGTAGCATCAGGTACCCAAAGTGCAACCACCTTAACACCATCTCCGTGTTTTTCTATATGAGCACCAATATCTGTTCCACTCCTAAGCGGAGAAGTCAATACAAGTCTAATTTTATCTTGCACGAGGACATAACTTTCTCTATCCGTCATACCTGTTTCAAGTCCTGAATATGCCAAGTCTTGAAAACCAAATGCAGTTTTGTAAAAATGAGCTGCTTGCTTAGCATTGCTTACGTATAACTCTACATAGTCAGTGCCGTATAAAGGCATAAAATCTTTAGCCTCATCAAATAATTTTGGAAGTTCTATTGTGTTAGGATTCATATGATTTAAATTTCTGAAGTCCTGCAAAGATAGTGATTTTAAGAGGTGAGAATGGCCTAGGTAAAAAGTCAGCTTTAATCTTGCACAAAATCAGTTATTCTCTGTTTCTAGAATCTAGCCAGACAGTCACAGGTCCATTATTTATTAATGAAACCTGCATATCAGCTCCAAATTTTCCTGTTTTTACCTTCATAGAATTAGAGCAAGTTTTCACAAAATATTCGTATAGTGGGATTGCTTCTTCTGGGCGAGCAGATTTTATAAATGAAGGTCGATTTCCTTTTTTCGTAGAGGCATAGAGTGTAAACTGACTTACTATTAACATTTCCCCAGCTATATCCAAAACACTTAAATTCATCTTACCCTCTTTGTCTGAGAATATCCTCATATTCAATATTTTGTTTAACAGGTAATCTGCATCTTCTTTAGTATCTCCAGTTTGTATTCCGATTAAAAGAACTAGACCACTATTGATGGAGCTGTGCTTTAATGAATCTATGAACACGCTAGCCGAAGAGACTCTTTGAATCAACGCTCTCATATTACAATACTAAGTGAAAATCAAATATTCTAAGGGACACTCACTTGCATACAACGCTACATACTTTTAAAATCAAGCTCGATTATCATTTAAAATTTATAAAAAAGTTTTGTAGATGTGAAAGTCAAATTATATTTGCAGCCCTTTTAAAAGGAAACATAGGGCGATTAGCTCAGTTGGTTTAGAGCATCTGCCTTACAAGCAGAGGGTCGTTGGTTCGAATCCAACATTGCCCACCCTTTAAAGTCTCGCTTAACGGCGGGACTTTTTTTCATTTCATCAGTTCTAAATTTCTCCCTTTCTCTAATCATGTCCAGAATATTTTATTAATCGACACACCAATGTGTATTGTTGATTCGTTTTACTATGTAGAAGCATTCCATTGAGTTTCTTTTGCTCTCTCTACATATAGTGAAAAAGTACTTCAAGATATTGTCCATATTCCTGTCTCTATTCCTACTAGGAATGGCAGCTGTATCCGTATACTTTTATACTCAAGTCAAGCCCATTTTAATTTCTGAAATCAATAAATCTCTAGCTGTCGAGGTAAAAGTACAAGACATATCAATATCAAGCCTTAGAGATTTTCCGAAACTAGGTTTAAAGTTTTCTGGTGTACAAATCAATGAAAGTACTCCTTATTTCAAGAAAAACCTTCTTACAGCTGATGACTTAAGTCTATTCGTAAATGTTTTTAAAATTTACAAATCAGAATATAGTATAGATGCTATCACACTTCGTTCTGCTGAACTGAATATAGCTGACTTAGAAAATGGAACTAACTATGACATTCTCAAACCTACTGATGACAGTGAATCTTCTCCAGTAACATTTGAAATAAAATCTCTGAAACTAATAGATTGTAAAATTCTTTACAATCACGTTGCATCTAAATACAAGACTAATGCATACTGCTCTTCGTCAGATATTGGTTTGAAGTATACTGAAAATATCACTAGACTAGATATTGATGCAGGTTTTGAGCAAACCACAATGGTCTATAACAAAGACACATTAGTTTCTGACAAAAAACTAAAAATCAACAGTTTAATTGATATTAACACCTCTTCAGAGCTCATAAATTTAACTAAAAGTGCACTGCAGATAGCAAATGTCAAGCTTTCCATAGATGGAGAAGTGAGCTATGCTGATGAATCAAAAATGGACATTCGATTTGGAAATAAAACTTGTAATATAAACGATATTGTCAGTGTATTACCCAAGAACCTTATAGCCATCTTTGATGAGATAGATCTAGGAGGTGAAATGAAAGTAGACGGGTCCATTAAAGGGAAAACCTATGGCAATAGCCCTCTGGCATTAAATCTTAATCTACAAACACAAAACACTTCACTTAAACTAAAGAGGCAGCCTATCTCTTTCGAAAAAATACAAGCCACTGGTGATTTAACCATTGACAACTTAGATGACTTAAATACTGCTCAAGCCAATTTAAAAATAGCTCAGGCACAAAGCGGAAAAAACGAAGTGTCAGGATTAATGTCTATTAAAAACTTTAACACTCCTCATATTTTTTGGGATGGTTCTTCGAATCTAGGTTTTGATTATGTTCTCGCACTCTCTGCAGATACGTCTATAAGAAACCCTTCTGGCAGAATAAGTTCTGATGGCATTCTTAAATTGACCTATGATATTGAAAAAGAGATGCTCGTTCCACATTCTCTAAATTACGATGGCGATATTTCTTTTCAAAAATTATCTGGATACCTTATCGACTCAAAAATCCAACTAAAAAACATATCAGCCGACATCAAGACAACTGGCTCCGATGCCAAAATAACAAATGGCATAATCTCCTACAACGAGACAACAGGAAAACTCACTGGTATTCTAAAAAACTTTGAAACGCTTTTTGATGAAAGTTCAGATGCACTATTAGAGGGCAATTTAGCTCTTAATAATCTCAACGTAAATGATTGGACACAAGTTTCAGATACAAATACAAACGGTTCTCAAAATTCGACTATTTCCCCTCTAGACTTAAACTTATTCCTGAATGTTAATGAATTTTCATACAATGATTTTAGAGCACAAAAGCTCGCTGGAAGATTAAGGTCTGACGATGGGGATTTGACGATTCCAAATTGTGAGATATTGGCTTTAGAAGGAAAAACAAAAGCTAATCTCAGTATTCGAAATTGGGGTGAAAACTACCTCCTAGATATCAATTCTGATGTGAATAAAATCAATATAGCGGAGTTGTTTCGTCAGTTCAATAATTTCGAGCAAAGTGAGTTGACCAATGAGCATCTTTCGGGTGTATTGTCCGGTAAAATTATCGCTAAGGTCATCTTAGACAGAAACTACGAGCCGGTTTTACCCAAGCTTTATGCTAAAATTGATGTTACCATAGAAAATGGAGCTTTGACAAGATACGAACCTTTACAGGAGCTCTCATCATTTGTGCATATCGAGGATCTCAAAAACGTAAAGTTCAAAACCCTTAAAAATGAAATAGAAATTTTTGATCAGACTATATTTATTCCTCGAATGATGATAGAAAATAGTGCCTTGAACCTTGAAATAGAAGGGACACACACTTTTAAAAATTACATAGAGTACAACTTAGGACTTAGTGTAGCAGAACTCTTGGCTACTAAAGCAAAATGGATTGCTAAGAAAAACGAAAAACGAATAGAGAAAAACCCAAACGGCGGACTGACTGCGTATATCGTTATGAAGGGCACTCCAGATGACTTAGAAATCAAATACGATCGTGCCACCGTGAAAGAAAATGTAAGAGAAGAGGCTAAACGTGAGAAAGTAAAGCTATTGAAAGCTCTGAAAGGTGAAGGAAATTTGGAAGAGGATGAATCTAAAAAGAAAAATTACGACAATGTTTGGGATGAATAAATCAAAACTCTTCTGTCCTAAAAAACTCACTTGCTATATAATCTGCATACAGCATTCCTTCTGTAGTCAATACCATTTGTGGTGTTAAACTTTTTATCCAATTATTGGCTTTCCAAGTTGAAATTTCACTCTCATATTGATTTAATACATCTTCACCAAATCTAGATTTTAAAGATACTAAGTCTACTCCCCATTTGGTCCTTAATCCTGTCAAAATCTCCTCGTTAAATTGATCCTTAAGACTCAATTTTTCAGCTTCATATGCTGTTTTATTAGTGAGGATTTTATCAATATATTCTTGATTACTTCTTACGTTCCAATAGCGGTTTTCTAAATCATAACTGTGTGCAGAAGGTCCTAATCCAAGATACTTTTTATGCTGCCAATAAGATGTATTGTGCTTTGCATAGTTTTCATTTTTACAATAATTCGAAACCTCATATTGTTGCCACCCTATTTCTCTTATTGCCTCATTCAAATAATTATAGTGCTTTGCAGCCTCTTCATTATTCGGTTTTTTATACTTTTTTTGACTAACTAGCTTGTGATATGGAGTGCTTTCTTCAAGAGTTAAACTATAGGCACTCAGATGGTTTATAGGAAGTTGCAAGGCCTGATCCACAGTAGCTTTCCATTCTTCCATATTCAACTGAGGTAAGCCATAAATAAGGTCTATCGTTATATCTTGAAATCCAACTTCTGCAGCACTTTCAATGCACTTCATAGACTGAGTGTTATTATGACTTCTATTCATCCACTGAAGATGGTCATCATTGAAACTTTGAATACCTATACTTAGCCTGTTAACACCTAGGTCTTTCAGGCCATTCAGGTATTGTTCATCTAGATCATCTGGATTACACTCCAACGTTATTTCAGCAGTATCCTCTACTTCGAATAGAGTATATGCTTGGTTTAGAATATTCTCAATTTCACCTAATGTAAGTATACTGGGAGTGCCTCCACCGAAATATATACTCTTTACAGCATTTCTTTCGAGCATGTTCTTTCTCATCTCCATTTCGGAGATGATAGATTTTACAACATCAGGTTGTGTTTTCCTAGAAATAGAAAAATGGAAGTCACAGTAAAAACAAGCTTTTTTACAAAATGGAATATGAACATATATACCTCCCATGATATTATACTTTTATCAATTTTATTCTCGTTTACCTTTGTAACCCATCCGTGCACAAAGGTATCTCAGTTTTAGTAATGTCTATCTTGCTTTTAGCAAGTATATTCACCTACAGCCAAAATAAAACTCTTCAAGTTAATTTAGACTCTCAGACTTCTCATCAACAAGTGACAGACTCTATTGGAGCTGCGAAACTTGTAAATAATGTCCTACATCAAAAAAGATCAGAAGGATTTCTCAATATATTAATTCAATCTCAAAATTTTAGAAATGATACATTTTTCTATAATATCTTACTGGGTAAAAGATATACTCAGATACACATAAGAAGTCACAACTTAGACTCGCTTTATTTACCTCTAGAATCCTCCTTTCACTTAGGACTAAGAGAGTTTAGTGAGTTTCAAAAATCCATCCTTGATAAGTATGAAAATAACGGATACCCTTTCGCATCTATTTCCCTCCAAAAAAACGCTGTAAGATCCGATACCCTAAGTTGCGACCTTATATTCTACCCCTTTACACAAATAAGGTATGACAGCCTTGTTTATTATGGAAATAGCAAAATATCCAAAAAATACATATCCAAATATCTTGGATTAGAAGAAGGGAGACTTTACAATGAAGAAAACGTAAGTACCATTGACAAAAAGTTGAGGAATCTGCCAATTATGAAATTGACGAGACCGTCTCAAGTAATTTTCACAAGGGAAAAAGCACGAATTATCTTGTATATAGAAGATGTAGTCACCGACCGGTTAGACGGGGTAGTCGGCATAGCTCCTAATAGCAATAATAGTGAGGGAAACAACCTACTTCTGACAGGAGAATTAAATATAGAACTTAACAATCTATTCAGAAGCGGCAAACAACTTGGAATCCATTGGCGAAACTATCTCCAACGATCTCAAAAGCTGGATGTAAACTTTGCATACCCTTATCTATTCAATACCAAAATTGGTATAAATGGAGAGCTGAATCTGAATAAATTTGATACCCTTTTCCTTAACGTGATGAATAAGCTGTCCTTTAGGTATCAACAAAAAGGCAACAACTACATTGAATTCTATTACCAGAATATCCGTAGCACTCTTCTTTCAGTAGATACAAATAGCATCATCAACCGTAAACTTATACCGGACAACAATCCCTATCGTGTAGACAATTACGGATTAGTGGCTTTTAGTCAAGATCTAGACTACTTGCAAAATCCGCGTAGAGGTTATCATATTAAGGCTGATTTTTCAGTAGGACAAAAAACCATTTTAAAGAATTCTGAAATCAATGCTATCAAATTTATCAATGAGAATAACAATAGTCTTATCACTGTATATAATACAGTGTCTCTAAAAAGTATAAGGCTAGATTTAAAACTTAGCTCTTCATTCTTCATCCCTGTAAAAAAACGTGCGACTATCTATCAAAAACTGGAGTTCAATGGTATCTTTACTGACCAAGTATTTTTTAATGAGTTATACAACTTTGGAGGATATTCTTCTCTAAGGGGTTTTGACGAAAATGAACTTTTCGCATCCAAAGCATTGCTATACAATATTGAGTTCAGATACCTCATTGGACAAAACAGTCATGTTGGATTATTTATGAATGCAGCAGCTATAGAGGATAAGCTTCGTAGCGATGATTTGGTATATGATACACCTGTAGGTTTTGGAGCTTTGGCAAACATAGAAGTAGGAAAAGGTGTATTAAGTATGGCATACGCACTAGGATCACAACAAGGAAATGAGTTACAACTCAGTACTGCCAAATTCCATTTTGGTATAATTAACTATTTCTAAAAAAAGCAACATCTTTGTACTTCATTGATAATAAGCACAATCTATAACGAGTTAATTCTCAGAAACTCTACACCTTTAGAGGTCCGATTGATACTACTCTGCACACTACTGCTTGTTGCTTTTTTTTACATTGTGAATAGAGAATGGTTTACTTCGATGAGACTCTTAAGTCTTACTCCTTTTCAAAAATTTAACTGGGAAAGTGAAAAGTACTCTGTAAATTATCTTTATCGTACTTCATCCTTAATATCTATCGTTCTTTGTGTTTCAATCGCTATTAAAGGATATCAACTGGGAACAGTCACCCTTAAAAATCTATCATTCGATAATAATTTTCTATTTATCCTGTTGATCATTCTTGTGCTCTTTTTAATAAAATTTGTAGCGAACAAAATTTACTTCAGCTTACACGAAATAGATGATTTAGGGGATCGGATAATCGACTTTCAGTATAGTATAAATCAATGGTTTAGTCTCGTTCTTTTAGGACTATTCCTTGTAGATTTTTTCTATCTCAAATTGGGAAGTGATATTCTAATTCTAACCATATTCTTATCGGCTTTATACTTTTTAATTCGTTTGTTTGGGACAGTGATAATCTTCCAAAACAATATTAGGCAACCGATTATTACCGTTTTTATTTACCTTTGCACTTACGAAATATCACCTGCGTTAGTAATAGCGAAAGTGCTTTTTGTAAATAGCTAATTGCCAGAATTTTGAGTGTAAAGAGTATCCTAATTTCCCAGCCTCATCCAGGTAGCAAGAAGACAGTGTATGATGTCCTTACGGAGAAACACGGTGTCAAAGTTGATTTCCATCCATTTATTGAAGTGGTAGGTGTCCCTGCCAGAGAAATGAGAAAACAGAAACTTCGAATTTTAAATCACGAAGCTATTATATTCAACTCTAGAAATGCCATAGACCATTTCTTCAGAATTGTAGAGGAAATGAAGGTAGAAATACCTACTACTATGAAATATTTCTGCACCAACGAAGGGGTTTCTCTCTATATTCAGAAATACACCCAGTTGAGAAAAAGAAAAATGTTTGTTGGTAAAGGAACCGAGGCTTCATTCTTAGAGTTATTGAAAAAGCACAAAACGCTTAACTATCTATTTCCTTGTTCAAATATTCGCAAAGAGTCTATTCCAAACTTCTTAACGGAAACCAAAATAAAATATACTGAAGCAATTATGTATAACACTGTAAATTCTGACCTTTCTGGTCTTGCAAGTGTTTACTATGACATTCTTGTATTCTTTAGTCCGCAAGGGATTTCCTCATTATTCGCAAACTTTCCTGATTTTGTACAGGAAGGAAATCGAGCTATTGCAGGATGGGGGAAAACGACAAATGCAGCATTGGAAGAAGCTGGCTTAACGAATACTATTCCTGCACCATCTTCTGAACACCCCAGTATGGTGGCCGCATTGGAATCCTATATTATCGAGCAGAAGAAAGCTCAGAAAGGATAGCTTCATTTTCAATTGAATGTAATAAAAAGAGGTATTTAGTACCGCCTTCTTTAATCTTCAGTCTATTGAGCCAATGCTCAGGTTTCTGATTTGATCCCTTGATGATAATATTGACTTGGTCTACACCTTCTTTTGATAGAAGTCTTCTTACTGATTTAATATTAAGCTTAGAAATCCCGAGTACTTTAAATCCTCGAAAGCCTTCAATCGCCTTTAGGTTAGAAAAGTATATCTCAAAACTAGAATGCTTAGTCACTGGTTGATTTTTTAGAAAGTGAGAAACTAATCGCACCTTGAGATATAAACTGTTTGGCAGCCAAATATATTTCTCGTTTGAAGACACATCTCTAGTCATAGGTTCTTTCTTGTAAGAAGATTCGTATCCTACTACTTTGTAGAAACTACTCGTAACATCTACCAAATGTATCTTAGGTGTTTCTTTCTTTGAGTAATTCAAGACCACACCTACTTCCTTAATCTCACCTCGTTCTGCTAATACGTATATGTTAGAAATATATTTGAACTCTCTCCATATCACAGCAATGTCAAATAAAGGCGAAAGCTTAATGTATGTATTTTTACTTTTTTTCTTCAAATTGGGTATCAACTGGAGTAAGTTTGGCTCCATTTCAGATAGACTTATCACCCGTTTATCGCTAACCCTTCGATCTGGATCTATATATACCCAATCGTATTTTTCTGTTAACCAATCTTGCCCATCACCGCAGACACGTTTGACATTTTTAACACCTAGTTTTTGAAGATTATAAGTAGCTAATTGATGCAGATTTTCGTTTCTTTCTACCGCTATTACGCTTTCAAAATTGTCGGCTATAAATGTAGAGTCTACACCTATTCCGGCTGTCATATCTAAAAGAGATTTACCCTTCAAAATATTCCTTTTGTATAATGCAATTTGCTCTGATGAAGATTGCTGGTATGATCTATCATCTATAGCTAACCTTCTCTCACGAAAAGTTGGGAGTTTTATCTTAGCCTTGTTATAAATCTGGAGTAAACCTACACAGGTAAGCAAATCAAAATTTGTTTTGCCATGATATTTTAGCATCAACGATGGTCCAGACTGATCCATGTGTGAATCTATGAATCTCATCGATTCTTGGTTTTCTAATACATTTATTATGTCGTTACTTTGCACTATAGTTGTGAAGCTAAGCGTTTTTGTTTAGTACACTCACAATATTAGGATACAATCATGAACGCAAAAAAAATCTTTTCGGCATTTGTCATAGCTCTTTTCATAGCTGCACTCTTTTCTTCTTGTAGATCTAGAGATGCTTGCCCTGGTGTAAGTCAAATAGACACTAACAAAACTTCCCAGATAGGGTAGATAGCACCCTTTTCATTATGTGGCACTACGACCAAACCGTAAACCTAGACGAAATACTTGCGAGCGAGAAGTCCACGGTGATTATTAAGCACAGTAACCGTTGCTCAATAAGCTCGTTGGCATTAAACCGCATATTGACAATTGAAAAAGAATTAAATACTTCTTCAGAGGTTGTATTATTAGATGTGGTAGCCAATAGAGATGTTGCTCGAAAAGTAACTGCTGATCTCGGTATCACACATGAATCACCGCAAGTGATTATTATCTCAGATGGCGAGGTCGTGTATCAAAATTCGCATATGAGTATTCGACCCAACGAAATGCTTTTTCATTTATAGACAAATGAAATATTCTGTATAACATCTGGGTGTAAACTCTGAGCCACTGGACAGGTCAGACCTGTTCTTTCCATTATTTCTCTTTCTTTCGTTGACCAGTTTTCATCTATCTCAATTTTCACTTTTACTTCAGAAATCCTCCTTGGATTAGACTTTATAGATTTTAAAACTTCCGCTTGAACTTTATTAAAACTGATTCCAGACTGATCCGCTTTTATACCCATGACTGTAATCATACAACTTGCTAAAGAAGTTGCAACAAGATCCGTAGGTGAGAAAAGTGCCCCATTCCCATTATTGTTTAAAGGTGCATCCGTAGAAACAACAGAGCCTGACTTCATGTGGGTACATTCAGTCCTTAAATTCCCTTTGTACTGTACTTTTGATGTCATAACTTTTAGATGTTGAAAGCAATTTAAAGTTATAATTATTAATTTTACCTTGTTAATGAAATTTGGTTACGCAATGATGAGGCGAATTATGGGAACACTTATTCTGTTCTTAGCAGTTAATCCGTGCCACCTTGCAGCTCAAAATATTTCACTAAATGATGCAGATATAGGAATTCTAGTTTCTACCAATGGTGTTGGTTTCACTTCAAGTTTTCCAATACATTTAGAGCATAAGGAACTGCAATCAGTTGTCAATTTTAGTTTCCAGACTATTAAGCACCCACAAGAAGCCAAAGTACAAAACTTAAACTATGCGAATCCAAAACCTTACATCTTCGGAAAAATAAATCAAGGGGGTACTTTGAGGCTGGGATATGGTTTACAAAGACAGTTATCCAAAAATGAGAAAGCTTTTCCATCTGTCTCGGTTCAACTTTCCAGTGGTGGAGCACTTGGGATTCTCAAACCGTATTATGTACGTTTTGACAGCCCTGGCGATCAAAATGGAACTCAAACTATACAGCAAAATAATACTACATCTGAGAACCAAGACAGAATTGTAAGTCCTGCAAGCTGGACTAAAGGCTTTTCAGAAATTACTACGACAGCGGGTGTTCACACCAGTATAAGCTTGGACATTGATTGGGATCAATCATATAGCCACAAGTCGCTCAGTTTAGGACTGCGTGCCGACTACTTTTTTGAAGAATTTAACATCCTGCTCAATAACAATAATCAGCTCATTTTAAGTCTATTTGCTACATACTCATTTGGTAAGAATAGGGTTTAATATATTCGTTTATGAATCAAATAAGTCTGTTGCTGAACTTATTCTTGATAGTGTTAAATCAAAAACTAATTTTGTGTGTTTAATTTCCTAGAAGGTTAAGACAATTATGAATAAAAAATTTTTACTATCTATTGTGACCATAGCTGTTGCAGGCTTTGGCTTTCTTGCGTTTAACTCTCAGACCGATACCAAGCAGTATGCACCAAGGCAAATAGAAGCTGAAGGTATATCTGGATACCAAGAATACATCAACAATGTACGAGCAAATGAAAAGACTGGTACTGTTACGAATATTGACGTGCAAAATGCATTAAGTGAGATCAGAGATCAACGTAATGTAAAATTTAAAGCGGACTGGCCACTCGAATGGGAATTCCAAGGTCCTGATAATATGGGTGGAAGAACAAGATGTCTAGTAATAGACGAAGAGAATCCAAATATTATGTACACCGGAGGTGTTTCTGGTTCAGTGTTCAAATCTACAAACAAAGGTGCTTCTTGGAAAGCTTTAACACTAGGAGACGATAATTTCGGAGTTGTGAGTATGGCACAAGCTGAAGATGGGTCAATAGTTTATGGAACTGGAGAAGCTGGTCTATTGCTTACATCCATAGTAGGAAGCGAGCAATCTGGATTTCAAGGAATGGGAATGTATAAGTCTACTGACGGTGAAACATTTTCATCTGTTCCAGGATCAAATACATTTGGCAATATCTATGTAATTTCAAGAAATCCAGTCGACAACAATCTATACGCAGGTTCTTCAAATGGACTTAGAGTAAGTACAGACAATGGTGATTCTTGGACATTAGTAAGACCGGGAAGTTGTAGAGATATTAAGTTCAATAAGAATGGAGTAGCTGTAGCTTTAATAGGAAATATTATTTGGAGATCTTTAGACCCAACAAACCGTGATTCTTATGAACAAACTACTATAGGCAACCAAAGCAGAGCTGCAGTAGCTTGGTCTGAGTCAGACCCAGATTACTGCTACGTAGTAGCAGTAAATAATAGAGACTTTGATGGACAAAGTTACCGAGGTGCACTTTCTGGATTATTCAGATCTACAGATGCAGGAGCAACTTGGACACAAGAAGTTGGTCAGTTGAGTAGATTCTTTGCTCCCTTTACGATTATAGGACTACAAGCTCAAGGAGAGTATAATATTGCATTAGGAGTTCATCCTAGAGACAAAGACAGAGTGTTTATTGGTGGTATCGACTTCGCAGAATGGACAGTAGACGGAGGACCGAAAATTGTAGGTAATCGTTTTGATAGACCAACGAACCCTTTCGGGATTCACTCAGACAAGCATTTTATAACATTCGACAACACAGGAGACGACCCAATCATGTATATATGTAATGATGGTGGTGTTTCTAGAACAACGAATGCAGAATTAACCAATTACCAAGATATTAGCACAGGTTTAATTACTACTCAGTTTTTCGAAATTGCTGCTAGCTCTGCAGGAGTTCTGCTCGGTGGAACACAAGACCAAAGTACTATCTTGTTGACAGGTGAGGCTTTTCCAAGAAAGAAGGGTGAGACTGTACTAGGTGGTGACGGTTTCCAAACTGAGATATCAGAATTCAACAATCAAATTATGTTCGGCGAAAGTCAATATGGAAACCTTAGACGTTCTGTAAAAGGTGGTATTGATATGGAAGAGATTTGGGATAATAGAATTGAGGCTTCTTTTTTTTCAGCAGCTAGAAATACAAATTACTTTAACAATCCATTTACTCTATGGGAAAACCCTGCAGTCTTAAACTCTGTAAAAACTAATGGAGAACAAGTTAATGATGATACCCTTTTAGACGCAAGACTTTATTTTGCAATGGACGATGGCGTTTGGATGGCAAAAAATGCTCTTTTGGAGAAATTTGATCCCAACGAACCTAAGAATCAAGGAGCTATCAGATGGTTCAGAATTTCAAACATCAGAAATGTACACAACATTGAGCCTACTTTAAACGGAACATCAGTTTTTGTAACAACAAGTAGAGGAAGAGTCTATAGAATAGACAGTGTGCTTTCAACTCAGTTTGACACTACATCCCTCCCTGGATATGATCAAATAGCATCTTCTCTAGTAACAACTGATATCACTAATAACTTAGGTGTGGGTACTAGAACTGTGACATCTGTAGCTATTGACAACAATGATCCAAACAGAATCGTTGCTACTATAGGTAACTACAACAACTCAAACTATGTATACTTATGTGAGGATGCTCTAAGTGATAATCCTTCTTGGAGAAGTATTCAAGGGAATCTCCCTAGAATACCTGTTTACCATGCAGTTATAAGTGTAGATGATCCGAGTGTTATCATATTAGGTACTGAATTTGGAGTGTGGGCAACGAATAGTGGCACTGCTACCACACCAACTTGGGCAGAAGCCTTAGATGGCGTAGATGAAGATATGCCTTTCCCTAGAGTTCCAGTGTTTGACTTGGTACAAGTAGAGAATAAATCTTGGTCAGGTCCTAGAATATACGCAGGTACACACGGAATGGGTATTTGGGGATCACTATCTCTGCTAACTAACGTACGAGATAACAACACTGTAATAAAGGAAGAAACTGCAATTTTGGCTTATCCAAACCCTGCTAATAACTATGTGAACATTCAAACTGAGATACTAGGAAGCTATACACTTTCTGTATATGACATCACAGGAAAAGTAGTTTTATCAGAAACAGGAACTAACAACGGTTTCATAAACCTTAATACAACTGAACTATTGAATGGAAACTACTTTGTGGAAGTTTTAGGTGATGGAGAAAAAGCAGTTACCAAAATTATCGTTCAACACTAAAAAAATTATTTCAAACATTTAACTAAGCCCTCTTCACCGAGGGCTTTTTTCATGAATAAAACACTTGCAAAAATATTTTCATTCTTTTGGGATATTCCAATAGAAAGGACTTCATCTGAACAAAACGAATACTTAGAAGTAGTTTGGAGCAATGGAAAAAAAATGCTCAACACCAAGAATGCCAACTTTTCGTATGGAACGTGCCACGGTGTGTTTACGGTAGCTACTGATATTATTTCTGATTCAATTTCTAAAGCTAACGATATTTTAATACTAGGTTTTGGTTGTGGAAGTATCCTACAAATTTTGCGAGAAGATCTAAAATACTCTAAGAACATCGTGGGAATAGAATACGATGACACGATCATCTCACTATACCAAAAACACTTTGCCAAAGAAATGACTTCATCGTGTGAAATACTGCATACTGACGCTTTATCATTTTTAAAGCAAAATGACCACCAGTATGACGTGATTTTCATAGACTTATTCTCTGAGTTGGAAAACTCACCAATTCAATTTGAAGAATCCTTTATATCCCATCTACTTAAAGCTTCAAAAAATAAAACAACACTTGTATTCAACACGACTAAAAAATCAAAAGAAGATGCTATAACTATTACAGAACTAAACCTAACCTTAAGTAAACGCTTTAAAAACGTAGAAAACCATAACTTCCAAGACCTAAATAATATCATTATAGCCCAATAATGCCTTTTTGGCGTGTTTTAAGTTAAGTGTTCTTCAATTTATGTCATTTTGTCTTTATTTTTCATATGGAACCAATCTTGTCTCAATTGAAATAAAGAAATATAAAATGAACACAAAAACACAACCTTCGATTCTTTCAGATCTATTTATTAGTAATTTTGGTGATGTCGTAAATGACATGTTCAAAGAAGAACGCCCTACTCTTAATAAATCATTCAGACCTTCTATAAACTTTGTTGAGAATGAAACCTCATTTGAACTAACCGCAGAAATACCAGGAGTAGAAAAAAAACACGTTAGTATCAACATAGAAAACGAAATTTTACGTCTCAGCGGGGAACGAAAAGCACCTGAAAAAAAATCTAAAGTTCATGTTCAAGAATCACGATTTGGTAAATTTGAAAGAATTATTCAACTGCCAAAAAGATCAAACGTTAGTCAAATAGAAGCAGTTCAAAAAGATGGTGTACTGACCGTAACAATACCTAAGCAGCAGGATACGCTACCAAAAACCATAGAAATCAAATAAAAAAATAAGGGGAGTAAAATTTTACTCCCCTTATTTTTTTCTTAAAACACCAGTGCCTACTTTTTCTGCTATAACCTTGTATAAACTAGGTTCAGCTAAATACACTAAATCCCCTGGTCCATATATCTTACCGTAAATGCCTTTGCGAGCATCAAAATAACAATGTAATGGAGTATGAGTGTCTATAATAACTTCTTGAGCTATCAGGCCTTGTGCATCAAGATCTGATACTTCTTCTATGTTAGCTCTCAATACCATAGCCTCACCTTCTATAAAAGTAGAAGCCGAGTTTGAAGACTCCACTCTTACTTCACGACAGTTAAGCTTAAAGTGGCTGTCAGACAAGGCGGAATTAAAGATGTTAATACTATCCAGCACTAAGGTGTCTTTACAAGTTACAGATGCTATTGACTCTATAGAAATATCCGTCAAGACATCTATGTACACAGTTACTTGTATCTCGAAGTCGTAGCTTCTTACAAAATTACAAGTATTCTCATTTGACAGATTCAAAACACCGGCATTGCTCTCTGCTTTAACTTGATCAATAAGCCCTTCTGGAGCATCCAATAAGACTGTGCCTTCCAAGGCATTGTCCTGCACTAAAACAACCGAAATACGGTCGCTCACTGCTATAGAATGAATCTTACCTGAAATATTTCTTTCCTCAATTACATTCTCACCTAAAGAGGTAAAACAATCATCTAGCTTCTCTTTAGAACAAGCAGAAATTAGTAACAATAAAGAAATGATTGAAAGGTATCTCATCATAATGTGTAACCCACCCCCCATTCAAAAAAATCTGCCACTCCATTGTGAAACTTTAATGTTCCTTGACCAGAAAGATGATCCGTAAATCTATAAACAATACCTATTCTCTGGCTAATTGGACTTTTAGACGTATATGGTCTGTATACATAAGCACCTAATTCTGCTACCACATCTGTTTTCCCAAAAGACCAATGGAATCCACCAGCTACTGCTACCTCAGAAGTCTCTCCCACACTTAATGACTCTAAGTCTTGTTGTGGATTTTCACTAAAACCATAAGTTTTATCTCTTGTGTAATCTAAACCAAATCGCCAACTTCTAACTGACTTAACTTGATATAAGCCTCTAATCTGTAAACCAAAATTCGTAAAGTCCAAAGGATCTGAAATATTCAACTGTTTCTTCCCATATATTGCAGTGGCCCTCCAAGAAATTAAGTCAGCATTAGCTACCGCTTTCTGAGTGCCATATTTTACCAATCCAAGCTCTTTACCAAATCTAAAAGTAAAGGAAGGTATATTGTATCCTAAGTTTGGCAACTTAAAAGCAGCATTTGAATAATGTGAAATAGACGGGCCGAGTTCAATGTAACTAGTTTCAAATCTCTTAAGTAAGACTAGTCCGAACTGCATACTCCCATTTATGTGACTACCTACTGCTTGATTTCTCCTATTATCTTGGAGGTCAAATTTCTTAGTTAGATAGGCAAGACCACCTGCCATTCTAAAGTTTAGTTGAAGTCCGCTGAAATCTGCTACTTGCAGCTTTATATGAGCTGTGCCACCTATGGCGTTACCTGTGGATTCTTTACCTAAGTTGTAATAAAGTAACCCAAAACCAATAGTAGGTTCACTGTAATAATCTCCCCAATAAGAGTTGTTTTGCTCTTGTTCAAATGAGACTTCAACTCCTGTATTGTGAGATGCAAGATTTTTAATATCTGCTCTGTGAGAAAGAAGAAAACCTGGTGTAACACTAACATACAAAAATCTTTTGTCTTGAGCTTGCAGCCCTATTGAAAAAAGGACCAAGCTAAATAATAAAAAACGACGTAGTTTACTTACTAAGAGGACCACTTTTCCCTTCTATAATAGCCATTTGCTAGCCCAATTAAAACAATAAGTACAATAGGAAGAACCATGTTAATAGACTGCCAATAAAGCCGCTCTGACTTCACTTTCTCTTTGTCTAATAGTCTAAGTTCTACCTCTCTATTCCTTACTTCTATGAGATTATTTTCATCACATAGATAGTCTACACAATTCACAAAAAACTTCTTATTTGCGAACTCTACATTGGTCCCAAAGTGATTCGAGCCATACTTATCATAACCAAGAGGGTACAATTTTCCTCCGGAAGAAACCTGGTTTCTTATAATATCTCCATCTCCGATTACTATCATAGAATTAGACTCTATCTTATCGACATAGCTTATATCAAAAGATCGTTTTACTCCATCTCGGAATCTGAATGGACTAGAAAAAGAACCTTCTAGCAAAACAGCGGCAATTTGATTCCCTTTCCTGAAATTATTAGGGTTATTTCTGACTTTTAATAAATCTAAAGAAATCAGAACGGGATTGCTTGCCACTCTAGACTGTGGGGAGGATCTTAGTAGCACTATTTTCTTTATAGTTTTGCGTGCTGTTGTATCTAATGTACTGCAATATCTTCCCCAAACATTTTCTAGGTTTTTCGAGACAGGATTATCATCAATGGCATTAAACAAAGGGTAAAATAACCAAGGCCAAAAACCAGGTCTATTCGTTTGTTGGTTGATAGCTGGAATACCATGGCATTGAAGATCTTGGATCAAATTTGGTTTCACTTTTACTCCATAATTAAAAAGCATATCGCCAAGATTATGGTTTTGGTTCACAGTCATCACCTGTCCGTACTTTGCTACACTGTCCATTTCGGCTACTAAGTCTTCAACTAAGAAGATTACCTTACCGCCATTCATAATGTATTGATCTAAAACAAATTTTTCTGGCTCTGTAAACGGCTTTGTAGGCTTTGCTACTATAATTCCACTGTATTTCTTTAATTTCTTGACTAGACCTTCTACAAGAATTGTAAAAACGGGTTTGTCGGGATTATTTGTTACATCCATAGCGAACATTTTGTAGCAGTTTGAGTCTGTTAGATTCAGACTGATTCTTTGTAAATCATAATACTCTCCTAATTCGCTTGCAATATCAGCAGTTTCATATTCATCCAATTCGCCGTGACCCGCGGAAAAAGCCAATGTCTCCTGTCTTCCACTTAGACTCTTACGCAGTACATTACTTATTTCATACTCTAAAAGTTCTATACTGCTATTTATTTCCTCCTCTATTGGTTTGCCAAAATCTCTCTTCAACAGATTGAGTGCATACTCTTTGCCTTTGTAAAACACCGTACCGGAAGGTAATATGAACTTTTCAGTAGGAGCTTCGTCTGGTTGTACTTCAGGACGTTCTATTTTCAGACCTTTTTGAAACAATTCTTTCAAGACAGCTTCTTTTTCCTTGATGTCTTTATCTTCTAATACATCCTCAAAGTCGAAGCTAATGATGTCTGAAGATTCCAATCTATATTCATTCAACATATCTCTGGTAGCAGATTGCAACCTTTTATAGTCCAAAGGCAATTCACCTTCTAAAAATATGGTGATATATACTTCATCTTCAAGTTGTGAAACTATATTTCGAGTAGATTCAGAAAGCGTGTACCGTTTTTCTTTGGTCAGATCAAACCTTTTGTAATATCGGTCTGCAATTAAATTTACGACAACCAAGCCGATAATAAAAAGTATAGAATACTTCAGAATATGTTTTTTCCTAATGCTCATTTTACCACTTTCTACTGTCCAATGAAATAAATGTAAGCCCCAAAAAGACACTTATTAACGAAACAAAATAAACAATATCCCTTGTATCAATAACGCCTCTGCTGACACTTTCATAGTGAAATTGGATACCAAGTGATTGCACAAAGCTATCCCATTGACCAAACAGGCCTAGATTGCTCAACTGCTGAAAACCAAGGAAAAAGAAGAAGCAAAGAAACATGCCTAATATGAATGCAACTATTTGATTTGGAGTAACTGCAGAGGAAAAGATCCCTATTGCAGCATAACTTGCTCCTAAAAACAATAAACCAATATATGATCCCCAAGTTGCACCAATATCAATATTTCCTTTTGGCAAGCCGAGTTGATATACAGAGTAGAAATAAATAAGTGTAGGTATGATTGCAAAAGTGACCAATACTACTGCAGCAAAATACTTACCCAAAATGATTTGAAAATCTGTCACTGGCTTCGTACTTAGAATCTCGAAAGTTCCTTGCTTAATCTCTTCTGAGAAAGAACGCATTGTGATGGCAGATATTAGGAAAATAAAAACCCATGGAGCCATTAAAAACAAGGTGTCCAAATTTGCATATCCTAATGAAAGTACATTGCTATCTGCAAATACCCAAGTAAATAGTCCGATTAACAATAAAAAGACAATGATTACTACATATGCAATCAGGGAACTTAGAAAGCTTCTTATTTCCTTTTTAAATATACTAAGCATTCGATGTTAATTGTTGAAATACGGACTCTAGAGATTCTACTTGCTCCTTTTGTTCTATTATAATCGTGTTTGAATCTATTGCAAACTTGAATAAAATATCCGCTACATCTGTTTCCGTCTGAGACTTTACCTCATAAGACGTATCGCTTATAAACCGAACTGAAGATATTCCGTTTCGTTTTTTTAATTCATCTATATCTATTGATGCACGAAACTTGACTATAGTAGTTCTATTACCACCGGATATTCTGTTTTTAACCGCATCTACCTTGTCATCCGCTACTATCATTCCATTATTGATAATTATAACACGACTGCACATAGCTTCCACCTCCTGCATAATGTGAGAAGATAGTAATATCGTTTTATCCTTACCTAAAGATAGTATCAAACTTCTTATCTCACTCATTTGGTTAGGGTCTAAGCCTGAGGTAGGCTCATCTAAAATAAGAACGTCTGGATCATTTAAGAGAGCTTGTGCTAGACCCACTCTTTGCTTATACCCTTTTGATAACTCTTGTATTTTTTTTCTTTTTTCTAATGACAATCCTGTCATTTCAATAGCCTTACCTACTGCACTTTTCTTATCTTTAATCTTATAAATATCCGCACTGAAATCCAGATACTCTCTAACATACATTTCATCATAAAGCGGGTTCAATTCAGGTAAATAGCCTATACGCTGTTTGATTTTAATCGCATCTGACTGCACGTTCATTCCTAAGACTTCAGCTGTGCCAGAGGATTGCGGTAAATAACCTGTAAGAATCTTCATAGTGGTACTTTTACCAGCACCGTTTGGTCCTAAAAAACCAACTATTTCACCAGAATCTATTTTAAAGGAGATCTTATCTATTGCTTTTTGATCCCCGTATATTTTTGTGAGGTTATTTACCCTAATTGACATATAACTTAATGACTTACTATCACTGTGAATGGTAACGAAGTTTCATCCGAAGTAAGTATAAGTTTATAAATTCCACTCTCCAATTCAGAAACGTCCATAGTTGGGATTAAAGATTCTACGGCTTGCGATAAAACCATTCTGCCTGTTGCATCATATAACTCTAAGTTACTATTTGAGATATTGCCCTCCGTTTTGACATAAAACTTAGTCTGAGCAGGGTTTGGATAAAGTGTATACTTCACACCGTCCAAATAAGAAATATTTGCTGTCTTTGGTACACGAACCTCATCCGAACCTGTACAACCATTTTCATCGGTAACCGTCACAGAATAAATTCCAGTATCTGTCACTTGAATAGATGAAGATGTCGAACCATCGCTCCAATCATAAGATGCAAATCCTTCTCCTGCCGAAAGCACAAGTACACCGCTTTGTGGGATAATTGTATCAGGACCTAAATCTATAGAAGGACTTTGATATAAATCTACGAAGATGGTGTCAGTGAAGCTACACATGTTGGCATCAGTAACCTTTAGACTATAGGTGCCAGAATCAGTGACATTCAATAAAGGGTTGCCTGAACCGTCATTCCATTCGTACGAAGACACAGAAATTGGACCCGCAAGTTGAATGCTGACTACATCACAAAATCCAGTATCATTTCCTAAACTAAAGCTAGGTACAGCCAGTTCAGTGATAACAATTGTATCTGAAGCTGGACAATCAAAGCTATTGAGTGCAGAACCGATGTAAGTACCTGCTGAAGATACCACAAATTCAAAATCAGCAGAAGGCTGACCATTCCAACTATAACTCCTCAAAGCACTTGGAATGAAAATAGAAATATTATCTCCCGCACAGATGGCCGTATCTTCTCCTAAGGTAAATGTAGATGAAGGATTTGTGAGCAATTGAAGGGTATCTGAAAAGATACATCCTGTGGAATCAGTTACTATTAAAATATGTGACTGTTGAGTATTAGTAGTGAAAGTTGAGTCTGATCCATCAACCCCATTCCAATTATAATTACTCATATCGGCAGGACCGGTCAATGTGATATCAAGATTTTCACAAATAGTAGTATCACTTCCTAAACTAAACCTAGGTAGAGATTGAAACGTAATAGCTACAGTATCGTTAAATATACAGGACTTATCATCTAACATTTGAAGGTACAATGTGTCGGCTGCAGACGTAGTATAATTTGCTGTATTTACTACTTGTCCGTTTTGATTTGTCCATTGATAAAATGTCAAGCCACTTTGAGCCGATATTGTCAAAGGAGAACCTGAACAACCTACCGTATCTTTAAGAAGTGGTATGCTTTGTCTTGGATTTACGCGAACATAAACTTGAGCAGAATCTGAAACACATTTACCATCTGGTGATGTTACTACTAATTTATATTCCGTAGTGACAGAAGGAGAAACATTTGGATCTGCAGTAGAACCAGTATATGTCTCACCACTGATAGATGACCAAGTGTAAACATAACCAGAAATAGATCGCCGACCCAAAGAAGTACTTTGACCATCACAAATGGTGATAGTATCTTGTGCAACTCTTGCTTGCAATGAACAGCAAATTGTAGTATCACTGTTTTTGATAGTAGAGGAGCGCATTGGAAATGAGCCTACAGAACCACTATTAAAATCTTCCTGAAATAGATCGCTTTGAAATGTCAGAGTCCCTCCTATGATATTTTCACTACCAAATCCGCAGTTAAGGGAGAAATTATTATCTAATCGAGTTATGTAAATGTCTTCTGATAGTTTTCTTCCAAAGCTAACACCACCCGAAACAACTGAATAACCTATAAATGCGTCACCCATCATACTAGCTTTACCGAGTCCGTCAAATCCAAAACCTCCGATTATACCTGCATTAGCTCCTACAGGATTGAGGAAATTAACTTCTGTTAAAAATAAATCTCGTCGTGAGTTAAATGTTGATGCAGAGTAAATGACTCTTGGATTTGAATTTGGAATTAAAAACATATTCTGAAACTCATCATCTTCAAAAGTGCCATAGAACACATTATTTTGCACTACAAGATTTGTATCAAATTCACATATAAAAACATCTTGTCCACCCGCTTGCCCATCATTAGTATTTCCTCCAACGTAAATTTTATTTCCTACTACTTCTACACGTTTAGCCTCTTCAGATGAGATAGAACCAAAATTTTTAGATTCTAAAACAAGTCCGCCTTGATTCAATATAACAATGCTAATATCTTTATCTCCTACACCTCCAATAGTTACAGAGTCATTTTCTGTACTACCGACTACAACAATTCTACCTAATCCATCTTGAGCTAAGGAGTATGCTATGTCATCCCCTTTACCTCCTAAACTTTTACTCCAAGACACGGCTCCAGAAGAAGTTATCTTGGTTACAATCATATTTAGATCAAGTGAATCAGAAGTAGTATAGCCACAAGTGTAGTAGTCTCCAAATCTTCCTTGTATTACGTCCAACAGCCTTTCTGTTGTATCCGTTCTCAAGTATCTAGTCCAGGTAATTGCTCCTGAACTACTTAACTTTGTGATAAACCCATCCTCGTCACTCAACCCAGAAACTGCTCCATTTGTAACTCCACAAACTACGACTCCGTCATCAGAGGTTTTGGCCATTCCAAATCCTTCATCGCTACCGCTAGTTCCGTACGTTCGACTCCAAATCTCACTACCTAAACCATCTGTTTTTGTAATCTGAAACTCTTGACCTGCTGCAGTATTTGTATTGGAGAGAATAAAATAGTCTCCATTGGTTAGCTGAACCGAACCTTCTAACCGGTCAGCCGAATCGTTACCAATAACCTTGAAAAAGTTTGTGCTTTGTGCTATAGCATTAGAGGAAAATGCAAGACAAAGAATAAAGAGTATGTATTTCATAATCTGATAGGTAAATTTAATTCGCAAATTAAAAGTTTTCAGGCACTTGCCTGCCATCTTTTTGCAAGTTTCACTGAATATTCTAAAAACGATCGAAAGCCTTCATTAAATGTATCGTTTTCTTGTAGTACACCGTCTGAGTCTATTGTAGAAAATATCTCTTGAGCCTCAAAATTTTTAGGACTTACAACACTATTGAGATTCAAGAAACTAATCACTTTATTAAGTACGTATCCCAATTGAACTGCAGGCATTCTTCCTCCTCTTCCAGCACTAACACCCACAGTCGCTATGACTTTGTTGTCAAACAGATGCTTATAAGTGCCATTGCCAAGTGTATGAATCATATTCACAATTTCAGCTGAAGGAAACCAATTGTATTCTGGAGTAAGAATAAATAGTAAATCAGAATCATTCATAACTCTAATTAAGTCTTTTTGGAATGTGGATTCATTGCCTTTGTCAAGACCTTTGCCGTTAAATACTGGAATATCATAATCTTGAAAATCAACTATTTCTGACCCTGGAAGTTCTTTGGATATTGCTTTTGCTACTCGCAAAGTGTTATTTCCACTTCTTGACGACCCGGAGATTATTCCTACTTTCATATTCTACTTCTTCTTTACTTTTTGTGCTATTTCTTTTACATTTTGGTAATTTCTACCAAAGTCAATAAACCAAATATTTGAAAAAGGTTTACTCCTCACACTAAATAAATTCTCTTTCTCAGTTATACTAATTTTATCCGGTGGAAGAAAAACTACCTTCCTTTCTGCTTCTATTCTGCCTTCAACAATATTTACGTTTTTATACCTCTTCTCGTCAGCCAAAAGGTCTTCATACAAATCTGACATCGAAAGCTCTCCTTTTACATAAACCTGTTGATTAGATTTTAGATAATTGGCATCCGGAGCTCCTTGAATTACATCAAAACTTAAAGCATGATATAATGAAATGAGAAAACTAATAGCAAACGACACAAATAACGCCACTTCAAAATTATTTTGAATAAAAGTAAAACCATACTTCCATCCACCTTCTTTAGCATTGACTATCAACCAGACAATGGGTAACAGAATCATCATTAACCTTAGGAGGTAAGTAAGAAGTACTGCAAACTTGAAAAATAGCTTTGATAAGTTCATTTTAATATTTGAGAAAGAATAGCGTAAGCTTCTAATGGCTGATTATCGTATAATAAAGTCTTCGCCTCTTCAAGAGAAGGAAGACTATTAAAGTTTTTTAAAATGGCTTCTATTTCAGCCGAAGTAGGAAGCACTTCTAAACTCCCCAAAATACCTAAATCGTTTCCGGATAGAATATCATTATTTTTAATGTAATCCGGCAATTGGTCAATCCCAACTCCAATAGTAGTTATTGGCTTATTTACTTCAAACATGCTTGCATCATTTGCTCGACAATACCAGTTTCCACCCATTCTGCTGACTAAGTTTATCTTTTGTTGATCTACCATTTGATTCTCATCCAAAACTTCATTCTTTAAATGTATTCTTTGAACTTCACAAATCACCAAATTCCCAGCACCTCCATTCTGACCTAGTTCTTTCACTTCCAAAACCTTACACTCCATTTGTACAGGAGATTCTTGCACTCTAAATGGTCTTACAGTCTCTGATTCCACTGGTGTAAATCCAGCTTTTTCAAATTCGTCTACACCCGCTTCAAACGGTGAGCTCGCAAGACTCATCTGATGTACCATATTGTAATTGACCACATTGATAACCACCTCTGCTACCTCCTTTACATTATCGTGTGTGTGTTTTGTGGTATTTGTCCGACCACTTCTAGCAGGTGAAAAGATAAGAATAGGGGGATTAGCACTAAATACATTAAAAAAACTAAAAGGAGCTAGATTTCTATTTCCTTCTTTATCTACAGTACTGGCAAAAGCTATCGGCCGTGGGCCTATACTGCCAAGCAGATAATGGTGAAGCTTGGGAATAGATATCTCTTTCGGATTTATCGTCAGCATACTTATTTCTTAACAACTAAGAACTTGTTTTTCTTTCCTCTTTGAAGTAAAATGTATTTTCCATTAATGAGATTACATTCAGAGAAATTGAAATCCTCGTTTACTTTTTCACTATTCACAGATACAGAATTCTCCTTTAACGCTCTTCGTGCTTCGCTTTTACTAGGTAAAAAGCCTGTATCTCCACACATATCTATGATATTAACTCCCTCTATATCATTAACTTCCGAACTTTTAACTCCGTCAAATACAGAAAGGAAGTCTTTTTCAGACAAACTCCTTAAACTCTCAGCAGTTCCCTTGCCAAATAGTATTTGGCTAGCTTCAAATGCCATGTTAAAACCAACTTCATCATGAACCCAAGTAGTAACATACTTAGCCAGCTCTTTCTGAAGAGCACGCGTATGTGGAGCTTCTTTGTGTTCTGCTATAATATTATCTATAAACGACTTATCGTGCAAAGTGAATATTTTGATGTATCGCTCAGCATCCTCATCAGACGTATTCATCCAAAACTGGTAAAACTCATACGGACTCGTCTTATCCGCATCTAGCCATACATTTCCACCTTCACTCTTTCCAAACTTACTTCCATCCGCTTTGGTAATTAGTGGTGCCGTAAGCGAGTATCCTTTATTATCTTCAATTCCTTCTGCTCCCCCTTTTCGACGAATCAACTCCGTACCAGTGACTATATTGCCCCATTGGTCGCTACCTCCCATCTGGAGTTTGACATTCTTCTCTTTCCATAGGTGGTAAAAGTCATACCCTTGAACCAATTGGTAGCTAAACTCCGTAAAACTCATGCCGTCTTCTAATCTATTTTTTACAGAATCTTTAGCCATCATATAGTTGACTGAGATGTGCTTTCCAACATCACGAATAAACTCCAAAAATCTAAATTCCATAAACCAATTATAATTATTGACCATCTCAGCACTATTCTCTCCGCAATTGAAATCTAAGAACTGCTGTAGTTGATGATGTACGCAAGCTACATTATGATTCAGTGTATCTAGGTCGAGTAAACTTCTTTCTGCCTTTTTTCCACTGGGATCCCCCACCATACCTGTGGCACCGCCAACTAGTGCGTAAGGTTTATGACCAGCTCTCTGTAGGTGAACGAGAAGAATGATAGGTACCATATTGCCAATGTGTAGTGAATCTGCAGTAGGATCAAACCCCACATAACCACTCACCATTTCTTTCATCAATAGTTCCTCAGTGCCTGGCATATCTTGATGGTGCAAGCCACGCCATTGCAGCTCTTCAATTAGGTTGTATTTTGGTATAAATGCCATCTTCAAAAATAATGAGGGCAAAGGTAGGACTTTGAAGGACTATTCCTTCCGAAAGAACATAGATTCTCCCTCATCCATCAGTTGTAAATAGTTGTCACTAATAAATTTGTAACCTAACGTATCATCTCCCAATACAATAAAAAGTTCGCCTTCTTTCAAATAATACTTACTCACCGTGGTGGAGACATCTCCTTCTCCATCATATTCACTCTCGAAATCAGGTATAACAACTGTGCTGTCACTTCTAAAGGTCATAAATACTAAACTTTTCATTTCTTCTAGAAGCTCCGCTTCTTCATCAGACATTTCAATGTCGAATTCCTCAATATCTACAATGTCTAGTTGCCAAGTTCCTACAATACTCTCCTCATCCGTTATCTGAGCCGAAGTGTTGAGTCCTGTGAGCATTAGAGTCATCGGTATCAAAATATTCTTCATCCCACAAATATTAACTATATAATTCTACATTTGACATCCAATCATGTCAACCGAAAAAAAACTATTCCTGCTTGACGCATATGCACTGATTTTCAGATCTTATTATGCTTTTATAAAGAATCCAAGAATTACTTCCTATGGTCTGAACACCAATGCAATATTCGGGTTTACGACCACTCTTCTTGAGATTCTTGAAAAATACGACCCGACACATATCGCTGTATGTTTCGATCATAAGTCAGAGAATGTAAGAAAACAAGAGTACCCATTGTATAAGGCAAACAGAGATGAGACACCCGAAGACATTAAGCGTTCTGAACCGTTTATCCGCCAAATTATTGGTGCATTCAATATTCCACTCATAGAGAAAGAAGGGTATGAAGCGGATGACGTAATTGTCACTCTAGCTACACGGGCCGAAAAAGAAGGTTATACTACCTACATGATGACTCCTGACAAAGATTTTGGTCAGGCGGTTACTGATAAAATTTTAATGTTTAAGCCTGCCAGAGGAGGAAATCCACCTGAAATCTGGGGTCCTGCAGAAGTGTGTGTGAAATTCGGGTTAGACAACACCCAGCAAATCATAGATTACCTAGGTATGATGGGCGACAAAGTGGATAATATTCCAGGAGTACCTGGCGTAGGTGCCAAGACTGCATCTAAGCTTCTAAAAGAATATGGAAGTATGGATGGCATCTATGCAAACATAGACAAGATAAAAGGGAAGTTAGGTAAAAAAATAGCGGCCAATAAAGAACAGGCATATATGTCCAAGCATCTTGCTACTATTATCACCGATGTACCAGTTGATTTTGATGAAAAATCATTGACAAGGGATGAGCCTAACAAGGAGAAAATAAATCAACTCTTCACCCAATTAGAATTTAGAACTTTAAGCAAACGAGTCTTTAAGGAGACTATGACTGCACCTGTCTCAGTTCAAGGCGATCTTTTCGCAAGCAGATCTAGTCCTGCTACAACTTCTCCAGTTATAAAACAAAAAGAAGAAACCTTAGTAGAGCTAAAAGATATATCCAATACGGACCATACATATACTTTAGTAGATAATAAAGAAAAGAGGCAAGAACTAATTTCAGAGCTGAAGAAGCAGAAGTCGTTTTGTTTTGATACTGAAACTACTTCTTTAGTTGAGATGGATGCAAAGGTTCTCGGATTAGCTCTCTCATATGAAGCAGGCAAAGCGTTCTATGTAAATATGCCAGAAGATTTTGAAGAAACAAAAGCTGTATTACAAGAGTTTCAAGAATTATTTGCCTCACAAACAATAGAAAAAATTGCTCAGAACCTGAAGTATGACCTCAAGGTATTGTTAAAATATGATATTCTCATACAAGGACCCCAGTTTGATACTATGCTGGCTCATTATCTTGTGAACCCGGATGGAAGGCACAGTATGGATATTCTATCTGAAAAATACCTAAACTATAAACCGTTATCTATTAATGAGTTAATAGGTAAAAAAGGGAAGAATCAGCTTAACTTTAAAGATGTCCCATTAGATAAAGCAACAGAGTATGCTGCTGAAGATGCAGATATCACTTTTCAGCTAAAACAAAAATTACATAAAGAGTTGATGGACAAACAGGTAGCACACTTGTTTCAGCGGTTAGAAGTGCCTTTAGTGTCTGTATTGTCTGCAATGGAAATGGAAGGAATACGTATAGATGATACATTTCTAAGTGATTATTCTAAAGAGCTAGAAGAGATGTCAAATAATTTGGAATCACAGGTTTATGAAACATCAGGAGCAAATTTCAACATCGCTAGTCCAAAACAAATGGGCGAAGTACTATTTGACGTGTTAAAGCTAGATTCAAAAGCTAAAAAGACAAAGACCGGTCAGTATAAAACAGATGAAGCGACACTTCAAAAGCTAGCTGGAGAGCACGAAATTGTGAGTAAGATTTTAGAATACCGAAAAATCAACAAGCTGCGTTCTACCTACGTGGATGCATTGCCTAAACTTATTCATCCATCTACTGGAAGAGTTCACACAAGTTTCGCTCAAGCTGTAGCAGCTACTGGCCGATTGAGTAGCACTAATCCTAATTTGCAAAATATACCCATAAGAACGGATATGGGTAAAGAAATAAGAAAGGCTTTTGTACCAAGAGACGAGAATCACACACTTCTGGCAGTAGACTACTCTCAGATTGAGCTGCGTATTGTTGCTTCAGTAGCAGAAGATTCTGGCATGTTGGAAGCTTTCAACAATGGACTAGATATTCACACAGCTACAGCAGCCAAGGTATTTGGAGTAGACGTTTCCGAAGTCACTAAAGATCAACGATATAAGGCGAAGAGTGTAAACTTTGGATTGATATATGGGCAAGGAGCTTTCGGATTATCTCAAAATCTCGGAATCAAACGTAGTGAAGCTTCTGAACTCATCGACGCATACTTTGAACAATTTGGAGGAGTGAAAAAATATATGGATGATACGATAAACTTTGCTCGAGACCACGGATATGTCAAGACACTGATGGGACGTAAGAGATTCATACCAGATATCAATTCTAACAACAGAACTGTCGTCGGTTTTGCAGAGCGAAACGCCATAAACGCTCCTATTCAAGGAAGTGCAGCAGATATGATTAAGCTAGCTATGATCAATATCCACGAACGTCTTTCAAGTATGGATGTGGGTACGAAAATGATACTTCAGGTACACGACGAACTTCTGTTTGACGTTCCTAAAACTGAATTAGAAGAAATTACTACAGTCATTAAAGAGGAAATGGAAAGAGCAATGCCACTCAAAGTACCTGTTATAGCTGAAGCTGGACACGGAGATAATTGGCTGGAGGCTCACTAACACTTCGCATTTACTCTTACCTTTGCAATACAAAGATGGGCAAAACCTACTTCGCATCAGACTTTCATCTCGGCACTCCAAATTACGACTCATCGCTCATTCGCGAAAAAAAAGTCGTTCAGTGGTTGGAAGATATCTCTGCGGATTGTGAAGCACTTTTTCTCATAGGAGATGTATTTGACTTTTGGTTTGAATATAAAACTACTGTCCCAAAATATTATACACGTCTTCTTGGCAAGCTATCATCCATGGCTGATTCTGGAGTGAAAATTTATTTTTTTAAAGGGAACCACGATATGTGGACATTTGATTATTTGTCCAAGGAAATAGGTCTCACTGTGGTAGATGAAGAATGGATAGGAAATATAGGCGACAAAACCTTTTACGTTCACCACGGGGACGCTCTGTGGAAAGGCGAGCCTGGATATAAGTTTATTCGAAAAGTATTTCGAAGTACGTGGGCAATCTGGTTGTTCCACCGTCTTCATCCGAATCTAGGTATAGGAATTGCCAATTATTTGTCAAAATCTAGTCGAAAGAAAAATAGTGTAAAGGATGAGGTCGAAATACCTCTAGAAAGAGAACATCAATACCTATTTGCTCTGAAATATCTCGAAAAAAATCATATAGACTATTTCATTTTTGGTCATAGACATAAACCAATGGATATACCTTTAGGAAAAAATGCACATTTAATAAACCTGGGAGATTGGGTTTCCAAATTCACTTATGCAGCTTGGGATGGGAAAAAAGTTACACTACATAATTATACTAACTAGTCTAATTGCTGCCGCATCCGCAGTAAAAGCACAAGATACGACTAGTCTAGATGGACTGAGTGAAATATCATTGTTTTCTATTGACAGCAAGGGGAATTTTTATGTGGCTGACAAAGAGCATTCTCTAATCAAATATGCTCAAGACGGAAGTGAGATTACTAGGGTAAATATAAAGGCTTACGGAGAAATTTCTTCAATTGATTGCTCAAATCCATTTGAAATTTATGTTTTCTATCAAGATCAGAACATCATAGTGTATTACGATAACATGCTCAATTTTAGAGGAGAAACTAGACTAAATGACTACTTCTTTAGTAATGTATCGTGTATCGCTAGATCATTTGACAATAATATTTGGATTCTAGATCTTTCAGAATTTAAAATGCTCAAAATCAATAAAAAGGGCGATGTATTATTAGAAACTCCCTATCTTAATAACATATTAAGCAATAATCTTAATCCATTTAAAATATGGGAATCTCAGAACGCATTGTATGTTGCAGATTCTGTAAATGGTGTGTATGCTTTTGATATGTTGGGCACATACAATACTAAGTACTATATTAACAATATAACTAATGTAGCACAGTCACAACAGAATTTCTATTATCAATCTAACGACCAAATATACACTTATAACAGGTTGACACGAGAACCTGTGGCATTGAAGTATAATACCTTCGATTCTTATGGTTTAGCATACTATAATGGAAGGCTATTTACTTTCAGTACCAATAATTTAATTTCTTACCCTGCAGAGTAAAGAATATTTTTGCTGCTCATAAGATCATGCTCGAAACATTAGAGGGAATATACGCAAGATTCAAACAAGTAGAACTGCTTCTAAGTAGTCCAGAGGTGGCTTCAGATATGAAGAAGTTCACCAAACTCAATAAGGAGTACAGTGATCTAAAGCAAATAGTAGAACTCTATTTTGAATACAAAAACTTAGTCAGTAACCTAGCCGAAGCGAAAGAAATGCTTGAAGTTAGCGAGGATCTTGAAATGAAGGAAATGGCTAAAGAGGAATTCGAATCTCTAAATGAACGTAAAGGACCCCTTGAAGAAGATATAAAGATGCTTCTAATTCCAAAAGATCCTGAAGATGATAAAAATGCGATGGTTGAGATTCGTGCTGGAGCTGGAGGTGATGAAGCAAGCATTTTTGCAGGTGACTTATTCCGCATGTATACCAAGTTCTTTGATAGTCAAGGTTGGAAACATGAGATAATGGACATTACTGAAGGTACTGCAGGTGGATACAAAGAAATAGTAGTCAAGGTAGAGGGGACTGAAATATTTGGTACACTGAAATTTGAAGCAGGAGTACACCGAGTACAACGTGTTCCAGAAACAGAAACACAGGGTCGTGTACATACATCTGCTGCCACAGTTGCAGTTCTTCCGGAAGTAGAAGATGTAGATGTGCAAATCAATCCAGGTGACATAGATATGCAAACCTCAAGATCTGGTGGTGCAGGAGGTCAAAACGTAAATAAAGTAGAAACCAAAGTTCAGTTGACGCATAAGCCAAGCGGTATAGTAGTTGTCTGTTCTCAAGCAAGATCTCAATTAGCCAATAGAGAAATTGCAATGGATATGATAAGAGCTAAACTATACGATATTGAGTTAGTAAAAAGAAACGGTGATATCGCTGCAAAAAGAAAAACTATGGTATCTACTGGAGATCGCTCTGCTAAGATCAGAACCTACAACTATCCTCAAGGAAGGGTTACAGATCATCGCATTAATCTGACGCTCTATAATCTCAACGGTGTTATGAATGGAGATATAAAGGAAATTATAGATGCTCTAAAAATGGCAGAAAATGCCGAAAAACTAAAAGAAGGGGGTCTTTAGTCCCTGTATTCAAAATCTTTCTCCATTTCAAGAGAATTTTCGTTTTTCTTTTTTTTATTCACAAAAAGCTATCCAAAACACTGTTTTTCGTTGTAAAAATTACTTTTGCATCAGAAAAATACATCTATTATGCGCTTTGAATCACTAAAAACTGCAGCAGGCAGAAAAAACAAACTTACCAATAAAGGAAAAGTCAATTTTACAAAGCTTTATAATTCGAATGTTTTCGATGATTCAGCAATGAGAGACTTTCTGAGTAAAGAAGCTTATGAATCTGTAAGTAAAGCAATTCACCAAGGTAAAACGATTAATCGTAAAATGGCCGAGCACGTTGCAGCTGGAATGAAAAGATGGGCCCTAAGTAAAGGAGCATCACACTACACACATTGGTTTCAACCACTTACTGGATCCACTGCTGAAAAACACGATTCTTTCTGGGAGCCGAAAAATGGTAAAGCAGTAGAGAAATTTTCTGCAGGATCTTTGGTACAGCAAGAGCCGGATGCATCAAGCTTACCGAATGGCGGACTTAGAAATACGTTTGAAGCAAGAGGATACACGGCTTGGGACCCTTCATCTCCAGCATTTATTCACGAAAACACAACAGGTAAAACACTTTGTATACCTACCGTTTTCGTTTCATACAACGGAGAAGCACTAGATTACAAAGCACCTTTATTAAAATCTATCAACTTGATAGATAAAGCTGCTACAGATATATGTAAATATTTTTTGAAAAAAGTAACCTCTTGCACTGCTTCTTTAGGTATAGAACAGGAATATTTTTTAGTAGATGAAGCACTCTATAATGCTCGACCTGACCTTGTACTTTGTGGTAGAACCCTTGTAGGTCACGCTCCAGCAAAAGGACAACAAATGGATGATCACTATTTCGGATCTATTCCGGACAGAGTCTTCAACTACATGTATGATTTAGAAATAGAAGCTGCCAAATTAGGTATTCCTTTGAAAACCAGACATAATGAGGTAGCTCCAGGTCAATATGAGTGTGCACCGATGTTCGAAGAAGTAAATTTAGCAATAGATCATAATCAATTGCTTATGGACCTGATGGACGAAATAGCTCACAAACACCACTTCCGAGTATTATTGCACGAAAAGCCATTTGCAGGAATAAATGGCTCAGGAAAACATAACAATTGGTCACTTATTACGAATACAGGCGTCAACTTACTTTCGCCAGGAAGTGATCCAAATTCCAACCTTTTATTCCTAACTATATTCATCAATACGCTAAAAGCTGTATATGACAATGCAGATATTCTTAGGGCAAGTATTGCTTCAGCTTCCAATGACCACAGACTAGGAGCTAATGAAGCTCCACCAGCAATTATTTCTGCATTTATTGGTTCAAATCTTACAAGTGTTCTTAATGCATTCCTAAAAGATACTACAGCTTCAGAAGATGAAGAACTTAAGTCTATTTTGATAGATACCATTCCTGAAATAGAAAGAGATAATACTGATCGTAATAGAACTTCTCCATTTGCTTTCACAGGAAATAAATTCGAGCTAAGAGCTGTGGGATCTTCAACTAACTCTGCACAGCCCATGACTGTTTTAAATACAGCTGTTGCTAATCAACTAATTCAATTCAAAAAGACAATTGACAAAGCTGTTTCTGGAGGAAAAGATCAGAAAACTGCAATTGTAACCGAACTAAAGAAAATACTTCGCAGCTCCAAAAGCATTCTTTTCGAAGGAAATAACTACAGTGAAGAATGGGCTAAAGAAGCTGAAAAGAGAGGTCTTAGCAATATAAAAAATACTGCTGAAGCCTTAAGAGCTTACATCAGTGACCAAGCTATAGAAACCTTTGTAGACAATGGAATATTTACCAATGAAGAGCTCCACGCTAGGTTTGAAATCATGCTGGAAGAGTATACCAAGAAGATTCAAATAGAAGGTCGAGTATTAAGTGAGTTAGTTTACACTTATATCATTCCTCCTTCTATCGAGTATTTATCCTCACTTGCCACCAATGTAAAAACGCTGAAAGAAGCAGGTTTGGAAGTGGGTGATGCACAAAGACACCTTGTGAATAGAATTTCCGTTCATATTGACGAGCTGAAAAATGGTGTTGACGAGATGACCGAGGCACGTAAAAAGGCAAATAAGATGACCGATACAGAAGAAATGGCAATTGCCTACAATAAAACCGTAAAAGACACTTTTGACGATATCAGGTATCACGCAGATAAACTTGAGCAATTAGTTTCAGATAAAATGTGGACACTACCAAAGTATCGAGAATTGCTCTTTATTAAGTAGTAATCTCCAACTCTTTAAAATAAAAACTCCCTAAGTTAGACTGCTGACATAGGGAGTTTTTTGTTGATAACCCATTATAAATTTGTTTTTGGACACAGAATTTTTGATTTTTGACGTTCTAATAACGCAATGAAAATCAAATCGTTTAACTATCTGAAATTCAGCATCGCACTTTGTGCAATAGCTTTATTCTCTGGTTGTGCTAAAGTAACCATGAAAAAAGCTAATGAATCTATGCTACAAAAACAGTATGCAATCTCAGCAGCCATGTATGATGAGCTTGCTCGGGATACTGAACTTCCTAAAGAAGATAGACAAACTGCTGCATTCAGAGGTGCGGAAAGTTATAGGTACAACCACCAACCAAAGAGAGCTCTTAAAATGTACCAAAGAGCTGAAAAATACGGATCTACAGATCCTATCGTCATCTATCGAAAAGCTCAAATGCATAAGCAACTTGGCCAATATGAAGAGGCTATTGCAGCATTTAAAGAATACGAAAAAATGGCTCCTGGCGATGAACGTATAGAAGCAATGCTTAGGGGTTGTGAAAAAGCCTTAACTTGGAAAGAAGCAAACACTAGATATACGGTAGATGCTTTCAAACCAGCCAATGAAAAAAACTCAGACGACTTCTCTCCAATGTGGGCAGATCGTAAAAACAAGACCATTATGTTCACTTCTGACAGAGAGAATGGGTTCAGTAAAGAAGAATATGATAGAACACTAAGAAGACACTCTGATGTTTGGCAAGTAAAACTAGCAGGATCAAGAGGAAAAGTAAAGTGGGGTTCAGCCGAACTTGTAGAGGGTTTGAATACTAAATTCAATGATGGAACTGTCGCTTTTAACTCTAGGAAATCTAAAATGTATGTCACTCAGTGTAATGGTACAAGTGGCAAAGAACCTAAGTGCAAGATCTATGAAGCTCGTAAATCTGGAAAAGGTTGGCAAATGAATCCCGAACCACTTAGCTTCTGTGCAGGAGAAGAAAATACAAAGTGGAATTACGGACATCCTACCCTTGGCGAACGTGATAAAGTAATGTATTTTGCTTCCGATAGACCTGGAGGATTCGGTGATACTAGTGAGTTAGAAAAGTCTAAAGACATCTGGATGGTAACTTTCGTAAGAAGGGGTAGAACTTGGAGTGAACCTATTAACTTAGGACCAAACGTCAATACAGATGGAAATGAGATGTTTCCTTACATACACGATGACGGATCTCTATACTTCGCTTCAGACGGACATCCAGGTATGGGTGGATTGGACATTCTAGAAACTCGAAAAAGCGGTGACGGACCAAAAGACTGGGAAGTTCCGAACAACATGAAGAGCCCTATAAATTCCTCAGGTGATGATTTTGGAATCATTATGACTCCTACTAAAGAGGAAGGTTACTTCACTTCAAATAGAATCAAAAGTCAGGACGATATATTCCATTTCACGATGGAACCCATTGAGTGTAAACTCAAAGGCCAAGTAACAGACTGTGATAGTGGAACTGCTATCGCCAATGCATATGTACTCATTAGTAACAATGTAGATTCCAGTAAAATTAGATTACGAACTGATGCAAGAGGATATTATGAAACATCACTTGGTATCAATAGAGAATATACCATAGAAGTATCTAAGCGTTCTGCATATTACTATGATGCTAAGCCTCAATACGTGAGTACTATGGGAGTAGAAAATTCTCTTGACTGCCAACACGTAAAAGACTTCTGTATGAAAAACACTTGTAATGATGTGTTCGTACTACCAATCTACTACGATTTAAACAAAGCATTTATTAGATCTGATGCTAAGCCTATTCTAGATGATCTGATTAAAACACTTCAAAAATATCCTAGAATGGCAGTTGAGCTTGGTTCTCATACAGACTGTAGAGCAAGTTTTGAGTACAATAGAGCACTTTCTCAAAGAAGAGCTGACTCAGCAATACGTTATATTGTAGAACAAGGTGAGATCAATCCATTTAGACTGGAAGCCAGAGGATATGGTGAATCTCAATTGGTAAACCATTGTGCTTGTGAAGGTGCGGAAGTAACCCCTTGTAGCGAAGATGAACATCAGAAAAACAGACGTACTACGGTAAAAGTAGTGAACTGTAATTTTGATGTATTATCAATTGGTGTAGACTACAGACAAAGAAATGACGAAGCTCTTAACGGAAAAGGATCTATTTACAGTCCTTTCCTTCTTGAGAAGCAAAGAGATTTCTTAACTGAAACTAAAGGTGATATAGATAGCTTCTTAAGAGCTAGAGCACTTGAGGATAGTATGTTGCTTGTACAAAAAGCAGAAGCGGAACTAATGGCTAAGTATGACATTATTCCTTTGACAAAAGGAAGAGGTGATGCGATGACGCTTTATGGATATGTAGGAAAAAAGAAAATTAAGTTTGAATACAACGGTGAGGAAAGAAGAACTCTAATGCCACAATCTCTAGTTGAGCAATTAATAAAGTCTGGTCAATTGAAACCTAGTGATTTTAGAGATCAGAACACTAAAATTAAGCTTTCTGATGGAACAAAGATATTTGGTACTTCTTTCACTTTAGCAGAGCTAAAAATCAATGATAAGGTTTATACTAAAGTGAAATGTAAAATGGTGGATACCCGAAAAGTTGTACTTGGCTACAATATTTTTGATAAAGAGTATGTAGATTTTGAAATCAAAGATGGTAAAATCTGGCTTCTCAAAGACGAAGACTAGTAACTAATCAAAAGATACAATATCTTGAGTAGATATGAAAAAAGAGGCGTATCCTCTCAGAAAGAGGACGTCCATAAGGCTATTTCAAATGTCGACAAAGGCATATTTCCTAATGCATTCTGTAAGATAGTAGAAGACTACATCGGTGAAGAAGATGAATATTGTAATATCGTTCACGCTGATGGTGCTGGCACCAAGTCTTCATTAGCATATTTGTATTGGAAAGAAACTGGTGATATAAGTGTATGGAGAGGCATAGCTCAAGATGCCATCGTAATGAATCTTGACGATATTATTTGTACCGGTGCCACTGGACCTTACTTACTCTCTAATACCATTGGTCGAAATAAACACCTCATCACAGGAGATGTTATCAAACAAGTCATAGATGGCTTTGAAGAGTGCATAAAAACTATGTCAAGCTTCGGTGTAAATATTAAATTTACAGGTGGAGAAACAGCAGATGTAGGAGATCTCGTAAAGACTGCCATTGTAGACAGTACAGTTGCTTGTAGACCCAAACGTTCGGAAATACTTGAAGTTGATATTCAAGAAGACGATGTTATCGTTGGATTCGCCTCATACGGAAAAGCTACATATGAATCAGAATACAATTCTGGTATAGGAAGTAATGGCCTTACATCTGGAAGACATGACCTATTGTCCCACGAATATTTCTCGAAATATCCAGAATCATTTGACATCAATACAGATGAAGAATACATATACTCTGGAGAGTTTTTACTTACAGATGAACTAGCTGGCACGAGGTTAGACATTGGGAAGGCTCTTCTTTCTCCTACAAGAACATATGCCCCCATTCTCTGTAAAATATTCGCTTCAGAAAGTCTGAGGTCACAAATCAATGGTATCATCCATTGTACTGGTGGTGCACAGACTAAAGTTATGAAGTTTTTAGATAAGCCGTTGCATATCATAAAAGACAACTTACTAGAAATACCTCCTCTCTTCAAGACTATTCAAGAGACCACTGGCACTCCATTGAAAGAGATGTTCGAGGTTTTCAATATGGGACACCGATTGGAAATATACTGCCAAAAGGATGCGGCCGAGGAATTAATTTCCATTTCTAAATCTTTTGGAATAGACGCTCAGGTTATTGGAAGATGTCAACCTAGTCCTAGTAAAAAACTTACTATTCAAGGCATCGAATATTAGGGTTAATATTCGTATTTACAGATTGTCATTTTTTTATGGCATCGCGAGAGTTTTGAAAAAATGTTTACCTTTGGGTTTCTTAAAAAAAAAGATAAATAATAAAATGAAAAAAATCTTCGTATTAGGCTTAGTAGCTTCAATGTTTTTGTTCGGATGTGGTTCGGATGATGATGGTAAAACAACTCCGGGAGGAGATAATGGT
>ERZ1046568.182-NODE-182-length-52876-cov-18.429583_pt1 | contig 52876 bp, 54 predicted proteins | sample MGYA00383092_ERZ1046568 | MGnify/ENA primary metagenome ERZ1046568 (study PRJEB29581, sample SAMEA5548362) | metagenome | biome: marine; feature: coastal; material: water | depth 1 m | study: Short-term variability in the microbial, nano- and picoplankton... | reverse complement strand
AAGGGCCAAAAAAGATAGAAGAATATAAGAGAAGATTTGGAAATAATCTTAACTATAAAACAAATATGTATGATGGTAAACCTAATCTTTTTGATTTTTGGTATACATGTTGTATCGAAAGCCTATTTTTTTTGCAAAAAAAAACTTTTTAATTAGTTTACTTGGCCAAGGCATATCAAAGACTTATTTAAAATCCATTTATATAAAAACATCTGGAATTATAATTCCATAAAAAAAAGCACCACTTTTCAGTGATGCTTTTAACAGCGATGCTGTTTGGTTTCTAATACTCTATCCCCAAAATATTAGACTGCAAAAATAAAGAACACTATTTTAACTTGCAAGTAAATATTAAAAAAAATATAGTTGAAATGCTTTTTAGTGTAGTTTAGTTGCTTTTATCTAAGGTTATTTGGTTTTGTGTTTTCTTAAAACTCTAAATATTAAACAGTTCTGTAAGGACTATTTTTAATTGATTAATTCTAATTTATTTTCTTCCCAAAGTAAAATACCCCCATCCATATCATAAATTTTAGTAAATCCTAAATCTTTTAATTGAATGGCTGCTTCTGCACTCCGGCCTCCTTTATAACAATACACATAAACAGGTTTGTTTTTGTCTAACATTTTCACTTTTTCCTTGAAATCATCACTGGTAACACAAACATTTTGTGCTCCTTTAAGATGATTGCTTTTAAATTCCTCTGGAGTTCTTACATCGACAAGCTGAATAGAAGGATCCTTATAGATAGCATCGTAAACTTGTTGAGGAGAAATAAGCTCAATATTACCTTTAATATCGGTTATCTGATTGGGAGATTCTTTACAAGAACCATAAAAAGTGATGACTACCCCTAAAACAAAAATTAAAATCTTTTTCATAATGTAAATTTAAAAATTACAGTACCAATTTAAAGATTAAAAAAATAGAAAGCCTATTAGGTATTCCTTTTTTTATAATTTTTTATAATTATATTGAGAAAAAAAATAAATAATATGAGTTTTTTTAAGACAGGAAGTTGCATCTTTTTTTTATGTACCCTAGTTGCTTGCAATAAAGACAAAAGCATAACGACCAATGATTTTACGACTGTATTTGAAAAAACAGCGGGACTTGAAACAGCCACCTATCCTGAAATTATCGGTTTTTACAAACAACTAGCCGCCGACTACTCGACCATAGCCATCTACGAAATGGAAGTTACTGATAGTGGTAAGCCCTTACATTTGGTAACTTTCAATCCAAATAGATCTTTCGAGTCTGAATTTTCGACAGCCCAAAAACAAAATATTTTGTTGATTAATAATGGTATTCACCCCGGAGAAAGTGATGGAATAGACGCTTCCATGATGCTATTAAGAGATTTGGCGCAAGAAAAAATTAAAACACCACAACAAACAATCATCGCAGTGATTCCTGTTTATAATATTGGAGGTGCTTTAAATAGAAATTCTACCACAAGAACCAACCAAAATGGACCTAAAGCCTATGGCTTTAGGGGCAATGCTCGAAATTATGATTTAAATAGAGATTTTATAAAAGCAGATTCTAAAAACGCCCAAGCATTTACCAAAATATTTAGAACGCTTCGTCCCGCACTATTTATAGACAATCACGTAAGTAATGGAGCCGATTATCAATATACCTTAACTCATTTATTTACTCAACATAACAAATTAGGGGGCGCTTTAGGAAATTATTTACACCAGACCTTTATGCCTGCATTGGAGGATTCGCTCTCACAAAAAAAATGGGATATCACTCCCTACGTGAACGTTTTTAATAGTACTCCAGATCAGGGATTTAACCAGTTTTTTGATTCACCAAGATATTCAACGGGTTATACCACTTTGTTTAATACCCTAGGAATGATGGTCGAAACACACATGCTAAAACCCTATAAAAAAAGAGTGGAAGGCACCTATGAATTAATGAAAACCTTTATTGCAATCGCCGAAAAAGAAGCCGAGCAAATCAAAAAATTGAGTCGTTATTCCAAAAGCAGGTATCCCGTAGGAGGGTCGTATCCTATTTCTTGGAAAATAGATAGCTCAAAAACAACAATGCTCAACTTTAAAGGCTATACCGGTACCCAAGTTTCGAGTAAGGTGACGCATTCCGATCGGTTAAAATACGATCGAAACCTCCCCTTTACTAAAAAAGTAGCGTACCAAAATTATTACCTGCCGGATAAAGAAATTAGGATTCCTGAAAGTTACATCGTTCCTAAGGGATGGTGGCGAATCGTGGAGCTTTTAAAGCTCAACCAAATTGAAATGATCCCAATAAAAAAAGATACCATAATCGAGGCAACTGTTTATAAAATTGAAAACTTTAAAACAGTCCAAAATCCTTATGAAGGGCATTACCTGCATTACAATACCCGAGTGAGTTCGAAGAAAGAGCGAGTTCAGGTTAGTGCCGGAGATTACAGAATTACGACCCAGCAAGAGGGGATTCGATATCTGCTAGAAACTTTAGAACCCAGCGCAACTGATTCTTTTTTTAATTGGAATTTTTTTGACACAATTTTACAACAAAAAGAAGGTTTTTCACCCTATGTATGGGAAGACAAAGCTTTTGAACTCCTGGAAAACGATCCTGTACTCCAAAAAGAATTTGAACGTAAAAAAACTAAAGATCCACTTTTTGCAAAAAACGCCTACGAACAATTGGATTGGATTCATAAACAATCGGATCATTATGAAAAAGCACATTTGAGATATCCTATATTAAGAATAGGTGATTAAGATAAGCTACTAAGGGAAATTATAAAATCCGGTCTTTTGGATGGGTCGTTAAGTATTCTTTTGGGAATAGCAACTTGATGTTCTCGTAGCTGTCTCGCAATGCTTTTTGAGATTTTTCAAAATTTTTCCATTTGGCCTTTTTAATACCTTCATCGGCCTGAGGGATTAAAGCACCACCATAATCACTATACATTTCGTACCAATAGGTGATTTTTAACTTAAATTCTCCGTTTCGCTTGAATACATGGTAGGTTTTGGTTATAAAATCTCTGATTTCTAAGTTTTGAACACCCGTTTCTTCCTGAACTTCACGAATCGCAGCTTCTTCCTTGGTTTCCCCTTTTTCGATACCTCCTTTTGGTAAATCCCATTTAGAATTTCTGTAAATAAATAAAATTTCTTTTTTATGATTGTAAACCAAACCTCCAGCTGCTTTCACGACTGGTAATTTTTTCTTTAAAAATTTTTCTAATTTCTCCTCGTTTTTATGATACAAGTTAATGTAGTCCAAGTCTCCTTTTAAAATTTGTTTGATTAACTTTTTAAAGTTTACAATCTTTAAAGGAAGCGAAGTGTATTGACGTCCAATCTTTTTTTTAGTAGATAGAATTATAGGGATGTCTTTAACAAAAACTTTATACATTTGCACTATGATTTTAAACAAAGAGACTGCTCAAAAAACAGCCGAATTACTTTTGCAAATTAATGCAATAAAATTACAACCACAAAAACCTTTTACTTGGGCCTCTGGATGGAAATCTCCGATTTATTGTGATAATAGAATAACCCTGTCCTATCCAATCATCAGAAATTTTTTGAGAGAGAATTTAGCAAAGCAAATTGAAACGATATACGGAAAGCCCGATGTGATTGTTGGAGTAGCAACTGGAGCGATTGGAATTGGATCTCTGGTGGCAGATGTGCTAAACCTACCCTTTTGTTATGTAAGACCCGAGGCAAAAAAACACGGGAGACAAAATAAAATAGAAGGACACATTGAAAAAGGTCAAAGTGCCATTGTTATTGAAGATCTTATTAGTACCGGTAAAAGTAGTTTACTGGCAGTAGACACTTTGAAAGAAACAGGAATTAAAGTGAAAGGAATGTTGGCAATTTTTACCTACGGATTTGAAATTGCTGAGGACAATTTTAAAAACGCAGCAGTAAGCTTGCACACGCTAAGTGATTATAAAAACCTCTTGCAATTGGCAGAAAAATCAAACTACATCACCGCATCAGAGGCCGATGTTTTAGCTGCCTGGCGAATGAACCCCGATACTTGGGGCCAATAATTGATATTGTTTTTGAATCTATAATCTAAAAAAAGAAACATGAATTTAACAAGTAAAAAAGTAACCGTTCAAAAATCAGCAAATGAACTTTGCGATTTTTTATGCGAGGTTAAAAATTTCGAGAAGTTGATGCCCGAAAATATAAGTAAGTTTGAATTAATTCGAGAGAATGCGTTTATTTTTGCATTGAAGGGAATGCCGGAAATTGCATTGGAGGTAAAAGAAGTTCTTTCACCAAATAAAGTGATATTAGGAGCTATAAGCGATAAACTTCCCTTTACACTTATTGGAAACATCAGCGCTTTAAACGATCAATCAGCAAGTGTTGAATTGGAATTTGAAGGAGATTTTAATCCTATGATGGCGATGATGATTAAAGGCCCTATTACAAAATTTATCGATACACTTTCTTCAAATCTAGGAGGACTCTAAAAAAGTAATTTTAGTGCTTTAGGCTGAAAAGTTTTCATCGCATGCGTTTCACTTTCGATTATAAGTTCGCCTTGATCACTTACCCCTTGAATAATCCCGTTAAACCGATTTCCTGAGCGATCCTCAAAAACTGAAATCATTCCTTTTCTAAAAAGGAACGACTCGTATTCTTTTTTTAGGCTTGCTATGGCAAGCGCTTCAATTTTGTTTAATTGAATCTCTAATTGTTCCAGTAAGCATTCAAAAACAGAGTCTACATCAAATTTTTTATGGGCCGATAAATACATAGAAGTAGCCTGAGGAAGTTGATTAAACGTTTCTTGATTCACATTTAACCCTATACCAATAATACTGGAAACAATTTGGCCTTGTTTTATTTTATTTTCGATTAAGATTCCTGCCATTTTTTTAGACTGTGACATTATGTCGTTTGGCCATTTTATGGAAATATCTGGGATTTGATATTTTTCTAATGCTTTTACGAGTCCCAACGAAACTGCGAAAGCTAGACTAGAAACCTTAGTTATTGAAAGGTTGTCATAGGCCTTAAACACACTAAATGAAAGACTTTTGTTAGGGGCAGATTGCCAAACAGCACCTTGTTGACCTCTCCCCTTTGTTTGATGGTTTGTTAGAACAACGGTAAAGTCGTCCAATACAGTAGTCTTACTTAAATTAACTAAGTAAGAATTTGTGGAGTCAATGGCATTAAGTTTGATTATATTCACAACGTAAATAATATTGTGTTAATGTAACGTTACAATAACGTTCCAATAAACAAAAAAATAATAACTTTGCAACCTAATAAAAAAGGATAAATAAAATTATATTGAAGAAGAACAAAGGGACCGACCAACTTATCACAGAGATCGTCAGGGGAATTGAAGAAATTAAAGGTCAAGATATTGAAATATTAGATCTTAGAGAAATAGAAAATACGGTATGCGACTATTTTGTTATTTGTAATGGTACTTCCAATACGCAAGTAAATGCAATTGTAAATTCAGTACAAAAATTAGTTAGTAAGGCATTGCAAGAAAAACCATGGCATGTAGAAGGTAGTAACAATGCCGAATGGGTCTTGCTAGATTATGTGCACGTTGTGGTTCATGTTTTTCAAAAACAAATAAGAGATTTTTACAATATTGAAGGATTATGGGGAGATGCAACGTCCTTAAAAATAGAAACATCAACTAAAAAAGAAGAAGCCTAATGGCAAAAAATAGTAAAAAACCAGATTTAAAAAAACCAAAGTTTAATAGCTATTGGATTTATGCCGCTGTCATTGTTGTTTTTATAGGCTTAAATCTTTTTGGTGGTGGAAGTTGGTCTCAACTAAATAAAACAACTCAAGGTGAGTTTGAAACTTTCTTAAGAGACGGTGACGTCGAAAAAGTTGAAATCGTCAATCGTAAAATAGCTAAAGTTTACTTGAGCCAAGAAGCAAAAACTAAAGAAATACATCGTAATAAAAATAAAGGTTCTGGGTTTTTATCGAATGGAAAAGAGGCTTCCTACCAATTTGAGTTTGGAGATTTACAAAACTTTGAGAACAGTCTGAATCTCATAAAATCAAACAATGATTTAGCCACCACTGTGGTATACGAAACAGACAATAACGTAATGAGTGAAATTTTAATCTCCTTACTACCTTTTGTGGTTATCATTGGAATTTGGATATTTATTATGCGAAGAATGTCTGGGGGAACCGGAGGAGGTGCTGGTGGACAGCTATTTAACATCGGTAAATCCAAAGCAAAGTTATTCGACCAAAAAACAGATGTAAAAACGAGTTTCAAGGATGTTGCAGGTTTAGAAGGAGCCAAAGAAGAGGTACAAGAGATTGTAGATTTCCTTAAAAAACCAGAAAAATACACCGCCTTAGGTGGGAAAATTCCAAAAGGAGCGCTTTTAGTCGGTCTTCCGGGAACTGGTAAAACTTTACTCGCTAAGGCAGTTGCAGGAGAAGCCAATGTGCCTTTCTTTTCGTTGTCTGGTTCCGATTTTGTTGAAATGTTTGTTGGGGTCGGTGCTTCTAGAGTTCGAGACTTATTTAAACAAGCTAAAGAAAAATCTCCTTCGATTATTTTTATTGATGAGATTGATGCTATTGGTCGTGCAAGAGGTAAAAACAATATGTCAGGATCTAATGATGAAAGAGAAAATACGCTGAATCAACTATTGACTGAAATGGACGGTTTTGGTTCAGATTCAAACGTGATTGTATTAGCAGCTACTAACAGAGCAGACGTTTTAGACAAAGCCTTGATGAGAGCAGGGAGATTTGACAGACAGATATACATAGACCTTCCAGATGTTAGAGAGCGTAAAGAGATTTTTGAAGTTCACCTTAGACCTTTAAAAGTAGATCAAAAATTAGATACCGACTTTCTATCAAAACAAACACCCGGATTTTCTGGGGCAGACATCGCAAATGTTTGTAATGAAGCAGCCTTAATTGCCGCAAGAAAAGATAAAGAAATTGTAGAAAAACAAGACTTTTTAGATGCTGTCGACAGAATTGTTGGAGGTCTTGAAAAGAAAAACAAAATAATTACTCCTAAAGAAAAAGAAGCTATTGCCTATCATGAGGCAGGACATGCAACCGTAAGTTGGATGCTCGAGCATGCAGCACCCTTAGTGAAAGTAACTATTGTACCGAGAGGTAAATCTCTTGGTGCTGCCTGGTATTTACCAGAGGAGCGTCAATTGGTTAAACCTGATCAAATGTTAGACGAAATGTGTGCTACATTAGGAGGTAGAGCCGCTGAACACGTAATTTTTAATGAGATTTCAACGGGTGCTTTGAATGACTTGGAGAAAGTGACCAAGCAAGCAAGAGCTATGGTTACTGTATATGGTTTAAATGAAAAAGTAGGTAATTTAACTTATTACGATTCCTCGGGTCAAAATGAATATGGTTTTACTAAGCCATACAGCGAAAAAACTGCAGAACTGATCGATGAGGAAATTTCAAAAATTATTGAAGAGCAATACCAGAGAGCTATTCACCTTTTAATTGAACACAAGGATAAATTAACAGATCTCGCTAAAGTACTTTTAGATAAAGAAGTCATTTTTAAAGATAATCTTCAAAAAATATTTGGAGATAGACCTTTCGATAAATCAAAAAGTGAGGCTGTAACTGCTGAAAAAAATGTGGAAGAGAAAGAATCCTCTGCTGTTGAGCAAGAAGATACTGTTGAATAAATCCCACTTGTTTTTTGTTATCTTTAAATGAAGTCCTAAATCTTTCCTAACAGGTTATTTTTAGTTCATTAAAAATGGCAGTTTGTACTCCTAAGTTCAATATAGATTTTATATATTTGAATCTTGAGAAACACTACAAAGCACCCACTGAATAAAAATGAATCTGTTTAAAAAACTTTTTGGTAAAAAAGAAAAGACAGAGGATTCTGAAAACTCTTCTGACAAAAGCAGCTACATCCCTAGCGATGACGCGCCAATTGACGAAAAGTTTACGTACATGTTCAATAAAAATGGAGGGAAATTTCTTTACTGCTTAAGCATGGATGAGATCTTTGAGGCATTCCAAAATATTTTGGAGGAAAATCAAATATCGGAAAAAGACGTTTACTGCATCAATCAACGCTTAGGCTCAAAGTTTAACTCTAACAAGTTCAATTTTAAAGAACCCAAAAACAATTCTTTTTTTCTTACCACTTGTGAATCTTTAATAGCAAAAAATGGTTCGATTCTTTTTTCATCCAATCAAATTAAAGAAAAAAAGCTAAGCGAGTTACCCTCAAAATTTATTGTGTTTTCAACAACTAGTCAATTAACCGATACCATAAGTGAAGGTATGAGGAAAATAAAAAATCAAAGTAAAAATCTTATCCCAAGCAATATTACCACCATACAAGATTTCGAATCAAAAAAAGAAAAAGATTTCATGAGTTATGGAAGTAGTACAAAAAACTTATATTTACTTTTACTGGAAGACTTGTAATTTATGAAAGAAGTAATTATTCGATTTTTATCGGGAGTTCTTTACGTATCATTAGTATTATCTTCACTTTTCACATCGAGTGAATGGTACCTTGTTTTAATTTTCTGTCTCACTATAATTACCCTGCACGAGTTTTTAAAACTTATAAGCTTAAAAGGAATAGTCCCTTACATTTTAGTGCTTATCCCTTTTTATTTTATAGCCTTCCATAGTATTGATTATTCCTTATTACATAGTTTGCTATTCTTTTCTGTTTTAATGAATATTTTTTTGTTTAGAGATGTCATGCTCTTAGATAAAATCACATTTTTTAAATCAAAACGTTACTTGGGTATTATTTTTTATATCATCAGTGGTTTTATTTTCTTAACGTTGATACCTTCAATAGGTTCCACCTTTCAACCCAAATTAGTGCTTGGAATTTTTATTTTAACGTGGACCAATGATACGTTTGCTTATCTCATTGGAAAAAGATTTGGAAAGAGAAAATTAAAAGAAAAAATTTCTCCCAAGAAAACAATTGAGGGTTTTATTGGTGGTCTTTTAGCTGCGCTTATAGGTGGGGTTATTATTTTTAATACAACGCTACTCTATAGTCCCGTATTTTGGTTACTTTTGGCGCTATTAGTGTCCGTTTTAGGAACTAGCGGCGATTTAATACAATCAAAATTTAAAAGACTTGCTGGAGTAAAAGATAGTGGAAGAATAATGCCAGGTCACGGAGGAGTTTATGACAGACTTGATAGTATTATATTTGCAAGTCCATTTATATATTTATTTATAATATTCATCAATTATGTTTCATAAAGAAGGGTTTAAAATTATAGCTGTTACTTTTTTAATTTTTGCTTCACTTTCAATTTTAGTTCACTTTAAAATTGAAAATGACATCCTGCAGAAAGGATTGTTTCTCGTACTACTTATACTGGTTGTTTTAATCCTCCAATTTTTCAGAAACCCAAAGAGAAATTTTATTTTAAACCCTGAACAGGTCCTATCTCCTGTTGATGGTAAAGTCGTTGTTATTGAAGAAGTCTACGAAAAAGAGTATTTTAAAGAGAAGAGATTGCAAGTTTCTGTATTTATGTCGCCTTTAAACGTTCATGTAACGCGTTATCCTGTGGGCGGAAACATTGTGTACAGTAAATATCATCCTGGTAAATTTTTGGTGGCCTGGCATCCTAAATCTTCTGAAGAAAATGAACGAACTACGGTAGTGGTAAAGTCTGAAGCTTTTGGTGAGGTACTCCACAGACAAATTGCAGGAGCATTAGCAAAACGAATCGTAAATTATGCAACTGCTGGGCAAGAAGTTTCGCAATCTTCGGACAGTGGTTTTATTAAATTTGGTTCACGTGTAGATATTTTTTTACCTTTAGGTACAAAAATTAATGTAAAACTCAACCAAAAAGTAGTTGGAGGCGTTACGGTAGTAGCTCAAAAATGAAAGATGAAGAACTAAATAATGCATTTTTAAAAGCGGTTAAAAGCATCAATGATCATAAAGATCCTTTCCCCGCCGATTTATTGTTACGATTGTATTCTTATTACAAAGTAGCCACTAAAGATCAAGATACCCCAAAAAGCAGAACACCCCTGATTAACGCTTTTAAAACTAATGCGCTATTCCAAGCACAGGGACTCACTCCAGATGAAGCAAAAAAACAATACATTGAATGTGCAAAGCATTATTTTTTGTATGGGAAATAATTAAACTATGGTCATCAATCATATAGGAACTAATAATTCTATTTTAAATAAATTTATCGCTGAGATAAGAGATGAAGCTATTCAAAAAGATTCCCTCAGGTTTAGAAGAAATATTGAACGAATTGGTGAAATTTTAGGATACGAATTTAGCAAGTCTATCGACTATGTAACCCAAGCTGTCAAAACACCCTTAGGAATAAAAAACATCCAAATACCCGCAAAAAAAATTGTGATATGCTCCATTTTAAGAGCAGGACTTCCCCTACATCAAGGGCTTTTAAATTATTTTGATGATGCGGAAAACGGTTTTATTTCTGCCTATCGACATCATCCAAAAAAAGATAAAGATTTTGAAATAATTGTAGAGTATTTTGCTGCTCCGGACATGAAAGAAAAAACGTTGATATTAGCAGATCCCATGTTGGCAACAGGGCAATCACTAATAGCTGTTTATGAGGCAATAAAAAAAACAAGAACAATCGATCATCTCCATATTATTTCAGTGGTTGCTAGTACTGAAGGTATAGCGACTATAAAGGAATCTTTTCCAGCGAACACAAAACTTTGGATTGCTACAATTGATGATCAATTAAATGATAAAGGTTATATTGTTCCTGGATTAGGAGATGCTGGCGATTTAGCATTTGGAACAAAACTATAAGCCCCAACAATTTTTATAGATGCATTATTCATCATTTTTAAATTATATTAATAAATATATCGATCTGACCGAAAAAGAAATCGCTTTTTTACGATCAAATACCAATTATAAAAAATACTTGAAAGGACACTATATTGTTCAACAAGGAGCTGTTTGTAAACATACTAATTTCATTATTTCAGGGTGTACAAAAAATTTTTATGTCGATCAGCAAGGTCAAGAACATATCGTTACTTTTGCAATTGAAAATTGGTGGTCAGCAGACCTTAGTAGCTTTATAACACAGACTCCATCCGACTTTAACGTTAAGTGCATAGAAGCTACTGAAGTAATCCAATTTACATATCAAAATCAAGATGAAATTTTTCAAAATATTCCTAAAATGGAAACTCTTTTTAGAAAATTATTAGAAAAAGCATTGGTCTACTCACAAAAAAGAATTGTAAACAATTTTAGCTTATCAGCAAAAGATCAATATCTTTATTTTAAGAAACAGTTTTCATCTATAGAGCAAAGAGTTCCTCAATATATGGTAGCCTCTTATTTAGGGATTACTAAAGAATTTTTAAGTAAAATTAAGACAGAATTAGCTAAAAATTAATTTTATTGAATTTGTTAATCTAGTTTATTTTTTTATTTAAAATTCTTTTTGTTATTTGTAGTTCTTAAAAAATTAAAAACTTATTCTAATGAAAAAAACTTTTAAAAAATTATTTGCACTTGCACTAATTGTATTTAGTAGCTACTCTTTTACAAATCTATTGGTAGAGAAAACTGAAATCAATCTCGATGAAAGTAACATAACCTGGAAAGGTTATAAAGTTACAGGATCACACGAAGGAACGATAAAATTTAAATCAGGAACATTGATGTTTAACGACGGTACTCTAGTAGATGGTGTTTTCTCAATGGATATGAATTCGATAAAATGTACCGATTTAGATGGTGAGTACGGGGCTAAACTTGAGGGTCATTTGAAATCAAAAGATTTTTTTGGAACTGAAAGCCATCCCAATGCGATGCTACAATTCAAGGAAGTGACTATGAATGGAGAAAATAATTATCGTGTGAAAGGTGATTTAACGATAAAAGGGATTACTAATAATATCGATTTTGATTTTGTAGTGGATGGAAATAATGCAACTGCAGCCATTAAGATAGATCGCACCACCTACGATATAAAGTATGGTTCAAGTAGCTTTTTTGAGGGATTAAAAGACAAAGCTATTTATGATGATTTTGATATTAATGTAAATTTAAAATTTTAATACACTCCTTATGAAAAACACCGACAGACCAAAATGTGGATGTGGAAACACACAAGATGCTAATGGGTATTGCGATGGTTCTCATCTCAATAAAAGTTAACAATAAATGAGCGGATAAAAATAATTAGCCAACAATTATATTAAAATTTAAAAGCCCTTTCATGAAAGGGCTTTTTTTATTTTGTTAAACTAGATAGACTATTTTTAAGCGTGGTAATTTTAGCTAAAGCGTCTGCCTCTTTTTGCTTTTCTGAGGCAACCACTTTCTCAGGGGCATTGTTTACAAATCGCTCGTTGTTTAACTTGGCTTGAATACTTTTTAAAAAGCCTTCAGTATAAGTTAATTCGTCGGTAAGTTTTGCTATTTCAGTCTCTACATTAATCGATCCTTCCATAGGTATAAAATATTCGTTAGATTTAACTCGGTAGGTTAATGCTCCTTCAATTTTTTCTGGGATGTATTCAAGATGCTCGACATTCCCCATTTTTTTGATGACAGCATCGAAAGAGGAACTAGCTTCAATATTATTGATCACAAATAACTTAATCGGTTCTTTGAATGAAATGTTTTTTTCTTTTCTGATGGTTCTGATCCCTGATATTACTTCTGAAGCTATTTCAAAATCATTCAAAACAGTGTTGTTAACAGCATTTATTGAAGGGTATCTTGAAATAATTAAAGCTTCCTCTGTCGATCTATCTGATATTTGATGCCAGATTTCTTCGGTTATAAATGGCATAAACGGATGTAGTACTTTTAGATTATTTTCAAAAGCACAAATAATAGCGTCAAAAGTAGTGCTATCGATTGGTTGTTGGTATCCAGGTTTTACCATTTCTAATAACCAGGAACAGAAATCGTCCCAAATCAACTTGTAAATAGTCATTAAAGAGTCCGATAAACGATACTTAGAGAAATGATCCTCCATTTCTGCGTAAGCACTTTGGAATTTTGATTGGTACCACTCGATGGCGATTTTACTAGAAGATGGTTGATCTATCGTATCACTTACCTCCCAACCACTCACCAAACGATAGGCATTGGTGATTTTGTTGACGAATGCTTTTCCTTGTTGTAATTTTGTTTCATCAAACAGTAAATCGTTACCAGCTCCTGAGCTAAGTAGCATCATACCGGCTCGAACTGCGTCTGCACTATAATCTTGAATTAATTTTAAAGCATCTGGAGAATTCCCTAATTGTTTAGACATTTTTCTCCCCTGATTGTCACGAACTATTCCTGTAAAATAAACATTATTAAAAGGCTTGTCATTTCTAAATTCGTAGCCTGCAAAAATCATTCGTGCAACCCAAAAGAAGATAATATCGGGTCCTGTTACTAAATCATTGGTGGGATAATAATAATTAATTTCTTTGTTGTCTGGATTTCTAATACCGTCAAAAACGGATATTGGCCAAAGCCAAGAAGAAAACCAAGTATCAAGGGCGTCATTATCTTGTCTTAAATCCTCTAAACCTAGATTTGAATTCCCTGATTTTTTTCTAGCAATGACTAGCGCTTTATCTTTATTTTCTGCGACTACATAATCCTCTTTATGATCTCCATAGTAAAAAGCTGGAATCTGCTGGCCCCACCACAATTGACGCGACACATTCCAATCTCTAATATTTTCTAACCAATGACGGTAGGTGTTTTCTATTTTTTTAGGAAATAATTTAATTTCTTCGGTCTCTAAAACTGCTTTTAAAGCAGGTTTTACTAAATCCTCCATTTTTAAAAACCACTGATCTGACAATCTTGGTTCAATAACAGCTTTGGTTCTTTCAGAAGTACCCACTTTATTTATGTGAGTCTCCACTTTTAAAACACAACCTAAAGAGGCTAGTTCGGCGTGAATTTCTTCTCTTACGACGAATCGATCCTTTCCTTGATAATGCAATCCATAACTATTTAACGAAGCATCTTCATTAAAAATATCTATCACTTCTAATTGATGTTTATCGCCTAACGCTTTATCATTGACATCGTGAGCTGGTGTTACTTTTAAACAACCCGTTCCAAATTCTACATCTACATAATCATCCTCAATAATTGGAATTACACGATTGCAAATAGGCACAATCACTTTTTTTCCTTTTAAATGCGTAAAACGTTCATCATTTGGATTGATACAAATTGCAGTATCTCCTAAAATTGTTTCTGGGCGTGTCGTGGCGATAGTAAGTGTATCCTGGGTACCTTCAATTTTATAATTAATATAATACAGTTTTCCTTTTTGCTCCACATACTCAACTTCTTCGTCTGACAGTGTTGTTTTAGCTTCTGGATCCCAATTGACCATTCGATAGCCTCGGTATATGAGTCCTTTATTGTGTAAATCAACAAAGGTTTTTATGACCGATTCACTCATATCGTCATCTAGGGTGAATTTTGTTCGATCCCAATCACAAGAACATCCTAACTTTTTAAGCTGTTCTAAAATTACACCTCCATATTCATGAGTCCAATCCCAAGCATGTTTTAAAAATTCATCTCGTGATAGGTCATTTTTATCTATTCCCTGTTCTTTTAATTTAGCGACTACTTTTGCCTCCGTAGCAATAGATGCATGGTCGGTCCCTGGAACCCAACATGCATTTTTTCCATTTAATCTAGCCCTACGAATCAACACATCTTGTATGGTATTGTTAAGCATATGTCCCATGTGTAGGACTCCTGTAACATTTGGTGGTGGAATAACGATACTGTAAGGTTCTCGTTCGTCCACTTCTGAATGAAAATAATTATTCTTCATCCAGTAGTCGTACCACTTATCTTCCATATTAGGAGAGTTATTTTTTGCTTCTAAAGCCATCTTTGGTATTAAATTTGAAAGTAGTTTGCAAAAATAGGTATAACTATAAGATTATAAAAGCGAAAGATATATTTTGCACAATGATTTAAAGTTACTTATTTTAGCAATAAATAAATTATTGATTATGAAAAAGATTGCAATTATAGCTTTAATAGCTTTTATCGGATTTGTGCAACAGTCAAACGCGCAAGCTAAAATAGAATTCAAAAACGAGGTGATTGACTATGGAGAAATTGCCAAAGGAAGTGATGGTATAAGAACTTTTGAATTTACTAATGTAGGAGATGCACCCTTAGTGATTAGCAATGTAAAATCTTCTTGCGGATGTACCGTTCCATCCAAGCCAGATGGTCCCGTTGCTCCAGGAGAATCCAGTGCTATTCAGGTTAAGTATGATACCAAGAGAATTGGGCCAATTAGAAAAACAGTTACTGTTTATTCCAATGCAGATGAGCCTATTATTTCATTAAAGATAAAAGGCAAAGTACTTGCTTCAGGAGGAGATACTGGAAAAAGTGTATTGGAGAAATCAAACTAATAGCTACTGTACACTAAAGCTATTGAAGGCATCAAATTTTGATGCCTTTTTTTTGTGAAAAATATAAATCTTAATTAATGAAGCTATCAATTAATTAATACCCCAACTTAATTGAATCACAACTTTTAAGAAATGAGACTTCAAATCGAAGAATCTTTAATAATAATTTTGCAACTTTGCTTTTTAAATAAAAAGATATGCCTTTAATTTCGTCCAAAGGAAAAAACATGCCGGAATCACCAATTAGAAAATTGGTCCCCTATGCTGAAAAAGCTACACAATTAGGAAAGAAAATATATTATTTAAATATTGGACAACCTGACATAAAATCACCAAAAATAGCGATGGATGCAGTCGCAAACAGTGCTATTGAAGTTTTGGCCTATTCAAGGTCTGAAGGCTCGGATACGTATCGAGAAAAAATAGCAAACTACTATAAAAAAAATAATATTCAAGTTGAATCAAATCAGATCATTGTTACTACTGGTGGTAGCGAAGCTCTACTTTTTGCGATGGGTACGATTTGTGACCAAGATGACGAAATAATTATCCCTGAGCCATTTTATGCAAATTATAATGGTTTTGCCACCGCATCAGGAGTGAATATTGTACCGGTAATTTCAAAAATTGAAAATAACTTTGCACTTCCACCAATCTCAGAATTTGAAAAATTAATTACTCCAAAAACAAAGGCGATTATTATTTGTAACCCCGGCAATCCCACGGGTTACCTATATTCACAAGATGAAATAAAAAAATTAGCAAAAATAGTTTTAAAACACAACTTGTTTTTAGTTGCCGATGAGGTATATCGAGAATTTACTTATGATGGAGATAAACATTACTCCATATTACAAGAGGAGACTCTTTCAGAAAATGGTATTATTATTGATTCTGTCTCTAAAAGATACAGTATGTGCGGTGCACGAATCGGTTGCTTGGTTTCAAAAAACAAAGAAGTTATTGCTACTGCGTTAAAATTTGCTCAGGCTAGATTAAGTCCTCCTACCTTTGCTCAAATTGCCAGTGAAGCTGCTTTAGAAACTCCTCAAAGTTATTTTGACGATGTAATAAAAGAATATAAAGAACGAAGAAATATCTTAATTGAAAACCTTCAACAAATACCAGGAGTTAAAGTTGGAGTGCCAAAAGGAGCATTTTATTGTATTGTTGAACTTCCAGTTGAAAATAGTGATCATTTTGCTCAATGGCTTTTGGAAGAGTTTGATTACAAAGGAGAAACTATTATGGTTGCCCCGGCAGCTGGTTTCTATTCGACAAATGGAGTCGGTTTAAATCAAATTAGAATAGCCTACGTACTGAAAAAAGAAGATTTGATAAGCTCTGTTGAAATTTTAAAACGAGCCCTGAAAGAATATAGAAATTAATGCAAATTGAAGAACATAAATCATTAAAAGATTACAACACTTTTAATATTCAAGCTACCGCAAGGTATTTTTCTTCTATTGGTTCCATTGAAGATTTAAAATTAGCACTTCAATCCAATATTCATCCTGACATTTTCATATTAGGAGGTGGGAGTAATATGCTATTAACAAATAATATAGAAGCCCTAGTCCTACACATCAATCTAAAGGGTATAAAAATTATCTCTGAAGATAAAAATAGCGTTGTTTTAAATGTGATGGCTGGAGAAAATTGGCATGAATTTGTACAATATTGTATAAACAACGATTATGGAGGGGTCGAAAACTTATCGCTTATACCTGGTAATGTAGGAACAGCACCTATTCAAAATATTGGAGCCTACGGCGTAGAGCTAAAAGATGTTTTTTTAGACTGTAACACTCTATCAATTAACGATCAATCTGAGAAAAAGTTTACTAAAGAAGAGTGTAATTTTGGATATCGAAATTCAATTTTTAAAGATCAAAAAAAAGGAAAATACATTATAACAAATGTCACATTTAGATTAACTAAAAATAATCATAATACAATAATTGAATACGGAAGTATCAAACAAGAATTAGAAAAGTTTAATATTCACTCTCCTTCAATAAAGGATATTTCAGAAGTAATAATTAAAATTAGGGAGTCCAAATTACCCAACCCTAACGAGATTGGAAATAGTGGAAGTTTTTTTAAGAATCCAACAATAAACAATATCGAATTTGAAAAATTTTATAAAAATTTTCCGACAGCTCCCTTTTATAAATTATCAGAATTTGAATATAAAATACCCGCAGGTTGGCTTATTGAAAAAGCAGGTTTTAAAGGTCAACGTGTTGGGGATGCAGGAGTTCATAAAAATCAAGCACTAGTGCTTGTTAATCATGGCAATGCTTCTGGAAAAGAAATTCTTGAACTCGCTGAAAAAATACAAACCAAAGTAAAACAAGATTTTGGAATCTTGATAGAACCTGAGGTCAATATTGTTTAATTGATAGCCATAACTTTATCAATAATATAGTAAACTCCATCGTCAGTCGATATGCTTTTGTTATTTAACACGTTAACTTGAGTTCCATTAAAATCTGTTAAAACAATTTGATTTCCTGACAGCGTCGCCTTAATTTTTTCACCCATTAAAGTTTTTAAACTGAAAGTTCCACCACCAGCAATTATTTTATTTGACAATGTTTCATAATCAAATTTTTCTGGAACAATATGAAGCTTCAATACAGCTGCTATTAAAAATTTATCCTTAAATAAATCTGATAATATTTTACCATCCACTGCTTTAAAGGCGTCATTTGAGGGTGCAAAAACAGTGAATTTATTTTTAGAGTTTGAAAAAACATTAATAAGATTTCCGGAAGTTAAAGAGCTTGCAAATAATGCTGTTTGCTCATTAAACATTAGTCGTTGAAAAAGCAGATTTTCTCCATTATCAATGGGAATGATTTGTTTTTCCAATTCAGTATTTTTCGATGTTGGTCGATTAACTTCACTTGTATTAGTCTCTTTTACATCAGATTTTTTTGTATTATTTTCACAAGAAATAAAGAGGAAAAATATCGTAAATAAGTAGATGATATGTTTTAAATTTTTCATGAGTAATTAATATATATAATGTGCTAAAATACACGAATCATTAACAATAAAAGTAATAAAGATTGTATTTTTGTACTTTAAATAAATCTAATGGAATTATATATTATAACGATTGGTTTAATTCTTTTTGCCGTCCTAGGTATCGCCATAAAAATATGGGCAAAAAAAGATGGTAAATTTGCTGGGACCTGTGCCAGTCAAAGTCCTTTTTTAAATAAAAAAGGAGAATCGTGTGGTTACTGTGGAAAAACTCCTGACCAATTCGATAACTGCAATGAATCACCACAAAAATAAGGTTACCTCACATGGTATTACTCTTCTTATTTGCTTTTATAGTACTTATTAACTGTGTTTACTTTTTATTGTTTTCGAAATTTTCATTGAGATCTAAAAATAAAGAAGCTCAAAAAAACTATATTCCTCTTTCACTCGTAGTTTATACAAAAAATCAAGCTTTAAATTTAAAAGATAATATCCCTTTATGGCTTGAACAAGAATACCCAGACTTTGAAATTATTTTAATTAACGATGCTTCTTTTGACGATTCCTTAAATGTCATGGAATTGTTTGAAGAAAATAATGAGAATATTAAAATTGTAAATGTCGAAAATAATGAAACTTTCTGGGGGTCTAAAAAATATGCACTAACCCTAGGAATAAAAAAAGCATCCCATCAGAGAATGATTTTTACAGGTGCAGATTGTAAACCCGCTTCAAACAAATGGCTAAACGAAATGGGTGCTCATTTTTCATCAAAAAAACAAATTGTTTTAGGTTATGGGTCTTATTTCAAAAAGAAGGGGTTATTAAATAAATTGATTCGGTTTGATACGCTACTTACTGCTATTCAATATTTTTCATTTACACTTTTTGGGATGCCCTATATGGGAGTAGGAAGAAATTTAGCTTATTCCAGTAACGTATATTATGATAATGGCGGTTTTGTATCTCACATGGAAATTCAAGCTGGGGATGACGATTTATTTATCAATCAAGCTGCTACTAAAACCAACACAGCTATTTGTTTTTCAAAAAAATCATTTACGTATTCTGAATCAAAATCAAGCTGGAAAGAATGGATTTCACAAAAGAAAAAACACATAACTACAGCAAAATTGTATCAGTTTAAACACCAATTCCTATTAAGTTTTTTTTATATTTCATTATTGTTGTTTTGGGCTTTTTCAATAATTACTTTGAGTTTATTTGATTGGAAGATACCCTCAGCAATTATTTTATTTAGAATGGTATTTCAATACATCATTATGTATCATGCAGCAAAAAAATTGGGAGAAAAGGATTTAATAACTTGGTTTCCGTTTTTAGAAATTCTTTTGATTATTTTTCAATTTACTATCTTTATTATCTGTAGTTTACCCAAATCTAATTCGTGGAAATAAAAAAAAACGATATTGCACTTCAAATTAGTAAAGCAAAAGAAGGCTCCCAAATTGCTTTTAATTTTTTGTTAGATCATTTTTGGAATGACGTTTATCGTTTTCAATTAAAACGGATTCAAAACGAATACGAAGCAGAAGATATTACAATAGAAAGCTTTTCAAAAGCGTTTGATAAAATACACTCTTACGATAATAGCTATGAATTTGTAACTTGGTTAATTACGATTTCAAAAAACATACAAATAGATAGAAGTAGAAAGAAAAATGCTTCTATTCATATACAATCATCCAATACTTCAGAGGAGCAAGTGAAAAAAATTCCGGATGACTCCCCCACTCCCGAAGACACCTTAATTATAAAACAAAATTTAGCTGAATTACTTGGTTTTATTAAACAACTAAAACCACATTATCAGGATGTAATTAACCTTCGTTATTTTCAAGAAATGAGTTATTTAGAAATTTCAAACCAATTGGAAGAGCCCCTAAATAATGTAAAGGTGAGGTTACTAAGAGCCCGAAAATTATTAGCCGAAATTATTAAGCAAAATCATACAAATCGATATACTTAACTTCTATGTTTTTTTAGTTAAACTTCTTATCTTTGCCCGAAGTTATGGAATTAGCAACTAAAGAAAAAAAAGTATTTACTCCAAAACCAAAATGGCTAAGAGTAAAGCTTCCAACCGGTAAAAAGTATACTGATTTAAGGAGTCTTGTAGACAAATATCAGTTAAATACTATTTGCACCTCTGGAAGTTGCCCAAATATGGGTGAGTGTTGGACAGAAGGTACTGCAACTTTTATGATTTTAGGAAATATCTGTACCCGATCTTGTGGTTTTTGTGGTGTTAAAACTGGAAGACCTGAAACTATAGATTGGGATGAACCAGAGAAAGTTGCAAGATCCATCAAACTTATGAATATTAAGCATGCAGTTATAACCTCTGTAGATAGAGATGATCTTAAAGATATGGGATCTATACTTTGGGCAGAAACTGTTAGTGCTATAAGGAGAATGAATCCTAACACAACACTTGAGACGCTAATTCCTGATTTTCAAGGAAATAAAACTAATATAGACCGTATTCTTAAGGTAAGTCCAGAGGTGATTTCTCACAACATGGAAACAGTTAAAAGACTGACTAGAGAAGTAAGAATTCAAGCGAAATACGAAAGAAGCCTGGAGGTTTTAAATTATTTAAAAAAACAAGGAGCACCAAGAACTAAAAGTGGAATAATGCTTGGGTTGGGCGAAACAGAAGAGGAAGTGATTCAGACATTGAGAGATTTAAGCAATGTAAATCTTGATATCGTCACTATTGGTCAATACCTTCAACCTTCAAAAAATCATTTACCTGTAAAGGAATTTATTAGCCCGGAGCAGTTTAAAAAGTATGAAGCAATTGGGCTGGAATTGGGCTTTAGACACGTAGAAAGTGGAGCATTAGTAAGATCATCCTATAAGGCTCAAAAACACCTTACTTGAGTTATAATGAACGAAACCATTCAAATAGGAATCAACGGTTTTGGAAGAATAGGAAGAACTCTTTTTAGATTACTCATTAATCATCCAAAAATTAAAGTCGTTGCCATCAACGATATTTCTGATACAAAAACCTTAAGCCACCTCCTCAAATACGATAGTATTCATGGAGTTTTAGATGAAAAAATTGAATTTTCAAATAATAGCATTATTGTTAATAATCAAATTGTTAGGTTTTCATCTTCTGAAAAAATTGAAACTATAAATTGGGGAGAATTAGACCTAGTTATAGAGTGTTCTGGGAAATATAAAACTAAAGTAGCATTACAAAATCATTTAAAAAATGGAGCAAAAAAAGTCATTCTTTCTGTACCTCCTCAAGACGACTCCGTTAAAATGATTGTTTTTGGGGTTAATGAATCTTTGATTAATAAGGAAGATACTATTATTTCAAACGCCTCATGTACAACGAACAACGCTGCCCCAATGCTTAAAGTTATTAATGATTTGTGTGGTATCGAACAAGCCTATATTACTACGATTCATTCTTATACCACCGATCAGAGTTTACACGATCAACCTCATAAAGATCTTAGAAGAGCACGTGCAGCAAGTCAATCTATTGTTCCAACAACGACAGGTGCTGCAAAGGCATTAACAAAAATATTTCCTGAATTAGAAACTGTAATTGGAGGATGTGGAATAAGAGTCCCTGTTCCCAATGGATCACTCACCGATATCACTATAAATTCAAAAACTGAAGTAAGTATTTCTGATATTAATACCGCCTTTAAAGAAGCATCTTTAACCCAATTTAAAAATATACTACAATACACGGAAGATCCAATAGTTTCTGTTGACATTACTGGAAATCATCATTCATGTATTTTTGATTCTGAGATGACCTCAGCCATTGGTAAAATGATAAAAATAATAGGTTGGTATGATAATGAGGTGGGATATTCTTCGAGAATTATAGATTTAATACATTTAATGTCCAAGAAATAAGTATCTTTAGCTATAGGATGGTTATTTTTTTAAAAAAACAAATACAATTAGTTTTCATACTCATTTGGGCTTTTGCAATTCAAAATAGCTATGCTCAGGAGGTTGAAAATTTTGTTGATACTAAGGAGAACTTTCAACTTGAGATCCCAAAAGAAGAAACTAATAAAAAACAAAATTCGCTAGCCATTGATTCATTAACAATTGGCATAGGAATTATTCTTATAATTACTCTTTTAGTATTGATAGTTTTTCTTTTAAAAAAAAATAAATTAAAAGAACAAACAAATAATTTACTTAGAATTAAAAATGCTGAATTACGATTATCTAAAGAAAAAGCAGAGAAAGAAACTTTAGCTAAAACTCAGGTTTTATCAACAATCACTCATGAGTTAAGAACACCACTTTATGCGGTTACTGGTCTTACGCATTTATTACTTGAAGAAACTACAAACTCAAATCAAAAAGAACATCTAAACTCACTTAAATTTTCAGGAGAACATCTTCTTTCCTTAATCAATAACATATTAGATCTTAACAAACTTGAAGCTAATAAGGTAGAAATAGCAGAAACTCCATTTAGCTTAAAAAAACAAATCAATGAGGTATTAATCACACTCCAAAAGTCTACCGATAATAAAAACATTAATCTTAGTTTAAACTATGATGAAAGCATCCCAAAAAAAATAATTGGAGATCCACTAAAACTTTCACAAATACTGATAAATTTAATTGGGAATTCTATCAAATTTACTCAAAAAGGTGGCGTAACCATTAGCGTAATAAAGCTTGATTCTGAAGTAAATAAAGTGAATCTTCAAATAATAATTAAAGATACTGGAGTAGGTATTTCTCAGAAAAAACAAAAAGATATTTTCGAAACTTTTAGTCAGGGTTCACCTCAAATTAATAATAAATATGGTGGTACAGGATTAGGCTTATCGATCGTAAAGAACCTACTAGAACTTATGAATAGTGAAATCTATTTGGAAAGTGTTTTAGGCCAAGGGTCAAAATTTTGGTTTGATATATCATTTAATATACCTGTAGGCGAGAATGAAAATTTAATGCCAGATAAAAAAGAATTTGAGATTGATTATACGTATTTAGAAAATATTAATGTGCTGATTGTTGAGGATGATAAAGTCAATCAAATGATTACTAAAAAGATTTTAGAAAAACGCAAACTACAATGTAAGATTGCAGATAGTGGTTATGAGGCTATAGAATTAATTCAAAAAAATGATTTCGAGATAGTATTAATGGATATCCATATGCCAGGAATCAATGGTATTGAAACAACTCTTAGCATACGAGAATTTGATAAAAACTTACCTATAATTGCACTTACTGCAGTAACGATTGACGAAAAAAATGATGAAATATATGGCGCAGGTTTCAATGGAATAATCCCAAAACCATTTAAACCAGAAATATTATTTGAAAAAATCTACCTAACTCTAAAAAACAACAAGGTCAATATCAACTAAAGTTAACTATCGCATCAATAATGTCTCTTTTAAATGACGTTTCTTGCTCCTCAATAATAGAAGTTTTGATGGGGAGATAATAAATTGGAAAATCAGGTAGCCTCGGCTGTAATCTTACGAAATCTTTTTCAGTGGTAAGTATAAAATTGCTTTCTTTTAAATTGTTAATCTCAGAATTTGAAAAATGATGGTGATCAGAAAACTTTTTGTGATTAAATTTTAATTGCTTTGCATTTAAAAATTTTAATAATGGACTCGAATCAGCAATGCCAGTTACAAGAGTAAAATTTTTGTTTTCTAAATAAGTTAAGGGAAGATTTTCAGAAACACCATAAATTATTTTATCGTAAGTGATTTTTGAAAAATAAATTTTTTGTTCTGGAAGTAAATTTAAGTCCTGCTCTATTTCTTTAAGCTTTTTAAATGAATGTTGTTCTGGACATTTTGTAACGACAATAATATCCGCACGCTTTGCACCTGATTTTAATTCTCTTAAGTTACCAGCTGGCAAAACACAATCATTGATGTAAAGATTATTATAAGAAGTTAGTAGCATTTTTTTAGAAGCATTCACTTTTCTATGCTGAAATGCATCATCCAATAATATAATATCAGCATTGGTTTTAATACGATCAATTCCTTCTTGTCGGTTAGCACAAACTGCAACGACTACCTTTGGAAATTTCTTTTTGAATTGTAGAGGTTCGTCACCAACTTCTTCAACCTTACTGGTTGTTAAAACTTCTATAAATCCAGAAGTTTTTCTTTTATATCCGCGACTTAAAACGGCTATTTGATAATTATTTTCTAAAAAACTTATTAGATATTCAATCATAGGAGATTTTCCTGTTCCCCCAGTTGATAGATTTCCCACACATATAATCGGTAAAGGGTATGATTTGCTTTTTAACCAGTTTTTGTCGTAAGAGGAGTTACGAATTGCTAAGAGGCTTCCATACACTAAGGAAAAAGGAAAAAGGAGTTTCCGAAAAATTTTCATAAAACAAAAGTACGATTTCCCAATAAAACAATAATCTGAGTATATTATTATAATTGAATATATTTACATTAAATAAATTTTATGAAAATAAAAGAAGTTATCGCTATCTTGGATGAACTAGCTCCTTTATCTTATTCCGAAGAATTTGACAATACCGGACTTTTAGTAGGAGATTATGAAACTAACGTAAGTGGAATACTGGTAACATTAGATACTCTTGAAAGTGTTGTCGACGAAGCGATTAAAAAGGGATGTAATTTAATCGTAAGTTTCCATCCAATTATATTTTCTGGTTTAAAAAAATTAACAGGCAAAAATTATGTAGAGAGGGTTGTCATAAAAGCTATTAAAAATAATATTGCTATTTTTTCTTTGCACACTGCATTAGATAACTCCTGGAATGGAGTGAACGCAATGATTTGTAACAAATTAAATTTAACCAACAGAAGGGTATTAATTCCCAAGAAAAATACCATCAAAAAACTAACAACCTATGTCCCAGAGAAACATTCTCAAAATCTCTTGAGCGAATTATTTAAAGCAGGTGCAGGCACTATTGGAAACTATAGTAACTGTAGTTTTTCTATAGATGGAACTGGTAGTTTTCAAGGAAACAAGGAGTCTAACCCTATTATTGGATCAAAAGGAGAATTACGATTTGAAAAGGAAACACTCTTAAATGTTACCTTGCCAGCACATAAGAAGTCTGATGTTTTAGAGTCACTATTTAAACATCATCCCTACGAAGAAATAGCCTATGAGTTGACCACATTGGAAAACAACAATCAACATATTGGAATGGGAATGATTGGCGAACTAGATACTAGTGATGCTGAGATTGAATTTTTAAAATTTTTAAAACAAACAATGAACACCAGTTGCATTCGCCACTCAAAACTATTAGATAAACCTATCAAAAAAGTTGCAGTTTTAGGTGGAAGCGGTAGTTTTGCTATACCCAATGCAATAAAAGAACGTGTAGACATATTTATAACTGCAGATTGTAAATATCATGATTTTTTTAAAGTAGAGGGTCATATGCTCCTAGCTGATATTGGCCATTACGAAAGTGAACAATTCACAAAAGAACTATTAGTTGCCTACCTTAACAAAAAAATTACTATTTTTGCAGTCCTTTTATCGCAAATAAATACCAACCCAATTACCTATTTTTAAAATATGGCAAAGAAAAAAGAAATTACTGTAGAAGAAAAGTTAAGAGCTTTATTTGATTTACAACTTATCGACTCTAGAATTGACAAAATTCGTGACATTCGTGGAGAACTTCCTTTAGAAGTTGAAGATCTTGAAGATGAACTAGCTGGGATGAATACGCGCCTTGAAAAATTAAACGACGGAATTGAAGTTGTTGTAAATAGTATTTCAGATAAGAAAAATCATATAGAAGAATCCAAAGAACTTATCAAAAAATACACAAAACAACAAGATAACGTTCGTAACAATCGTGAATATGATTCCTTAAGTAAGGAAATTGAATTCCAAGAATTGGAAATTGAGTTAAACGAAAAGCACATTAGAGAATTTAATGTCCAGATTGAACAAAAAAAGATCGTTGTTGACGAAACTTCAGATCGCCTCAAGCAACGTCAAGAACATCTCGCTCACAAACAAGGTGAATTAAATGAAATTTTAGCTGAAACTGAAAAAGAGGAACAAGCACTTATCAACAAATCTACAGATTACGAAAAAAAGATCGAAGAACGATTAATTAAAGCTTACAAAAGAATACGTACCAATGTAAAAAATGGATTGGCTATCGTAGCAATAGATCGTGGTGCTTCTGGAGGGTCTTTTTTTACGATACCACCGCAAATCCAAATGGAAATCGCAGGACGTAAAAAAATAATCACTGATGAACATAGTGGTAGAATCCTAGTTGATATAGATTTAGCAAAAGAAGAAGAAGAAAAAATGGAAAAATTATTTAATAAACTATAATTTTTTTCATTAAATAAAAGCCTAAGTCTTCAATTCATTGAGGACTTTTTTTTTGATTATGAAACTAATATTACCGAAACTCTTCGGCCTAAATAAATGAACATGAAAATTAAATTAACCACAATACTCGTATCGCTTCTGGCAGTCCTGCAAGTATCATGTCAACAAATAGAACCTAAAAAGAATAAAACTAATAACAATATAACACCAGTAGAAGTAGCTAGTTCTGATGGCTTTAAAAGAGCTTATTTTGCGAGTGGTTGCTTTTGGTGTGTTGAAGCTATCTATGAAAGTTTGAATGGAGTTGAAGAATCAATATCAGGTTATAGTGGCGGTCACACAAAAAATCCAACCTACGAATCTAGTAATACCGGAAAAACAGGTCACGCAGAAGCTGTAGAAATTATATACAATCCAAATATTATAAGTTTTAAATTATTGGTTGACGTTTATTTTGGATCACAAAACATTAGTCAAGTAAATGGGCAAGGAAATGACAGAGGCTCCCAATACCGCTCTATTATCTTTTATCAAAATACAGAAGAAAAAAATATAATAGTTAATAAAATTAAAGCGTTACACAAAGAAAATCCTGACAGAAAAGTAGCTGCTGAAGTGATGCCTTTCCAAAAGTTTTGGATTGCTGAAAAGTACCATCAAGATTATGAACGGTTGCATCCAAACAATTCTTACATTCAAAATGTATCGATACCAAGGTTAAAAAGATTTCAAAACAAATTTCCAGAATTATTAAAAGAGAATAGTAAGCATGAAGAATGATTGGTTGAAAATATTCCCTTTTGATAATTGAGATTTCATACAGAGTTAAATTTTAACTTTTTATGAGCTATAATAGGGTTACGCAACTTATTCGAACTGTTAGCGGTCATGAAATTCTTTATCGAATTTTTAGAGGATTTAACTTTTTAAAATTTTGTGCACAGCTACTTCCCTATCATTCGTATCGATCAAGTACAAAATATAGACCCCCTTACTAAATCCAGAAATATCAATTCTTGTACGATTTAAATTATTAAACTTAAGAGGTTGGTTTAAAATTTTTCTTCCATTTAAATCGAAAATATCAACGTTAAACTTCTCGTTATTAAATGGGTATTGTAAATTTAAAAAGTCATTCGAAGGGTTTGGATAAACGATACTCTCCACTTCCAATTCCTCTTTTGAAAAATATTTCTCCCCAAACGAAAAAGCTGCTTTACCAATTTTTTCTCCGATAATTCTACCAGGAATATCATCAATCGGTGGATGAATCCCTCCCCAAATTCTTGATAAACTAGTTTGATCTGACGCATCTCTATAGGTAGCCCATTGTAATTGAAAATCCATACTCGGACCTACTTCAAATTTTAAAAAATCGTTGGTGTAAACATCAAAAGTTCCCATCCCACCTGGGAAAAACTCATCATCAGTTAATAGAGTTAATACCTCTGCGGCTGCTCTCGAAAATGTGGAATGTCCAGATACATAACCTGCGAAAGGTGGAGTTACGAAAGAAGGCCTTTGATACGGAAACCATTTCTCTGCAAGAATCCATCCAACACCTGCTATATCATAATCAGCATCAATAATATAATCATGACCTTTCCATGTAAATAATTTTATTTTACCAATATTTTCTAAGTCATCTCCTTCCAGAGGATCTCCTTCTTGAATTACTTCAATGAATCCAGGAACTAAGGGGATTCCATGTGGATTATAATTGGAGAGGTTAATATCTGAAGATTGTCCTAAATCACACATATATCTAATGGCACTCATAGGTCTGATATAATCATAAAACCCTTTAATGCCCCAGGCTGCAATTGCAGAATCATGCATGGCACCTGATAGAATAAAGTAGGATTTTATATCCCACTCAAGACTGCTTAATATTTCACCTTCACCTTTAAACTTTTTTTCAGTATCCGGATGATCATTTACATAGTTTAATATGGTGAACCAATGACCAGGAGGTGTTTCACTATCTGGACCATCTGCCCAGAACTCCGCTAATACTCTTCCATAGTCTCCTCTTGGAACCATTTGTTCTTCATAAGCTAAACCAGTACTAGGATTTATTTCCCAACCAGAACTTGGATCACCTCCATCAAAAAAGTTATAAAAATCTTTATAATCCTCAAAAGTTTCGGGAAAACTCGAGATATTTCCGATACTTGCCGGAGATATATCTATCATCACATCATCATTTGGATCTAAATGAGAGCCCCATATAGACACCAATGCAAATCCCCATTTAAATGGATCGTCTAAACCATTAGCCTCTTGAATATAAGAAGGGTTGGCTGGATCATGATAAACCCAGTAATCGTAATCTGGTGTTGAATGGATAGAAAGGTCTTCTTCGCTCAATGAGAACGGAATTACTTTACCCCATTCTGGGCTTAAAAATTCAGGAGAACCTCCCGGATGATAATTACCACTTTGATCAATAAATTCTTCAATGGTTAAGGGCTGCCAGTGATTGGGTTCTGTTAGGTTTGGATTTCCTTCCTCATCAGTATTCAAGGGTTCATTCAAGGGTTCATAAAATAAGTTTATATAATCATTTTGTTCATTTGAATTGTCCTGTAAACCGAATTCAATAATCTGTTGCGCCACATAATTTCCTAAAGCTGCTGCATCTCCACTATGATAGTCTGTACTTTCATAATTGGTATTGTACCCCAACACATCCATAAAACTATTGATAGAGTCGTAAATATCATCAACTCCCGGAGAAGTTGAAAATCTGTGTTGTACAATTCTATAAATTGCATAACTGATTGCTTTTTTACGATTTTCCTCAACTAAAACATCATTGTAAAAACCATCAAATGCGCAATTAAACTCCCCTAAGGATTTACCTAAAAAAAAGGTGTCAGCATTTTCATTAAAAACTGACCATATATCGTACATCGCTATACTGGTATGAAATAAATTTCTAGCATGTACAGTGGGTCTTGCAAAATCATTTCTAATAGCATGCAAAACTTCCTCGTTCCAAGCTCTTGCTAATGAATAATCTTGAGCATTAGCTGCATGAGTGAATAAATAAAAAAGAAAAAATATTATTTTTTTCATTGATTTTTTTTGTGAAAAAACTAATTATAAAATAACATTATTATTACTAATTATGGGTATTAATTTAATTTTAATAATGAAAATTGATTAATTTAATAATCCTTATTTTTGTTTGAGTTCAAAACAATTACTTTAATGTACGAAAATAATTTAGACTTTGCCATAAAAAAAGACAAAGAAGATCCATTAAATAAATATAGAAATGAATTTTTGATTCCAACCAACAACAAAGGGGAGGAATTAGTATACTTATGCGGTAACTCACTTGGCTTACAACCAAAAAAAACCTCCGAATATATACAACAAGAACTCAATGATTGGGCAAAACTTGGGGTAGAAGGCCACACCGATGCCAAACATCCTTGGCTACCGTATCATGAGTTTTTGACAAATTCTATGTCTAAAATCGTAGGTGCAAAACCTAGTGAGGTGGTAATTATGAATAGCTTAACAACTAACCTCCATTTAATGATGGTTTCTTTTTATCAACCCACACGTAATAAATATAAAATAGTTGTTGAGAGTGATGCTTTCCCCTCTGACAAATATGCTATGGAAAGTCAATTAAAGTTTCATGGTTATTGCGAAAAAGAAGGGTTAATTCAATGGAAACCACGAGAAGGAGAAGCGTTATGTCGGATAGAAGATTTAGAACAAATAATGCAGGAACAGGGGGATGAAATAGCGTTAATCATGATAGGATGTACCAATTACTATTCAGGACAATTATACCCTTTAAAAAAAATTACTCAAATCGGCCATAAATACAATTGCCTGGTTGGTTTTGATCTTGCACATGGCGTTGGGAATATTCAACCTAATTTACACGAATCTGGTGCTGATTTTGCGGTTTGGTGCACTTACAAATATTTAAACAGTGGTCCAGGTAGTTTAGGAGGTTGTTTTGTTCATGAACGACATGCTAATAATACAAAACTAAATAGGTTTGCTGGTTGGTGGGGACATAATAAAGAAACTAGATTTAATATGCGTCATGAGTTTGATGTTTTACCTGGTGCAGAGGGTTGGCAATTAAGTAATCCTGCAATATTATCGATGGCGGCTATAAGAGCCTCACTTGATTTATTTAACACAGCAGGTTTTTCAAATCTAGTTACAAAATCTAAATCACTTACTGGATTCTTAGAATATCTAATTGAGGATTTAAAAAACCCTAAAATAAATATCATTACTCCTAAAAACCCTCAAGAAAGAGGTTGTCAATTATCCATTCAAGTAAAAGATGCAAACAGGCAATTACATACCCTATTGACTCAAAGTGGTGTAATCAGTGATTGGAGAGAACCCGATGTTATTAGAGTGGCTCCAGCACCTCTTTATAATAGTTATCAAGATGTATATAAATTCATCCAACGTCTGAAAAAAATACTAAACTAATGAAAAACAAAAAAGAAAATATATTAATAATTGGCGCTGGTCTTTGTGGTAGCCTCTTAGCATTGCGTCTGGGTCAAAGAGGTTTCCAAGTAACATTGGTCGAAAAAAGACCTGATTTGCGTAAAATCGAACAAGATGCAGGGCGATCGATTAATTTAGCTTTTTCAGATAGAGGTATGAAAGCTATGAAAATGGTTGGATTGGAAAATGAAGTTGAAAAGCTTTGTTTGCCTATGATTGGGCGCATGATTCATGATAAAATGTCAAATAAATTCATGAGTCTTTATAGTGGTAAAGAAAATAAATTTATAAATTCCATATCACGTCCTGGATTAAATATGTTATTATTGGATTCTGCCGAAAAACTACCCAATGTTTCTTTAATTTTTAATCAAAGTTGCGAATCATTAGATTTTGAAAATACAACGGCTGTCTTCAAGGACTTTCAAACAAAAGAGTGCAGCACTTATAAAGCTGATGTTATTTTTGGTACAGATGGTGCTGGATCTGTTGTAAGAAATAATATGTTCGACGATAAAAGCATTCGATTAAGTTTTTCAATTGATTGGCTAAGCCATAGCTATAAAGAACTTACTATTCCTGCGAGTAAAAGTGGAAAGTTTCAAGACGAACATAAGGCTTTACACATTTGGCCTCGTGGTGAGAATATGCTAATTTCATTACCTAATCTTGATGGAAGTTTTACGGTTACTTTATTTTTAGCACATCAAACTGGAAAAGATAATTTTGAAAAATTAAATACCGCTGAAGAAGTGAATGAATATTTTGAGAGGGAATTTCCAGACGCAAAAGCATTAATGCCAAATTTAACTGAAGAATTTTTCGAAAATCCAACGGCATTTTTAGGAACTGTTAAATGTTATCCTTGGAATGTTATGGGAAAAACACTAATTTTAGGAGATGCAGCTCATGCTATTGTACCCTTTTATGGTCAGGGAATGAATGCTTCTTTCGAAGATGTGGTGGTCTTAGATAAATTTATTGAAAAATACGATGGCAATTGGGAAACAACTTTCTCTGAATTTGAAAAAGAAAGAAAGATCGATGCAGATGCTATTGCGGATCTTGCGATTGATAACTTCCATGAAATGAAAGAACACGTAGCCAATCCATTATTTCAGAAAAAAAGAAAGCTAGAAGTTGCATTTGAAGATAATTTCCCAAAAAAATACAATTCTAAATATTCCTTAGTAACATTCAATGCTAATATTCCTTACTCTGAGGCTATGAAAAGAGGAAGAGCTCAAGACAAGGCTATTTTAAATTTGTTAGATGATGGGAAGCTAAAAGATACTATGAGTTTAGAAGAAAAGTTGACTTTGGTACTTAACGAAACAAAAGATATTTTACTCAATGATACTGTTGCAAAAAACCTATAACCTATGAAAGAAAACGGAAAAGTTACTCCAAGAGGTGCTTACCCTCATGTAAAAAGAGCAGGCAATTTTATATTCGTATCTGGAACAAGTTCTAGAAGACCAGACAATTCTATTGCTGGAGTTGATATTATTGATGAAATGGGTACTAAATTTTTAAATATTGAAGTCCAAACTCGTGAAGTTCTAAACAACATAGATGCGAACTTAAAAAAAATTGGAGCTTCCTTAAAAGATGTCATAGACGTATCCACTTTTTTAGTAAATATGAATGATTTTGCAGGTTATAATAAAGCCTATGCCGAATTTTTTGATAAAGAAACAGGACCTACAAGAACTACGGTTGCAGTGCATCAATTACCACATCCAGATTTAGTAGTAGAAATTAAAGTTACCGCATATAAGCCTCTATAATATAGCTATGAAAAAAATACTAAACTATATCGATGGATCTTATTGTGAGCCTTTCTCACAAGATTGGTTAGATAATTATAACCCTTCGAAAGGAGTAGTCTATTCAAAAATCGCTTCTTCCTCTTCTGTAGATGTTGACAATGCTTATCAAGCTGCTAAAAAAGCTTTTCCATCTTGGTCCAATACTACCATTAATGAACGAAGTGCTATTCTTTCAAAAATTGCGGATTTAATAGAAGATAATTTAGAAAAATTAGCAGAAGCAGAGTCTTTGGACAACGGAAAACCATTAAGTTTAGCAAAATCAGTTGATATACCTAGAGCATCTAGTAATTTTAAATTTTTTGCACATGCCATCACACAATTTTCAAGTGAGGCGCATGAAAGTATAGGGCTTAATACTATGAACTTTACGCTACGACAACCCATTGGAGTGGTTGGGTGTATTTCTCCCTGGAATTTACCTCTATATTTATTTACTTGGAAAATAGCTCCAGCACTTGCTGCAGGTAATACAGTCGTCGCAAAACCGAGTGAAGTAACCCCAATGACAGCATTTTTATTAGGAGATATCTGCTCGAAAGCGGGATTACCAAATGGTGTTTTAAATATTGTTCACGGCACTGGCCCCTCTGCAGGACAAGCAATTGTAGAACATCCGAATATTAAAGCTATATCATTTACTGGTGGCACAAAAACTGGTGAAGCCATTGCACGGAAAGCAGCTCCAATGTTTAAAAAATTATCCTTAGAATTAGGTGGTAAAAATCCTAACATCATTTTTGCAGATTGTAACTATGAAAAAATGCTTTCGGTGACCATAAAGTCGTCTTTTGCAAATCAGGGACAAATTTGTTTGTGTGGAAGTCGAATTTTTGTAGAAAAATCAATCTACTTGAAGTTTAAAAAAGACTTTGTTGCTAAGGTTAGAAAGTTAAAAATTGGTGATCCATTTGTTTCTACAACAAATATTGGCGCTTTGGTTTCTAAACCTCATCTTGAAAAAGTTATATCCTATATTGATTTAGCGAAGGAAGAAGGAGGAAAAATTTTAACTGGTGGAAATAAAGTTGCCGTAAATGGATCTGAAAATGGATATTATCTTGAGCCTACCGTTATAGAAATCCAAAACCAGCAATGTAGAATAAATCAAGAAGAAATTTTTGGACCTGTAGTTACCATCATGCCTTTTGAAACTGAAGAAGAAGTTTTAGTAATGGCTAACAATGTAAAGTATGGACTGTCTGCAACACTTTGGACCAGTAATATCGACAGAACAATGCGAGTCTCTAAAAAAATTGAAGTTGGGATAGTTTGGGTAAACACTTGGTTAAATAGAGATCTAAGAACTCCATTTGGTGGTGTCAAAGACAGCGGTGTAGGTCGTGAAGGTGGTTTCGAGGCTTTGAAATTTTTTACAGAACCCAAAAATATTTGTATTAAATATGATAATTAATTATTGAAATAAACTTATGAATCTTAATTTAAAAAATAAAAATGCATTAATCTGTGGTAGTACTGCAGGTATTGGTAAAGCTTCTGCGTTGGAACTAGCTGCACTTGGTGCCAACATCACCTTATTAGCAAGAAATGAAGAAAAGCTTAAAAATACTTTATCTGAATTACCGACTAATAATGGACAAAACCATAATTATTTACTAGCAGATTTTAGTAAACCTGATTCACTTAAAGAGATCCTATCTGATAACATAAATAAAAACTACCATATTCTTTTAAATAATACTGGTGGACCCAAGGGTGGGCCTATATTTAATGCCAATCTTTCTGAGTTTACAGCTGCTTTCTCGCAACATCTACTATGCAATCAATTGCTAGTTCAAGCAGTAGTTGCAGGTATGAAAACAAATAACTATGGACGAATTATAAATATTATTTCAACTTCCGTTAAACAACCGATTGAAGGACTAGGAGTTAGTAATACTATTCGTGGTGCAGTTGCTAACTGGAGTAAAACTTTGGCATCTGAATTAGGTCCTTTTGGAATTACAGTTAATAACGTATTGCCAGGAGCCACTGCTACTGAGCGTTTAGATCAGATTATGATTAATATTGGTAAAAAAATAGGAAAATCACCTGAAGAAGCAAGGGAAGTAATGAAAAGTATCATACCTGCAAGAAGGTTTGCTAAACCTGAAGAAATCGCCTATACGGTGGCATTTCTAGCTAGTGAAAAAGCCGGGTATATCAATGGGATAAATTTACCTGTCGACGGTGGAAGAACTAAAAGTTTGTAATTAGTACATTACATAAAGGAATTTATTATGAAACGAAAATTAAGAATTAACGGACATTCGCATCTTCTACCTTATCCTGAAGAGATTCCTCAATTTATGAAGGACAATGGTATTTTTTGGGTTGATAAAGATCGAAACTTTATGCTTCAAAAAAACTGGAAACGTCCGGTTACCGATTCTAGTTTCTTTTTAAATGAAAAATTAGACTGGATGGAAAAATACCAGATTGATCATGCAGTGGTATTAAACTTGTCGCAGTTGTATGGGAACGGTTTACGGTTGGAAGAAATGAAACGAGCACTTCGTTTTCAAAACGATTTTAATGCTAAAATACAACAAGAGCATTCTTCAAAATTTACCTGTGGATTTGTAGTACATCCAGGATATGGGAGAGGTGCATTATGGGAGATAGAACGATGTGTTGAGCAATTAGGTTTGAACTTACTATGTTTGCCAACTCATTATATGGATACGATTGGTACCTGGCGTTGCATATTTGACGAAGAAAATGAACCTATTTTCGAACTGGCAAATAAATACAATCTAGCTGTTGAGATACACCCTTATGATGGAGAAAAATTTATTAAACTAGAAAACACTGCATGGCGTTTTCATCTAATCTGGATGTTAGCACAATGTGCTGATGCTTATCACTTTTTTACTCTAAACGGTTATGCTGATAAATTTCCTAATATGAGAACTTGCTTTGCTCACGGTGGACAATTGGCCCAAATGAATTTAGGAAGAAGAATACAAGGTTTTGATGGAAGACCCGATTTATTTGAAGGAAAACAACATCCAAGAAAATCAGTAGCACATAAAAATATTTTCTTTGATACTTTAGTTCACGACACAGGCTCTTTGCAATTAATTGTAAAAAATCAAACCTCTAAGCAAATTATAATGGGCTTGGATGACCCCTATCCATTAGGAGAAATGGAGAGCGAAAGTCAATCTTCTTATCCAGGTAAAATTTTAGATTTAGCTCAAGATCAAAAGATACTAACCTCAGAAGAATGCGATGCAATTTGGGATGATAATGTATTGCAGTGGTTATTTGGTGATGATAAAAAAAAGAAACAAGATTTAATTAATAAAATCATTAGTTAACCTAATAATAAAATGCATTTTTTACCAGAAAAGTTAGATAATTATGTAGTTGCTCATTCTCAAAAGGAACCAGAATTATTACAACAATTAAGCAGAGAAACTTGGCAAAAAGTTTTAGCTCCCAGAATGTTGAGTGGCCATTTTCAAGGTAGGGTTTTAAGCATGTTATCTAAATTAATTAATCCAAAAAACGTACTTGAAATTGGAACCTATACTGGCTATTCTGCATTATGCTTAGCTGAAGGTATTCAGCCAAAGGGACAACTTCATACCATTGACACCAACGAGGAATTATATGATTTGCAAAGAAGGTATTTTGATAAATCTGGTTTTGGGAATCAAATAATTCAATATACTGGTAATGCTATAAATATAATTCCTAAAATAGATAAAACCTTTGATTTAGTTTTTATTGACGCCGATAAACAGAATTATCCCAATTATTTAGAAATAATATTACCAAAGCTTAAAAGTGGATCGGTAATATTAAGTGATAATGTATTGTGGACTGGAAAAGTAATTGAGGAATTACAAAAAGGTGACAAAGATACTGAAGCACTGTTAAAATATAATAAAATGATCAATGAGCATTCTCAATTAGAAACTGTTTTGTTGCCTATTCGGGACGGTCTGACTATTACAAGAGTTAAATAATTAAAATTTCCTTTTAATTGGCCCTGTAATATCGTCAACGGTATCTTTAACATCTTTAATTTCAGAGGACAAATTTTTAGTGAAATTACGTCTAAAATCATCAGTTAATTTTTCTGGAGATTCTAAATCTATTCCTTCTTTTTTTGCAGTTTTATTAATTTCACTTTTTATATCGTTAGTAGCATCTTTAATTTGACGCATTCCTTTTCCTAATCCCCTTGCAATTTCAGGGACTTTATCAGCACCAAATATCATAACTACAATAAAAACGATAAAAAATATCTCAGCGCCACTGATGAATAAAGGATACAAAATCATAGTACAAATATAACAATTTTGTTGCTCAGCCATAGCTCAAGCGTGTGTAAAAAAGATTAAGGTTTGATTTACTTATTCAAATTAATTAATTCAACAAAAAAGCCGCTAATAAAATTAAAAGCGGCTCAATCAAATTTTTAAATAAATTTAATTTTTAACTTTATTCTTTTTGAATGAATCAAATTGACCTAATTTTTTTCGTTTTGGCCACGAATTATTACTAGTGTCAACATCAGCTGTTTCTTCATCTGGGTCAACTACTATTTTAGTAATTTTCTTATCCGATGCTATTACCTTTCCAACAGATTTATCACTTGTTTTCCATATTTGAACAGGATAGGTTATTCTCTCTGAAGAACCATCACCATAAGTATATTCAACTATTATAGGCATAGGGAGTTTACCTACTTTTTCGAAAGTAACCTCGTAAAAGAAAGTAGGTTTCTTAAGATTTGTTCTTTCTTCTGGACTTAAATTATCCATAATGTATTCCTGTAGCGTAGTCACATCATCAAGAGTTGAGGTACGCATACTTTCTTCAAAATCTTCACTTCCTTCTTCAACCAGATAAACTAAGGGAGGTAAATCACTTTCTTTCATCCCTCTAGCACTAATCATATTTTTTACTTGTTGATTCATTTTAGAGGTTACATAATATTTTTTGACATCTTGAACACCTATATCAACAACATTTGTTGTATAAAACCAGCCTCTCCAAAACCAATCTAGATCCATTGCAGAAGCATCTTCCATAGTTCTGAAAAAATCTTCTGGAGATGGATGTTTAAATATCCATCTATTTGCATAAGTCTTAAAGGAATAATCAAATAGTTCTCGACCCATGATAGTTTCTCTTAGTATGTTAAGTCCCGTTCCAGGTTTAGAATATCCGTTAGCACCAAAGTTATAGGTATTCAAACCTTTTGTCATAATTGGAGCAATTTGACTTTGATCTCCAGACATATACCCTACAATGTTCTTTGCAGGTCCTCTTCTAGACGGATATTTTTTATTTGGAGTTATAGCTTCAGGATATTTTTCGCCAAAATCTTGTTCCGCAATGTATTGAACAAAGGTATTTATTCCTTCATCCATCCAAGTCCATTGGCGCTCGTCACTATTAATAATCATTGGAAAGTAATTGTGTCCTATTTCGTGAATAACGACTCCAAACATACCATATTTAACTCGATCACTGTAAGTTCCATCTGCATCAGGACGTCCGTAATTCCAACAAATCATTGGATATTCCATACCTTGATTTTTAGCATGTACAGATATTGCTTTTGGGTAAGGGTAATCAAAAGTCATCCTAGAATACGAGATTAGCGTACTGGCAACTACTTTTGTAGACCAATCCTCCCAAAGTGGATTTCCTTCTTTTGGATACATAGAAACAGCCATCACATCTCTACTTCCTAATTTAACGGCCATCATGTCCCAAATAAATCTTCTTGAGGTAGCGAATGCATAGTCACGAACATTTTTAGCTTTAAATTTCCAAGTTTTTTTACTATTTAAAAATCCTTTGGAAGCCTCGTCAGCCTCATCTTGCGTAACAATGACCACAGGCTCTTCGTAAGATTTTTTTGCTTGTTCATAACGTTTAATCATTTCCTTTGAAAAAACTTCTTTTCGATTTTGAAGCTCACCGGTTCCATCTAAAATATGATCGGCAGGCACCGTAATATTAACTTCGTAATCTCCAAAAACTAATGCAAATTCGTCTCTTCCCCAAAATTGGCTATTCTGCCAACCCTCAACATCATTGTAAACTGCCATACGAGGAAAAAACTGTGCAATCACATAGGCACGATTTCCATCTTCAAACTCCTCATAGCCACTACGACCTCTTCCGTTAACATGATTGTTGATGTTGTACCACCATCGAATTGAAAATTCAAATTGATCTCCCGTTTTCATACTTTCTGGTAACTCAATACGCATCATAGTACGGTTAATGGTGTACTTTAAATTTCTTCCATTGGAATCTTTTACTTCCTGGATGTTGAAACCTCCGTCAAAACCTTGTCCCATGTATTGATTAACAAAGTTTCCGGCCATATCTGCAGGTGCGGCTCCACTTGATTGAATAAGGGGGGTTTTAGAATCTCTAGCTCTCATGTTTTGATCTAGCTGGACCCATAAATAATCTAAAACATCTGGAGAGTTGTTGGTATAAGTTATGGTTTCATACCCCATTAACTTCTTATTCTTATCGTCTAATTCAATATCCATCACGTAATCTGCTTGCTGTTGGTAATAAGCAGGACCTGGGGCGCCACTCGCAGAACGGTATTGATTTGGAGTCGAAAACTCCTCATACAGTTGTTTGAAAGGATTATTATTATAGTGTCCTGGAACACGTTCTTCTTCTTTTTCTTGGGAGTGACCTAATCCTGTAGCTAGAAATAGTACAACCAAAGTCAATAATTTAAATAGTTTCATTGTTTAAAGTCAGTTAAATTTATTTTTTTTTAAAAGTAGTTTTTCTTGGGGATATTTAAGATTCTTTAATTAAAGTTTAACAAACCATTGGGACGATTTTTATCTAAAATTAAATTCCTCTTATTTTTTTCATTTGAAAAGTGAATTATATTTTGTTGTTCAGGAAATAAATCGAGCAGTATTTTATTTTCGATTCCTATTGATTCCAGCAAATCAACATCTTCGATTTCAAAATAAATATTTAAAATATCAATATCGTATTCTTTACCAATATAAATTAGTTGAGCATCGTTACCATTAACTTTAAATTTTAGTTTTTGCAAAACATATTCGATTAAATAATTTTGATCCAATTCTGTTTCTCTTTTAGGATCTAGTTGAACTCTTGAACTGTATCGCTCTTGTAATACTTGTTCTAAATCTTCAACAAATATTTTTGAAATAATCTGTATCGATTTTTTTTCTTTGGCATACTCAACTTTTGTTGTACTCACATAAAATTTATGAACAACAAAACCTGTAAATAATGTAAAGATTAGTAGGCAAAAGATGATTATTTTTAGATTGCTCTTCATAAGGCTGCAATATAATAATTTGTTTCACTTATCTTTTTATTTAACTTTTATTCTTCAAAAATATTATCTAAAAACTAACTAAAAAATACAAATATTAGGGTGTAAAATAAATGAATTCATAAAATTCTAAAAAATTAGATGGTCTTTATTAAATTTACATCTTAATCATTAGCACATGAAACTAAAATTATTTTTTGCCATTCTTTTATTTTATGCCTGTATAGATGATGATCAAATTTTTATAGAAAACGACATCACACCTCCAAGTATATCAATTATAGGGGATAACAGTATCAATATATATCAAAACACCATATATATAGACGCTGGAGCCACTGCAATTGATGATGTTGACGGAGATTTAACCGCTTCAATCATAACAACAGGTTCTGTAAACACCAATTTGATAAATTCGTATACAATTACGTATAGTGTTTCAGATGCTGCAAATAACAGCACCACTGCTACGAGACAAGTAAACGTTTTGGAGGATTTAAACAACCCTGTTTATCTGGATAGTAATGAAATTACCGTAAAAGCAAAAGAATGGTCCGAGGTAGGTGATACGGGCTACATTAATGATGTTTTATATACAGTAGTGGATAGAGAAATGTTAGCTAGCATGTTGCAAAATGGAAGTGATGTGACCAAAATAGCGACCACAAAAATTACCATCATGAGTAATTTATTTTACAACAAAACTTCTTTTAATCAAAATATTGGTAACTGGGATGTAAGCAATGTTACTTCCATGTATGCAATGTTTTGGAATGCATCTTCATTTAATCAATCACTAGCCTATTGGGATGTAAGAAATGTTTTGATATTTAACAATATGTTTACCCGTGCAACAAATTTCAATCAAAATATAAATGATTGGAATGTATCGAAAGGCACTACAATGAGAGGTCTGTTCTCCTACGCCTCTAGTTTTGATCAACCAATAGGAAATTGGGATGTAAGCAATGTAGAAAATATGAATTACTTGTTTTATAATGCTACATCATTTAATCAAGATCTAAGTAATTGGGATGTTAGTTTTGTAAATGAAATGTTCAGTATGTTTAATAATGCTAGTTCATTTAATCAAGATCTAAGTAATTGGAGTGTAGAAAATGTATTTTTATGTGAAAATTTTGATAACAATACCCCACTATGGGTTTTACCAATTCCAAATTTTATGAATTGTAACATGAATGATTAATAAAGATAACAATGAAAAATTTAATTGTTGCTAGTACCTCTACTATATTCGGTGGCACATATTTATCTTACTTATTAGATGAACTTTCCATACATTTCAAAGAAACTAATGAGATTATATTTATACCCTATGCAAGACCAGGAGGTATTTCTTATGATCAATATACCTCCATAGCAGCTGATGCATTTTCTAAAATCGAAAAAAAAATTATCGGTTTACATACCTTCAAAAATCCAAAGATTGCGCTCAAAAATGCAAAAGCCGTTTTTGTAGGAGGAGGGAATACTTTTGTGTTAGTTAAGCAACTTTACACTCTTAAACTTATGAGAACTCTAAAGGAAGAAATAATCAAGGGCCTTCCCTATTTAGGAACTAGCGCAGGAAGTAATATTTGTGGCTTAACCATGAATACAACTAATGATATGCCTATCGTTTATCCCCCTTCTTTTAAAACTTTAGGAGTCCTTCCTTTTAATATTAATCCTCATTATTTAGATCCAAATCCAACCAGTAAACATATGGGTGAAACTAGAGAGACCAGAATTAAAGAATTTCTTACTCAACAAACAGTTCCTGTAGTTGGCATTAGAGAAGGAAGTTGGCTTCAAGTAAAAAATGAGGAAATAACTCTTAAAGGGGGGCTTTCAGCAAGAGTTTTTGAGCCCTCTAAAGATCCGTATGAAATAGTTTCTGAACATATTATTAAACTTTAATTTTTTTATTTAATGAATCAAAACTCCTCCATAAAATATATATTTTTGTTCAGATGGTGTTTACTTTTAGTCTTAAGTTCATTTATAAGTTCACAAGTATTCTTCACTCGAAATCAATTAATTGGAAAAGGAAATCCAGATATAATTGGTAATTCAAAAATGCATAAAGAGGTGAAATTTGCTTTTGAAAAAATGAAAGAACATGCCTATAAAGATGGAATTAATATCGAAATAGTTTCTTCCTACAGAAGTTTTGAAAAACAAAAACAACTATTTGAAAATAAGTATATAAAATTCACCAATCAGGGTATGAGCCCTGAAAAAGCAATTGAAAAAATAATTGAATACTCCACCATACCAGGTACTTCTAGACATCATTGGGGAACAGACTTGGATTTAATTGATGCTAATGTTCCAAAACCAGAAAGTGTTTTAGAGGAAGAACATTTCTATGGTATTGGCCCCTATTGCAAACTTAAGGAATGGATGGATATTTATGCTGAGTCCTACGGTTTTATTGAGGTGTATACTCAGAGTGATTCTCGAAAAGGTTTTAAACATGAGCCCTGGCATTACAGTTTTGCACCTGTTTCTGTACCCATGCTTCAAAGTTTTAAAAAACTTAACTTAAAAGATATATTAACAACAGAAAACGTTGAAGGGGCTTCTTTTTTTTCAGACGATTTTATCCAAAAATACTATCAAGAAAACATATTAGATATTAACCCAAAACTACTTTAGTTATAGAGTTTTAGAATAAAATTCTAATTTATAAATGATACCTCCCATTTATTGTTTTTATCTTTGCAAAATCAAATAACGTTATGAATAAAAAAGTACTTTTATTAATTCTTGATGGCTGGGGTATAACTCAAGACCCCAAAGTCTCTGCGATCGCACAAGCAAATACTCCATTTATAGATTCTCTTTATAAAAATTACCCAAACGCAGAAGTTAGAACAGACGGATTGAACGTTGGATTGCCTGAGGGACAGATGGGAAATAGTGAAGTTGGACACATGAATTTAGGTGCGGGACGAATCGTCTATCAAGATTTAGCAAAGGTTAATTTGGCTATCGAACAAGATACCCTGAAAAAAGAACCTGTTTTAAAGCAAGCTTTTAATTATGCAAAAAAATATCAGAAAAAAATTCATTTTTTAGGCTTACTATCTAATGGAGGGGTTCATTCTCATATTAATCATTTAAAGGGTCTAATCAGCGCTGCACATAACGAGGGATTAGACAATCTGTATGTGCACGCATTTACAGATGGACGTGATGTGGATCCTAAATCTGGAGTTAGCTTTATTAAAGAATTACAAGACCATCTAGACAAAACTTCTGGTAAAATTGCGTCTGTGATTGGAAGGTATTATGCTATGGATCGAGATAAGCGTTGGGAAAGAGTTAAAAAATCGTACGACTTATTAGTTAACGGAATTGGAGAAAAAACTACTGATATTATTGAAATAATTGAAAACAGTTATGTTAATGGACTCACAGATGAATTTATTGAGCCTATTGTAAATACTGAAAATAACGAACCAATTGCCACAATAGAAAAAGATGATGTGGTGATTTTTTTTAATTTTAGAACTGACAGAGGAAGACAACTAACTCAAGTTTTATCTCAAAATTCTTTTTCAGAATTTGAAATGAATCCACTTTCACTATATTATGTTACTCTAACTAATTATGATCAGACTTTTCAAAATATTAAGGTTATTTATAACAAAGAAGATTTACAAGAAACCCTCGGTGAAATATTAGAAAAAAACAAAAAAAAACAAATACGAATTGCGGAGACTGAAAAATATCCCCATGTTACATTTTTCTTTTCAGGTGGAAGAGAAAAAGAATTTAAAGGAGAGCGTAGAATTTTATGTCCATCCCCAAAAGTAGCGACTTACGATTTAAAACCAGAAATGAGTGCTTTAAATGTTAGAGATAAAATTTTACCAGAAATAGAAAATAAGTCGGCGGACTTCATCTGTTTAAATTTTGCAAATACAGACATGGTTGGGCATACAGGAGTCATGGAGGCTGCAGTAAAAGCTTGTGAGACTATAGATGATTGTACAAAAAAAGTCATTGAAACTGCATTAGAAAATGGTTATACAACCCTACTTTTGGCGGATCATGGTAATTGCGAGGTGATGATTAATCATGATGGATCTCCAAACACAGCGCACACTACAAATCCAGTTCCTGTCATACTGATTGATAAAAATTATATTCCAATAAAAAATGGTGTCCTAGGAGATATTGCTCCAACGATACTTGAATTAATGGGAATAAAAAAACCTACAGCAATGTCTCAAAAATCACTAATTAAATAATTATGAAAAAAAAATTACTAACACTTTTAGTCTTTGTTATTCTAATCGCATGTCAACAAGTTTCAAAAAAAGAAAAAGATATAACAATGGATACTATAGCTAAACAAGAAATAAATAAAATTATTCTTGATACTATTGACGACACTATGATGTTACTTGGAAATATAAATAAAGAAGGTTTAAATGGAGATGATTTTATAGAATGGTATCAAGAAAATTATAAAGCTCATCAACTCGATACGTTGACCATAAAAGAAATCAATAAAGAAATTAAAGAAGTAAGAATAAAAGTGTTTATGGGAACCTGGTGTAGCGACAGTCAAAGAGAGGTTCCTGCTTTTTATAAAATTTTAAATCAAACGGATTACGATATCACAAAATTAGAAGTCATCGCTGTTTCTCAAGAGAAAGATACTCCAGATAAGCTGGAAGAAGGGTTTAATATAGAATATGTACCTACTATAATTTTTTATAAAAACGAAAAAGAGATAGGCCGATATGTCGAATTAGCACAAAAAACATTAGAAAAAGATATTTTAGCTATTTTAAACGAGTCGGGATATAAACATTCTTACGAAGAATAATCATCTCTAAGGCAATATAATTATGATCATAGCAAAGACTTTAGAAGAAATAGAATTAATGCGTGAAGCTGCTTTGGTTGTTTCTAGGACACTAGGAATGTTAGCTAGTGAGGTTAAGCCTGGAGTTACAACACTTTATTTAGATAAACTTGCAGAGGACTTCATAAGAGAGCAGGGAGCCATTCCTGGGTTTCTGGGTCTCTATGATTTTCCCAACACTTTATGTATGAGTCCAAATGCCCAAGTAGTTCATGGAATCCCTAATGACACTCCCCTAAAAGAGGGAGATATTATTTCAATAGACTGTGGTGCTATAAAAAATGAATTTTATGGAGATCATGCATATACCTTTGCAGTAGGTGAAATCACCTCTGAAGTAAAAAAATTACTGCGAATCACCAAAGAATCTTTATATGTTGGAATAAGAGAACTAAAAGTCGGTAAACGTACTGGTGACGTTGGCTATGCCATTCAACAATACTGTGAAGCAGAAGGTTATGGCATAGTTCGAGAATTAGTAGGTCACGGTATTGGTAAAACGATGCACGAAGATCCAGAAATGCCAAATTACGGAAGACGAGGTAAAGGAAAGAAATTTATTGAAGGTATGACTGTAGCTATTGAACCTATGATTAACCTTGGAACAAAACGTATAGAACAATTATCCGATGGCTGGACTATTTTAACTAAAGATAGAAAGCCAAGCGCTCACTTTGAGCACGATGTGGCTATCGTAAATGGAAAACCAAAGCTTTTATCAACTTTTGACTATATCTATGAAGCACTGGGTATTAAAAGTAATGAAGAAAATGAATTTAGATTTGATAATTAAGTGATCATCACCTCTAAAATATTAAATACAATCCCAAGACCTCAACTTATCAAATTAAGTAATTGGTTGCGACCAATTATTGCTTTATTTCTAAAAGGCACCAAATATACGGACCCTATTGATGGCAAATCGTACCGTAAATTTTTACCTTACGGTTATCAAAAAATAAGAAAAAACGTGTTAGCTCCTGGTACTTTTTCACTAGAGAGACATCGTTTATTTTGGATTTATCTTAAAAACGAAACCGATTTTTTTTCGGCAACTAAAAAAAAAGTTCTTCATTTTGCTCCCGAACAAGCTTTCTATAATCAATTTAAAAAAATAAAAAAATTAAACTATACAACCACCGATTTGTTTTCGCCTTTAGCTGATATAAAAGCAGATATTTGTAATCTTCCATTTAAGGATAATGAATTTGATTATATTTTTTGTAATCACGTGTTAGAACATATTCCAGACGACAATAAAGCTATGAGTGAATTATTTCGTGTGTTGGCTCCAAATGGGATTGGTATTTTTCAAATTCCACTAGATTTATCAAGAGAATTTACTTTTGAGGACGATAGTGTAACAGATCCAAAAGAACGTGCAAAAATATTTGGTCAATACGATCATGTCCGAGTTTATGGAAGAGATTATTTTGATAAACTTAGAGAAATTGGTTTTAATGTTACTGCTATTGACTACACAAAAAAATTAACCAAAAAAGAAATTGATAAATACCGGCTAGCGCAGGGTGAACTCATCCCAGTTTGTAGAAAGTTTTAATCTAGTATTATTTCCTTCATACCTTCCGTTACAAAAAATTGTTGAATATTGTCTTGGTCGCTATAGGTGAGATAGACCTCTATATCGTCTAACTCATTTATTAATTCTATAGATTTTTCAAATCCTAAAGCCATAAATGAAGTTGCATATGCATCTGCTTTTGCACATGTAGAGGCCAGCACCGTCGCACTCGTTATATTACTTTTTTCAGCAGATCCCGTAAGTGGATTTAAAGTGTGAACATATCTTTTTTTTGAAATAGAATCCACCCTAAATTTCCGATAATTACCAGAAGTTGCCATACCAATATCTTTCAACATGATACTCGTCGAATAAGACCTATCGTTAATAGTTGAAAAGGAATTTTCTATTCCAACTACCCATGTTTTATTTTTTTTAAGGTTGACACCTTTGGCTAATAATTCTCCTCCTAGTTCTATCAGAAAGTTTTGAATTTTATTTGAAACCAAATAGTCTCCTATTAAATCAATGCCATATCCTTTTGCAACAGCGTTAAAATCAAAATAAATTTCAGGATATTCTTTCCATATTTTTGATGTTTCAGTCAATTTTACTTTATGAAAACCAACATAATTTAGCATGGAATCCAGAGCCTTAGTATCAATTACTTTTAGGGGTTTTATATCACCAAATCCATAAGCGTTTCTTAAAACTCCTATCGTAGGATCAAAATAGCCTTCTGTTTTTTGATAGACTTCTGATGACAAATTAAAATTATCAATAAAAATTTGATCGACGATCACTGAAGTATCACCACGATTAATTTTTGAAATATCACTATCTGGCAAGTAAGTACTTACTGATTTGTTTACTAAATTTAAAATAGAATCAATTCCCTTTTCTAAATCAACATTCTGATTGGTATAAGCCTGTATAGAAAACGTAGTTCCAAATGCTTGTCCTCGAACAGTTGTTTTTTCTAAGGGTTTTTCTCCACAAGAAATAAGCACTGTAAATAACACAAAATAAATTAACTTACTCATAAAATTTCTGTTAAACCAGAATATACGTATGAATATTCTTCCCCGTTGATAATGGGTTTATTTATATCTGATCCATGCCCCAGCCAAACACCAGCATAATAAACTTTTGCCTTAAATTGTTCTGAATGTTCTAAAATTGGTTGCGTATTAATATTACGATAATCATAAAGCTCCTCTGAATTTGAAACTGCCCTTACCAAAACAAAAGAAGTGATTTTGTCCTTAATGACAACAAACTGAGGGTTTTTTTTTAAATCTGATTTGATGGCTAAAAACTCATAACCTTCTTTCTCTAGTTCCGCTCCTACTATATTCATAGCTAGATTTCGAGATTCTTGTTTGTTAAGCTTTTTAGTCATGGATTTTAATTATCCGCCAAAGTCATCAAAACGAATATTTTCATCAGGAATACCAAAATCTTCTCCCATTTTTTGAACGGCAACATTCATAAGAGGGGGGCCACAAAAATACAGTTCGATATCCTCAGGGCTTTCATGATGATTTAGATAATTATCAATTACACAGTTATGTATAAATCCAACAAAACCGTCACCATCTAAATCATTAATATCTTTTTTTACTTTCCAGTTATCTTTATCTAAAGGTTCTGATAATGCTAAATAAAATTTGAAATTTGGAAAATCTCTCTCTAAAGCTTTGAAGTGTTCAATATAAAACAATTCTGCTTTTGAACGACCTCCATACCAATAAGTAACCTTTCTATTGGTTTTTAAGGTTCTAAATAAATGGTACAAATGTGATCGCATTGGAGCCATTCCTGCTCCACCACCAACATATAACATTTCAGAGTCAGATTCGTTGATAAAAAATTCACCATAAGGACCAGAGATAGTTACCTTATCTCCTTTCTTTTGATTAAAAATATACGACGAGGCTATTCCTGGATTAACATCCATCCAACCACCTTTTGCTCTATCAAAAGGAGGGGTAGCAATACGTACATTAAGCATGATTTCTCTTCCTTCTGCAGGAAAAGATGCCATCGAATAAGCTCGCTCGACAGTTTCATTATTCTTCATGACTAAAGGCCACAATTTAAACTTATCCCATTCAGCTTTGAACTTATCAGCTGAATCGTGTTCTTCGGGGTGAGCAGTAATATCCATATCGGAAAATTTAACCTCTCCTTTTGGTATTTCAATTTGTATATAACCACCAGCTTTATAACCCATGTCTTCCGGAATTTCTACTACAAACTCCTTTATAAAAGAAGCTACATTATAGTTTCTTACGACCGTTGCTTCCCACTTTTTAATACCAAAAACCTCTTCAGGTATGGTGATATTCATATCTTGTTTCACCTTTACCTGACAAGAAAGGCGTGCACCATCTTTTAATTCTTTTCTACTAAAATGGGGTGTTTCTGTTGGTAAAGCTTCTCCTCCACCTTCCAATACGTGGCATTCGCATTGAATACAAGTTCCACCTCCACCACAAGCAGATGGTAAGAATATTTTATTAGCACCTAGGGTTGTTAAAAGGGTTCCCCCACTCGCAACTTCTATTTCTTTTTCACCATTAATAGTAATTTTTACGGGGCCCGATGGTGATAATTTTTGTTTTGTAAAAAGTAATAAAGCTACCAATAAAAGTGTCAACACTAAAAAAGCGACAACGGTTGCTATTACTACTCCTGTTATACTTGGTGCTAAAAACATAGTATTATTTTTTTAATTCTGAAACAACAACTGTTTGAGTTGCTTCTACTTCTTTTTCTATTGTTGTTTGTTGTTCTTCTAATTTTTCAGTTGGTTCTTCTACTGAAGGCGTTGCTGAATCGCCACTACCAGTAAGCATTCCTCCAAAACTCATAAATCCGATTGCCATTAACCCGGTTATGATAAACGTAATTCCTAAACCTCTTAGGGGAGCAGGCACATTACTGTAGCGTATTTTCTCTCTAATTGCTGCTATGGCTACTATAGCTAAAAACCAACCAATTCCGGAACTGAACCCATAGTTTAGAGCTAATCCAGCAGTTTCAATTTCTCTAGACTGCATAAATAGAGAACCTCCTAAAATAGCACAGTTTACAGCTATTAATGGAAGAAAAATACCCAATGAGTTGTATAAAGAGGGTGAAAATTTTTCTACAATAATTTCAACTAATTGAACCATAGTGGCTATGGTTGCAATGAATAAGATAAACGATAAAAAACTTAAATCATAATCTGCATAAACACTCAATTCTGGTGTATCTCTATTACCATCAATCCATGCTAAGGCTCCTGGTTGTAAAATGTATTGATCTAAAAACCAGTTTAAAGGAACGGTTACGGTAAGTACAAAAATAACAGCAGCTCCTAAACCTACTGCAGTGCTAACTTTTTTAGATACTGCTAAGTATGAACACATACCTAAAAAGTATGCAAATACCATATTATCTACGAAAATAGATTTAAAAAATAATTCTATGTGCTCTAACATATTTTATAGTTTTATTGTAAAAAATACAAGAATGGTGTATTCTTAGTTTTCTTCAATTAATGCTTTATTTTTACTTCGTTGTACCCAAATAATGATACCTACCACAATTAAAGCCATTGGAGGCAATACCATAAATCCGTTATTTTCATATCCAATAGCATAAAGACCCGTTTTTTCTACAGAGTCTCCCAATACTTTTATTCCAAACAAGGTTCCAGATCCTAGTAGCTCTCTAAAAAATCCAACGATAATAAGTATAACTCCGTAACCTAGTGCGTTACCAATACCATCTAAAAAGGAACGCCAAGGACCGTTGCCCAGTGCAAAAGCTTCAAAACGACCCATGATAATACAGTTCGTAATAATCAATCCGATAAAAACCGAAAGTTCTTTACTTAATGAATAAGCGAAAGCCTTTAATACTTGATCTACAATAATTACTAAAGTAGCTACAACAATAAGTTGTACAATAATTCTGATTTTTGAAGGAATAATGTTACGCATTAAAGAAATTACCACATTACCAATTCCTAAAACAAAAATTACAGAAACTGCCATTACAATTGAAGGCTTTAGTTGTGCAGTAATTGCTAGTGCAGAACAAATTCCTAATACCTGAATCGTAATTGGATTATCATCTAATAATGGATCCTTAATTAATTTCGCATCTTTTTTTGAAAGTAATCCCATTGGTTAGTTATTTAAAGTTTTTAAATAAGGAACATACATAGCAAGGTCCTTTTTTAACATTACCGATACACCATCACCTGTAATCGTTGCCCCTGCAAGTGCATCCACTTCATAATCATCTTTTATCAAATTTTTAGGATCATTATTTCCTTTGGCAACTTTAATCCCCTGAAAAGCACCTTTGTCTAATAGTTGCTCTCCCACAAAATCATCCATAAAATAACGTTGTTTTATCTCGGCTCCAAGACCTGGTGTTTCTCCTTTATGATCAAAATATACCCCTTGAACAATCATTTCTTTATCAACTGCAACAAAGCCCCAAATTGCGTCCCATAACCCTTTCCCACGAACTGGCATGATATATAACTCTGAACCGTCTTTTTGACCAATAAATAAGGGTAATCTTCTTTGATAATCTCCACTTTTTGCTTTAGTACTTTCTTTTTTAATGTCAATTAAATAAGCTAAGTCGTTTTCAGTAGCTTGATCTCCCTGAATAACTAACTGTTTGGTAATATATTTATTAAAAACTTCTGCGACATTATCAGTCGAAATAAAAGCAACATCTCCGGTACCTTCATTATTATTTATACCCATGGCATACAAGATATTTTGTTGTTTTTCAAATTTCTCGTTTGCTTTAATCCTTGGCTTCAATCCACTAGCAAATCCAGCTAGAAGAGAACCAACTATTACAACCATAACAATGGCGAAAAGTATGGTGTATGAATTTTTATCGGTTTTATTAGCCATATTAATTAATTTTTACTTTTAAACGTTTCATTCTTCTTTTTACATTTGCTTGCACCACATAGTGATCTATTGTAGGAGCAAATACATTCATTAACAAAATAGCTAAAAATACTCCTTCTGGATATGCCGGATTAAAGACTCGAATCATTATAGATATAAACCCAATTAAAAACCCATAAATCCATTTGCCTTTATTTGTTTGAGAGGCTGTTACAGGATCTGTTGCCATATAAACAGCTCCAAATAGTATACTTCCAATTATTAAATGTTGCCAAAATGGAACATTCATTAGGCCATAAAATTTATTGGTTTCTCCAATCCATCCTGCGTCCACTACACCATTAAAAATTAAGCCCATAACCAGGGCACCAATCAATGTCGATACAATAATTCTCCAACTTCCTATTTTTGTAAATATTAAAAATAGTGCTCCGATGATAATCAAAAACTTTGAGGTTTCACCCACAGATCCTGGTATTAAACCCCAGAACATATCCCAATAATCGTAAACAACAGCATTGTTCTGAGCATAGGCTCCTAAAATAGTCTCGCCTGATATTGCATCTAGATTTTCACCCGCTGCGATGAGCTGGTCTCTTTCAACAGCACCATGGACCCATACCTTATCGCCTGACATCCAAGTAGGATATGCAAAAAACAGAAATGCTCTAATGGTCAATGCAGGATTTAAAATGTTCATTCCGGTACCACCAAAAACTTCTTTACCAATAACAACTCCAAAAATAACTGCTACCGTTAGCATCCAAAGTGGAATATCAATAGGTACTATTAATGGAACTAACATTCCTGTTACAAGATATCCTTCTTCAACTTCGTGACCTTTAATAACTGCAAATAAAAATTCTACAGCAAGTCCAACTCCGTAAGAAATTATTACTAGAGGAAGAACTTTCCACATTCCAATTACCAAATTATCCCAAGTCCAAAAAGTAGACCCAAAAAATCCTTTTGCTGCTTCAATATCACCCAATGCGAGATAATGCTGATAACCTGCATTAAACATACCATAAATCAGACACGGCAATAATGCCATAATTACAGTATTCATGGTCCGTTTTAAATCATCGGCAGCTT